>ENA-UOOD01002754-UOOD01002754.1-human-gut-metagenome-genome-assembly--contig:-CS67-NODE-2754-length-15336-cov-66.847000_pt1 | contig 15336 bp, 7 predicted proteins | sample MGYA00242464_ERZ724011 | MGnify/ENA metagenome assembly ERZ724011 | reverse complement strand
TATTGGAAAAGTAGACTGATAATGAGGGGTCATATCTTTAACTAAGGGAAACTGGAATCTCCCATCCCGGTATATATGCATGGAAACGATCAAGAAAAGCAGTATCCGTACCCATTTCAGGAGGAAATGGTTCAAACAGACTTGATGTCTTCTGCAAAGTCTCCACACTCTGATTGATATTACCTACAAAGACCATAGATGCTTTTGCCTGTATCTCAGCCTTGCCACGGGAAAATGCACCTGATGCCATGTATCCCTTCATAATCTGGATACCATCTTTATCCTTAAACTTGATACCGGCAACCTCGTCAAATGCTACAACATCCCACATTCCGACAAGACCGACTGTATTGTTAGACATGTTATAAAACAGATTGGCAACTGTTGTTTGTCCTCCAGCAACAAGGATACTATTTGGAGAAATCTGCTCATATATGTATGATTTACCAGTAGAACGAGGTCCTAATTCACACATATTAAAGTTATTCTCAACAAGGGGAATCATACGGGCAATCAATAACCATTTAGCTCTGTCAGAAAGCTTGTCCGGCTCCATACCGGTAGAACGGAGCAGAATATCCATCCACTCTTCCTTAGTAAATGCCTTACGACCATTCTTTACTTCATCCATATCCACATGTGGCATCTGAATCGGTGTCAGCTTTCTAATACGGATTGGCTGTGTATTCTTCTTGTCTTCCTCGATAAACTCATAGTCAAGCTGGAGAATACACCAGATACCGCCACAAAGCAGACGGTCATAATCCTTCACATAGTCAGCACTAATTGGAATATTCTTAATGCCGAGGTTAGAGAATGTTGCCTCGTATCGGTCTTCCTTTGTATTAAGAACTACTGTAATCCTGTCAATAACTGTATAACTTCCTCTCTCTCGAAGAAGTGACAATATCTTCTGTGCTTAATCCGGGCGAACATAGTTATCACGCAGAATACGCTTCACATTGTCTATTCCCTCGTCAATAATTTCTGGATCATCAGAATTACAATACTGTCCGAGAAGATATTCCAGTACATATACAGGAACATTGGCTCCTTCTCGAATTGATTTTGTTAGATCTTTACGGACAATACGACCATCATAATATTGACGAAGTTTCTGCTTTATAATTTCTCGTCTATCGTCAGTTTCTGATATACTATTGTATTCATTAATATCATTCATTGGTTTCCACCTTTCTCCAAATTGCAGATTCACATTTTCCAATTTTATTATTCTTCATCTCATTTAAATAATAATTGCTCTTTAACGCTTTATCTTTTCCTAATATTGCACATATAATAAATTTCTGCCTATGTAATAAAGAAATATACTGTTTCAGCACCTTCAAATTATCTTCTAATAAGAATATAGGTGTGGGATTATCAGTTGATTCGTAATAGTCTGCTACCGATATTGATTCAAAATACATATATTCATTCTCACCTATCACATGCGGTATTATATTTGTACATTCACCAGTAATCATTCCTAGAAATTTATCATTAATTGTATCTACAAGAATATCATACATTGTTTCTGACAAATAAGCTTGATAACACAATAAAATTTGTCTTGCCTTTTCTTGTGTCTTCTCACTAATTTTAACAAGATACTCACTCCAACTGTATTTTTTTCCATCTGCACTTCCAAATATTGTATATGCTTCTGAACATAAATCAAAATATTTAACTTTAGCATAAAACTCATCATTCAATGCACATAAATCATCTGAGATATCTATATTTTGCCACTCTCGCTGAGTTGATACACTTTTATATATAACCAATAATGTCCCCACACTACATGAATATAATTCTTGAAGTTCTTTAGCAAACTGAATCTGCATTGGTTTATTTCTAAAAAAGGTCGGCACTAAAACTGTTAATGCATAAGTCACATATCCTATCACATATCCAGACACAATGCTCAGTAATACTGAATCTGCTTCTTTATTTGTCACAAAAAGATAATTGATGAACTTGTTCGCTGAAAAAATGTCAAATATTTTCACTGTACTCCACCTTACAAGTAGTCCTAAACTTAATGCAAAAGGAATAAACAATACTATATTTACTATTTTTTGAAGTGTTTTTATCTTCATATTAGATTCACCTGCCACTAAAATCCAAAATCATCCACAAACGCAATATCAATCATAAACTCATACTGCTGCAAGATATTCTTCTCATCATTTGCATCCGCCAACACAAGATAATACTTATCGCCATACTTATATTCTCTTGATTTCAAAGTGAATTTCTCGTGGAAAGTTCTCTTCTCCGGTGCATCTTCCCTGCTATTGGCAATCATAGGCACATCAAATGAGATTTTTTCACCATCTTCCGTAGTAAAGTAAGCCACGATACTTCTTGCTTTCATGGTGTCTGTGACTTTCTCTGTCTGGATAAAATCAAAGTATGTGATAAGATTTGTCACCTTACGGGTAACAGTTGTAAGAACAACATCCACATAATCGTATGCTACACCTCTGGTATTTGTTGTAAGTTCAATGACCGGAACTATCATCTCCTGCAGAGACGTACCACCATGCACATAGTTTTGTCCACCTCCGGCAACCTTGAAAATATCTGCTCCTACCGGAGTATCCACATAAAGTTTATTGAGATATGCCATTGTTCTTGCCATGATTCCCTGCTCATTTACTGCATCTTCTGTAATGAGGAATCTCTTGTTTGTATAAAGGCATTTATCCTTTGGATATGATACCTTATCAAACTCCTGTAATCTGTCTCTCTTATATAAGAAGCCATGATCCGCAGTTATGAAAAACTTCGGTGTAGATACATATATTGTCAGCTTTCTAACCAACTTATGTATCTCTTCTATCGCCTCAGCACAAGCGTTGAATACCTCATTCTCACTTGCAGGCTTGTCTCCTCTTGCATCCACCTGATTGTGATAGATGTACACGATATTCTTGCCCTGAATTAACTCCCTGATTCGAGCCTGATTAGCATTTGCCACTTCATCAAATGACAAAGCCACATTATTTTCATTATAAGATTTCAGTATCTTGTCTCTCTGCTCCATACTTGCACATGCTTGTCCATCAACAGTCACATTCAGGTTGCCATCCACCTGCATCTCTTTATGTGGAAGCAGGCTTGCCATTCCAACAGATGTAACAGAAGGCAGACAGCTAAGCATACACTCCATCTTCGGCGTACACTTCTCATCCAATTCCAATCTACCGAAAAGTTCCTTTGCACACTCATATCGAAAAGCATCGGAAATTATAACAATGACTCTCTGCTTTCCATCGTAGCCTCTAAGATAATGCTTATAGAAATCTTCCTGCTTTGGCAGGTCTGTAGCATTCATTACATCATTTGTGAAATTTTCATTCCACTTCGGTGTTATATTCTGCAAATATGTATTCGCATAAATATTCTCTACTCTCTGTCTTACATCAAAGAATTTACTGTTATCTTCAATCTGGTCATATGCATAATAAAACCATCTATAATATGAATCTATCAAATAAGACTCTTTCTGATAATTTGCAACCAATGTCTTAATATCACTTGAGAACTCCATAAGTGATACAGACTTCATCATCAAATACGCATACTTGATAGTCGTATATTCATTCTTGTATCTTTCGCTATAATGATATGCCTTAGACATTCTTTGGTCAGCTACCTGAGCAATATTAAGTCCATCAATCTGTGCATCTAAAATCTCATCATTTAACTGTTCCAATGCCCAGTCAATAATAATGTCATCTAATCTGGCAAACGCATCACATGCAAAAATGTCAGACATTTGAAGAGAACTGTCTTTTTTCTTCTCCACATCTTTCCTTAATCCATCCTGTATTCTTGTCACAAAACGCAGGGACTTATCTATTCTTTCTACCAGTTTGTCATAGGCATCCTGAGAATTCACATTGTCCATGATATTACGGATAAAGACTACAACATCATTGCGTTTCTTAAGAATATAGGACCTCATTGCTTCCGGAACAGTAGCTTTTAATGTAGATGATGCATAAGTTAATATCATACAAGCAGACAAATCATCTATGTTTGGCTTGTCTGACTTATATCCAAAGAATTTTTCACAAAGTTCCCAGAACTTGTCGGTCAATCCATTATCATCTAATACTTTAAAATACTTCTTATTGTCACCGAGCATCATCTGCTTAACAACTTCTTCAAAATTTGGAGTCTTTACATCTGTGAGTACAGCAATCAAACCAATATCAATTGTCTGAGCATTGTAATGATCAATTCCGAGTTCCTTGAACTTCTCAATACGATGCTTATTCTTCCAAAAATTAGCATACTGTGATAAATGCTCCTTAAAGCGATTATCAATGCCAATTTCCTGTGACATCTGCGATACTCTGTCTGTATAATAAGGTGTTGAGTAATAATACATATCTGCGAGAGGATTCTCTGCATCACTTGGCTTTGCAAAGGCTGCATAGACAAGATATTTACTCTCTTTATCCTCTTCGTTTAATAGATACTTTGAATAGAGCCAGTTTGTACCATCAAGAATGTGCAGCTTTACATCACCAAGCTGCAGTTCCGATACCTCATCCTCGTATTCACCTTTATCATCAAACCAGAATATGATTCTTGTCTCTGACTTGGCAAATTCTGTATTTAATTGATCCTGTATGTTCTGTAAATCCATATTTCACCTTCTAATCCATTTGTGCAGTTAGTCTGCACAAATTACATTTGATATTGGTAATGGTGGTCACTCAATGAACGCCTGTGACCATCTACTGGTCACTTAGTGGTCATTTTATTTTAAAAGTGACCACCTACCGGTCATTCTTTCATTTCAAGTGACCAGTAACCTATTCTTTAATTTTATAAATCGTCTTGTTTCCTTCTCCCATTTTTTCTATCAAATCCACATTTATCATTTTATCTATTAACTTTCTTGCTCCAGTTCTAGATCTGTAGTTACAGGTTTCCATTACTTTTTGCATTGAAATACTTCCATTTTGCCTGATATAAGCAAGTACTTTTTCCTCTTTCGACATAATAGTCATTGTCTCTGCTTCATCACTCTCTGTAGAGTTTCTTATATCAGCAGCTCCCGGAATATATACCACTTGTCCAACTTCAAGCTTTAATGTTACCCTGTCATTGCGCTCTGAGAAATCAAATTCCGGTTTTTTCCAGTTTTGTTCTGCCCATGCTGTCATAATCTTATCGACACCACTTCCGGCACGCTCGCCCACATTTACAAAACCAAACATCTTTAAGATATTCGGATTTCGTGGATCACTATTGCCACCTGCATAAAATTCCTCTTTTGTTACCCTGATAGTACCTGGATTGGAAATGCTAAGTTCTCTACCCTTTTTAACAACAAGAATTCCTCGTCTACCATAATAATTTGCATGTGCCAGTGCATTTGCCAATGCTTCTTCCAATGCATCATGCACATCCACTCTATCTACACGATATCCATTTCGTCTATTTGCAAATGGAACTGCTACATCATCGTCCATTCTGGTGCGCACCTTGCAGAAAAAATCATATATATTACCGCTCCAATCACCTTCGTTTGAATGTGTCCGGAATAACCAGCGTACAGCTTTATCATCACATTCCTCTCGATAATCCAGAAAATAATTCGGAAAAATCTCCGTAATATGATAAGCCTCTCCAAAGAATAATAGTCCTGCTATCGTTGGAGATAATGTACCATTTTTATTCTTTGCTACTGCCCTTAATTTCATAAGAAACTCATCATTTTCAAGGGCATTCCACGGATGTCCACTGTGAAGCTGTTCAAAAATGATTCTATAACCTTTTATCGTATCCTGGTTCAGCACATCCAATCCAAACTCATCCAGCACTTCCACATCACCAGATACATCTCTCTGGTCTGCAAACATTGCCCTGACTGCCTCTTCGGTACAGAGGAAGTCACCTTCATAATCTCTTTTATAAGTACCTTTCATCGGATCTGTCCCAATGTATACCGGCTTATCATGCCTGTCTGCCGCAGGTACATCAATTCTTAATATTTTCTTTCCTTCAACAGCCACAGGTCTGACATGATGATTCAGTAAGATATTCTTTGACACCTTATTTCTGTCATTTAAAGTGCTCCAGAAATCCTTCTGATATTTAACAATTTGCTTGTCTGTTAAGCCTTCAACTGTAAAAGAATCTCTGTGTTCCTTTATTCCAAGCAGAATCGTGCCACCATTGGTATTTGCAAACGAAGAGTAAGTCTCCCATATGCTCTCTGGGAGTCCACCAGTTGCCAATTTGCATTCTCGCTCATGGTCTTCGACAAGGTTCAATTCATTCAATATTTCATGCTTCATCTATAATAAAAAACCTCCTGCTTAAGATTTATTCACAACTTTTGTCCTTGCAAAAACTACCAATTTTTACCTTTTGCTTGCTGATGTTTGTTTTTGAGAATCTATGATAAATAATTTAGGTGGATTCTCCCCATTTTCCAGCCTAAACTTATGAAGACTCTCAATCTTATCATCCCGTACAGGATTTCCAACTTTAACATATACAAATACTCTCTGTGTAGTACCCTCAGCTTTTGCATACTCTTCAATTTGTTCTTCGTATCCATGAATATAATCAGCATTTGATGAAAGCTTTATCTCAACAACAGTCTTATCATTTCCTCTGCTCATTTTTAAATCTACTGGTCCAGGACCTTCATTTGCTTCGAATGCCATATCTATATTATTTTGTGTGCAATAATACTTTCCCGAAAGATGCAAAAGTCTTTGTAATGATTTTTCTCTTTTGCTTGTTGATGCTGACAATATTTCGTCCCAACCTCGATTGTTTTCTATCCAATCTCTAAATATTGAAAGGACTTCTATGGTTGCTTCCAAACTACTTAGTTCTCTCTTTGCAGAATGTGAAAGCACATCAAATATTCCCTCTCTTTTAATCTGCTTAAATGTGCTTGCTACCAAATATTCAGCATTACTTTCAATTTCATATGGTGCTATTGTCTGTGTACGATAGTTTTCTATCATTCTGCCACATCGCTCAGAATTTTTGAAAATATGTTCTTTCAAATATTCTTTCTTATCTGCCGAACACATTTTTCTCCATTCTTTTCCAACTGCCTCATTTACCTCGTCACGAATTGCTTGATTCTCTTGAATCACTCTATCAATATCACTCCAAGATTCCGCTATTGGAATCTCATGCAAAACCTCTTCTGGTAAATAAAGAAGTTCACATTTTTTATATGGATTAATTGCAATTTCCCCTTGAAATTCAATATCAGGATATTTATCCGTATTTATGTTCAACTTTCTATTTATCCCTATCGTATAGTTTCTTATATCTGGCAATATAATAGTTGCTATCATGTCACTCAAGCGATCTGCTGAAACATTCTTTTCAAAAAGTCCTACAAGCTGGAATATTTCCGGCTGTTCTGAACCTGATTTAACTATATCAAAAGCATCATTTATTACTTGTTTCGACAAAACCGATCCGAATCCTGCATCAATTCCAGTTTCTGAAACGCCAAGATTAATTCCACTAACTCCTGGAAAATGAAAAAGTTTCAGTGCAGCCCTGTATAACTTATCTTCCTTACTTTTTGAAGAATCAAGCAAAATCATTATTTTTCGATAGAAACTATTAATTCTTTCATAAGAACCTTGAAACTCTGGCGTTTTATTTACTTTAAGTCTAAGTAAATTAATAAAAAATGGACTATCTCTATTAATTATAGAATCAAATACACCAAGTTCTTTAAATTTGTTATCCAAGTTCAAAAACTCTGTAATAAAAATATCTTCCATATATAATCCTTTCCAAATATAATTTTGCTTGATTTCAACTATACACTATATCTTTGCCAGCAAGTCCACTTTCAATGCTTTTTTACCTTCCTGTGCTACTTCCACTCCTTGGAATTTTGCATAATTTACCTTTACACCATCATCCAAGTCAATCTCGATTCTCTGATTAGCAATATGGGCAATGGCTTCATCATATATCCTCATCTCTGCAAGCTGTTTAGTGTACTTTGTTACCGCCTTTGTGGCTTTCGATTTCTCTGATGCCGATGTCGCATTGTCAATCGTATACTGTGCACTCTGCATTGCAGTTTCTACATACTTCTGTACCTTATGGAGATAATCTGTTCTTACTCTGCCAACTGTGTCAGCATCATAACGGTGTATGTAAATAAGTGCCTTAAAGCCATTCTGCTTTCCACTGTCGAACATCCAGTAAATAGGACGCTTACCAGATCCTGTAACAGAATAAGTATTGCAATGATCCTTGAAGAAATCGTTTAAAAAATAATTTCTGATTACTTCTCTGCTTGTGTTTCCTTTGTTGCCAAGTGCTTTTGCAATAAAATCAAGGTTTGTTTCCAATGATTTCTCACCATATACAATCTTCACCCATTCACAGAATCTTGAAACAATATCATCCGAGAAATATTCTTCATCACAAATAGGAATGATATTATCTTTGTCAGGATTATAAGTGCATTTTTTCACACCTTCATCTGTCTTATAATAAAATTCACCTATTGGAACGGATGCCCCCGGTGCTCCGGCAAATCCAGTTCCACAAACTGGTGCTGATGCTTCAAAGAAATGTGCTTCAAAAGGCTGTCCTGCCAAAACAAGACCTTCCTCATCCAATGAATATCGTCCAAACATACATCCAACAGCATAAGAAACCAAGCTCTTAATATCACGCTGTAAATCTGCTTTACGAACTGTGACATCTTTATCTTCTACCTCTGGTGTCAATTCATCCTGCAAGCCATAAATATCAATAAAAATACGATTCAATTCTTCCTCATTTGCTTTGAGCTGATTAAAGCGTTCATTGCATTCATTCTCCCAGCAAGTGTAACATTCTGCTAAATCAATATCTGCTGTATCATCAAATAATGCTCTATTACGCGAAATAACAGATATTAATGGATGGCGTTTAAAGTCCCATGATATTTCATAAAAATTCCATTCTAGCTTTGATAAAGATATATTTATGGAAACAATTTCACATACTCTATCATACATATCATTATTTATAATCACAGGATATTTTGCAATTTGTCCCACTTCAAATTTTATACCTGGAGCTAATACTTCCATCAATATTCGAGATGATTTTGAATTAAACATTCCCATTAAATACATCAGTTTTTTTTCATCGGCATATACACATGGTCCCGATGCATTTGGAATATAGTTATCTTCCTGGTATCTAAAAGCTAAATCATTTGAGCCTGTATCGTTCCAAGAAATACAATTTTTAAAATAATATTGAGTGTTTCTCAAGACTGATCGCAATTTCCCATCATCATCTTTAAAGTTCTTTAATTCCTGTCCATCATTTTCCCAATTTAAAATATAATAATTATTACCAAACCATTTTCTAAATTCTCCACCTTTCGTCATAAAATACCATTTTCTATTCTGCCCCTTCATATAACTTATTTCGTTAGAATCAACCTCAAACCAAACTCTTACAAATTTATCATTATTTCCTGTTGTTAAACCTTTTTTTGCTTCTGCAATACTATTAAGTGCTTGTGCATTTTTCAAAATACTAAATACAGTATTACTTACCCAATATGCATAAATAAAATCCGCTACTTTCAAAAAATTATTTTGCTTTGCAATAAATAAATCTTTTTTTTGTTTAAAAAAATCTCTCTTAGTTTTTTCATCTGTATATTCAACTAATTTATCAAACGTACTTCTGTATTCTTTATCAAACGAAGAACTCATAACAAATGCAGTTGTATCTACAACTTCACCACTTATTTCATCAAATGCACCTGTTCCTAAATGTATCATATTTATCATCTGAGATTGAATTAACCTTTTTTCTCTCAAATTACAATATGTGGTTTTATACAACCATACATACTGTGTTATCATTGCCTGATATCCATTCTTCTTAAGCATCTCCCCACAGCGCTCAATAAACACTGCAAATAAATCCGCCTTACTATCCGGATAGTTCTTCTTCACAAAATTATTCACTTTTGCACTCAGATTACTTGTTCCAGCATATGGTGGATTCGTAGCAACTATCTCATACTTCTGTGCCATAACTTTGCCAATTTTAATCAATTGTTTCAACTGCTCTGCTGTCTCATCCAATCCAAATGTATCAAAAGAAATCTGGCTTTCTGTATCTGTATTCTCTACAAATTTCTCTAACAGCTCCCAATCATAATCTTCCATATTAAGCAAAGAACCATATTCTTTTGCGTCATTCAATGTGTTAAGAAGTCCTTCCATCTGCGATACTGCTACATTCTTCTCTGTATCTGCCAATCCAGCGCCAAAGTATTTAAGCTGACCACGACTAATGCCATTACCCTCCTGCACAGCATACACATTCGGTTCTATACCTCTTGTCAGGATTCTTCTGTCATACTGTCTTGCTTTCATCAATACTGCAAAATAACTCAACTGTGCAGCTCTGTCATCTATATCAAGTCCATATATATTATTTTGGATAATACTCTGTGCAGCATCTCTCTGTGACCATCCTGCATTTTCATATATCTGCATAAATACATCAAATGCATACACCAGAATATGACCGGAACCCATACAAGGATCAATAAGTTTTATATCTTCTGGTTTTAATGTCGCATACTCTGCCTTTATCTTATCAAGTTCATGTTGCACAAATTCTTCCTGTTCTGCCTCATCCAAATAGTATTTCCATTTGCTCTTCAATTCATCATCCGGATGACCTTCTACCCATATTCTACCAAGGCTGTTTTCGACCATATATCGTACAATCCAGTCCGGAGTAAAAAGCTGGGTAACTGCCGGTACTTCTTCTTTTGTGATTTTACCTTTCTTTGCAAATGCTTTATTTTTAGGCTCTGTATTGTAATACTGATATAACCAGCCAATAATTTCTACCTGTCCTGCTGCCTTGCCATCCTCATCAACAGTTGCGATATTAAAATCTTTTTCATCGATACCATCTACAAGCATACGAATCACATCATCTTCATTCGTAAATGAGATGTTAAGAAGCATTTCTGTATAGTCTTCTGTCTCTTCAAAAAGTCCCGGTAACACTTCATGAAGCAGATTACACTGCTTGATAAAGAGCATTCTGAATAAATCATCAAGCCTGTTATTCATCTTGGCATCAATGATTTCTTCTCTCTCTTTATCCGTGAAATTCCAGTCGATGTCAGGAACCATTGTTACTACATCTGGCTCATTTTTTCTTTCTTTTTCAGAAGAAAGCACACGAACTCTTACAGGATACATATAGTCATTCACTTCCATAAAACGGATAGCACAGATTCTGTTAAACCATGTATATGCAACTTCTTCCACTACCGCTTCAAAGCCTCTTGCATGAATCTGGTCTACCAGTTTTCTTCTCTGCTCACACTGTTTTTTGTTAAGTGTTACCTCTGTTCCTGCTGCTGTCTTGTACACCTCAAAATCAGCACCTTTTGTGATTGCTTCACTGCAATTATCCGGTGTAATTCCAAGCATACCAGCTTTATCCGTAACGGATGCTATCAGTTTATTTCTTGCATCTATTGCAAATTTCTTAATTGCATTTTTGTTCATGTGCTATATCCTCCAATCAAGCTTATCAGCTCAATGTAATTATTGTGTCTTCTTCCAGTTCATTCATCAATTTCTGCTTCATCTCGGCAAGAAACTTATCAATATCCTGTTCGGTCTCAATCGAATATGTTCTGGCACCTGCCACATTGCTGATGGAAACATTCTTACGTCTCTTTGTCTTTATTTTTGTTGGTACCGGAGTAGGTTCAATCGGCTCTTTACCGGGTACTATCGGTGTAACAGGTGATTCCGGTGCTGGCTGATGTGTTCTCTCATATTCATCTATCTCATCCAGACACTTGATTTTTAAAGTATCACTTTCCAGCTTGATGTTCTTGATTGTTGCTATATCATTTGATTTTTTCAGCTTATCCCAAATTTCTTCAAATTTCTGATTAACGCGAGGACGGAGCACTTCTGCAAATGGCTTGGTATCCAATACTTCTTTTACTTTAAGGAAGTCATCATGTACTAACGGTTCCATGATTGCCGCTTCCTTTTCAAGCAATCCTATGTGAAGTTCTCCAAATTTCTTATTCAGTTCCGGCAATCTCTGAATCTTACCAAAAGGCTTGCTGTCCTTCACGATAGTCTCTATCTCTTCGACTACTTTTAACAGCTCCTGATCACTAACATAAGTCTTACTGTTTCCAAAATATGTAAGATTCTTTACTGCATCTTCAAAAATCTTTCTCTGATCTCCCTTAAAGAAATCAAATACAGGTACAGTATCTTCTGCATCATCAAGCAAATCATCCCTCTTCTTATCTACTGTCTTGAAAAACTCTGTAGGGTCATTGATATCAAGGATTTCTGCAAGTCTCTTTCTTGCCTCTTCCATCAGTTGCTTACAAGGATATTTCGGATTGATTCTGTACTCTACAAGGATGTCATCGTATACTTCAACTTTATCCTTTGCCCTGTTCTTGAAGCTGCTCATGATTTTGTCATCATCATCACTGGATACAGTAAATCCGAAGTAATCCTTCATAACTTCTTTTGCAGAACGAATCTGTCCGTCCGTTGCTCTTTCTCTGATGTCAATTAAGAGTTTCTCAACATATTCACGCTTTGTAATATATCTGACCAGTTCCTCCGAATTCGTTGAAAGTAATGACAGGCTCTGGCTGTTAAGAGTAAGAGACACTCTTCCCAGCTTGAACAACATTGCAACAAGCCACTGCACATCCTTTGGATCAAATCCGTAAGGTGCCGCACCAAACTTATCCTGTAATGACTTAAGGGATGTCTTCATATGTCTGGCATTATTTAATCCGATTACCTGTACCACTTCCTCTAAAGCAAGCTTATTCGGTGTGGTATCACTTGTGCCAAGGAAGCTCATCTGACCATCGCTATGTTTAAAGATAGCGCTGATATCTGAAAGCTCCGGTGCTGTCTCCATATAGGTGAGCTTATTGTATTTCATTGCTACGAGCTTACCGAGTGCTTCATTGATTCTTGTTGCCGGCTCCTTAGCCGAAATAGTTGCCTTATCACCATTTACATAGATGTCTGCATTCTTTAATGCATCCTCAATAAAGATTCGGATTCTGTCCTTCTTTTCAATACGCTCATCCTCTTTTGCCCTGCGGATGCTGTCAAAGCTGCCTCTGGCTCCGGACGCATTTTTATTAAGGAATTTATATATCTTGATGGATTCTGTAATCTCATCAAGAAATGTACTGTCATTTGGCAGTTTCACAATCACACTGCTTTCCTGTGCTGAAAGCAGACGAAGTGCAGAGTCAGCATAATCTCCACCATAAGGTGTAATAACTGTCACTCCGATATCGTTAGACTGATTACCCTTGAAGAATCGGTCATCCACCTTCTGGTTGAATGGGAATAAGTAACGACTGTTGTAACGATATTTTTTCTCTGTATATATTTCCTCGAAGATAACTGTAGAAGCCTCTCCGATGATTTCTCCCATCTCTACTGACTCATTGTTGATGGCATTATTGATTTCCTGCTCCTCATTTGTCAGGAAGATGTATATTTCACCATTCTTCTGTACAAGTGTCTCTTTAATCAGCTTCTTTAACGATTCTTCTATTTTAGAGCGGACTTCAATTCTGTCATCATCAATATTTGAAATCATAAGTGTAGTCAGGTTGTCCACATTTGCCTTGATTTCCTTGACATATTTAATCATAAAGAGAACTTTCAAAAGCTCTACATCGAACTCATCCAGCTTACTGTTATTCTCTGCATCTGAGATTACCTGACTGTGCTGGTGGTCAATAAACTTATGCAATGGATCATAGAAGAAGCTAAACGGAACCAATACCCCCTCTTCTTTGTTCATTACTCTGATTGCCGACTCCTGAAACAGTGCAAGCATAGAACGTGACTGATCAGACAGATGCTTTCCACTTGCGCCATGTGTTCTGACCGCAGTAAGAACCTGTCCCAAAAGATTGAACTGATATGGTATGAACGGATAGCAGTCTGCGAAATCCGCCTTATCTGCATACAGCTTCTTGTCCGCTGTATCCGCTGTAAATGTAATAAGATTCTTGATAATTGATTCTTTCTGCTCATAGAGAAGTCTAAGCGTCTGTGTTGCTGTCTCATTCTTTGCAAGCACACGCTTACGGATTACTTCATCAACATTGGATGCCGAAAGAGAAAGTCTCGTATCAAAACGTCCCTGAATCTTAGAGAAGTCATTTCCCTTTGTCTTTGTAATAGAGTCAATATCCTCCTGGCTCGTTACGATAACCCATGCCTTACCTTTGCAGGCTGTTCCAAGGTCTTCCACGATTGTCTGGAGATTGAGCATAAGCTGTGTATCATCTGCAATATACTGACCGATTTCATCCACTAAGAAGATAACGTGATGGTTTGGACCTTTCTTTGCACAATACTCCTGCACGAGTGATACGAACTTTTCGATGCTAAGGTCATAGTTACCCTTTGCATTCTTGCACCAGTTGCGAGCAGCTTCCTCACTCATAAAGTCCATCTCAACTAATGTCTTTACTACTTTATCCTGAATAACAGCAAATGCCTGTCTCTTTTTCTCCCAAGGTGCACCTGCATTCGCCTCGAACTTCTCTTTGAACTCTTCAAATCTGCCCTCGTTATCCAACTGGCGTTCAAATTCTGCAAGATAAGGTATTGAACCACAATATCCCTGCATCTCGTTAAACACCTTCATAAACACTTCTACGATAGCCTCCTTACCGGAGCCTACCTTTGCAGAACCCTTTGAATCAATATTGAAAAGCATGACGTCTGACTCAATTGTTCCAGCCTTTGTCATCTCTGCAATAAGCATCGGATCTTCTATTTTTTTACCATCCGTAAAATACTCAATGGCTCTTTTACCTTCTACTGTGCTGTTTTTTAATAAATAAGACAGTATTTTAAGAAAGTGAGATTTACCACTTCCAAAGAATCCGGAAATCCAGACCCCCATCTTATCGGTATATCCATCTACACCCTTTTCATAATTGTTGAAGAAATCCCTGAAATGCTTCAGAAGTTCTTTGGTCACTACATATTCATCTAATTCCTGATATACATTTTCTTCATCCGACTGACCTACTTTAATAACGCCCTTGATGTCACGGTCAATCTGCTTTTCAAACATATTTTTAATCTGCATTGTTAATTCTCCTTGTTTTCTATTAGAAAATGCGACTGCCCTTGCAGGAGCAGAGAATTTTCCTCCTCTACACCAGACGGAATGCCCTATAATAGTTGTGTGAATCCATCGTTCCAAATAATTTCAAATCCTGTCCGCTATACT
>ENA-UOOD01002748-UOOD01002748.1-human-gut-metagenome-genome-assembly--contig:-CS67-NODE-2748-length-15356-cov-8.578590_pt1 | contig 15356 bp, 8 predicted proteins | sample MGYA00242464_ERZ724011 | MGnify/ENA metagenome assembly ERZ724011 | reverse complement strand
AGGGACTCGGCTCACTTCGTTCGCCCTCGAGTTTGCTCCGCAAACTATCCTATTATAGACTTCTTTTGACAAGACTTCGTCTTGCAAAAGATTGTAAGGGTTCGAATCCCTTTTTAATTTAAAGCAAAAGCAGGACACAGCTTTTGCTATATCCTACTTTTTTGGCGGAGAGTGAGGGACTCGGCTCACTTCGTTCGCCCTCGAGTTTGCTCCGCAAACTATCCTATTATAGACTTCTTTTGACAAGACTTCGTCTTGCAAAAGATTGTAAGGGTTCGAATCCCTTGCTGTCTTATCAACAAAAAATAAAGGGTATAGCAAACACTATACCCTTTATTCTTGGCGGAGAGTGAGGGATTCGAACCCTCGGTCCCGTTAGGGATTACCTGATTTCGAGTCAGGCCCGTTATGACCACTTCGATAACTCTCCGTATTCGATTTATTGAGCTCAACAAAGAGCTTATATATTTTACCAAACGTACATACCTTTGTCAAATGATTTATTCAAATATTTTAATTTATTGCAATCAATAAGGGTTTTGTGCCTACGCAAAACGGATTTGCATGGTAAAATCCGTCAATGTTTGCGCAAAAACGGCGATTACAGCATCATTTCAGATAAAAAAGTCTTCTATCGGCACGGTAAAGGTAAATGTGAACGATTTTGTACGAATGCATTATTGCATTCCGTATTTTGTCTTAATTCGTTCAAGAACCGAGCCTATAGGCTTTGCAAGCACTATTATAAATGCAACATTGGAAACTACATAGGTAAGTGTAACGGGCACAGCCGACGTAACAGCGGCAATATATCGCGTCAGATTAAACGTGCCGTCATACCAAAGGGTTGTATAAATATCCATAAGCAAAGAATACAGCACTCCCGAAACGGCACTGTAAATTATTCTGAACACAAGACTCTTTTTAAGCTGTGGAGCGAAAACTCCGGCTATAAGCCCGACTATACCCCACGAAAACATCTGGAACGGTGTCCATGGACCCTGCCCAAAATAAAAATTCGATATTACGGCGGTCAGCGCACCCGTCATAAAGCCAGCCTGTGGGCCGAAATACATCGCTGTTATTATAACGAGTGCCGTCACCGGTTTTACGCTGGGTGCCCACGCAAAAATAAGTCTGCCGACTGCCGACAACGCGACCATAACAGCTATTAAAATCATTTCCTTTGTACTGCTTTTTCCCTTTTCAAAGGCGAGAAAAAACGGAACGCACGAAAGCACTGCAACGCAAAGCGATATCCATGCATACTGTTTATCTTTAAACACTATGGCTCCGAGCAAAACCGCCGCAGGCACCAAAATGCACGGAAAAATATACGAAAGCCATTTTTTAACCATTATCTTCTCCGTTTCCGCGGCAGCACTCAGCCGCCTCTTCACTCGTTATCGCTGTGGGACAAAGCGGACGGGCTATGCGGTTCGCCGCCGTCGTATAAAAATTATTTTCTGCAAAAAACGAATTCGGCGCATCGGAAGAAACGATTTCGCCGTCAAAGAACAGCGCGCACCTATCGGCGCCGACAGCGGCAAACTCAACATCATGAGTTACCATAACAACCGTTATTCCGTCCGATTTAAGCTTCTTCAATACATTCAAAAGCGAGGACTTTGAAAAGGCGTCAAGGCCCTTTGTCGGTTCGTCCAAAAGCAGTATTGTAGGCTCTGAAAGCAACATTTTCGCAAGGGCGCATTTTTGCTGTTCACCGCCGCTGAGGTCATAAGGATGCTTCGTAAGCAAATCCGTTATACCGAGTTTTTCGGAAATATCGCGTATTTTTTCTTCGCGCTCTTCTTTTTTATACTCCATCGCCTTGAGCATTTCTTCGAGATCACCCGAAACGGTATCCTTTAAAAATACCGTCTGCGGATTTTGCGGCAGATATGCAAGCTTCTTTCGGTACAGCGAATTGCCCTTATAATCCTTGATTTTTTTGCCGTCTATCTTTATTTTGCCGCGATACGGCTTATTAAGACCCGAAATAACATTCAGCATTGTCGTTTTTCCCGTGCCGTTGCCGCCGAGAATACAAATTATCTCGCCGCGATACGCTTTAAGATTTACGCCGCGCAGAATGTCGGGCAAATCTCTTTCATATCTGAACCAAACATTTTTAAGCTCGATTGCCGTATCGGTTTTATCGGAATATTCTGATTTATCACCGTCGGAAAAATCTATATTTCTTTTGAAATTACGTCTGAAAAACTCCTGCCCCTCTTTAACCGTAAGCGGGCAGACTTCGTCCGACGAGAGCAGATTGTAAAGCCTTACAGCACTCGGAAGTCCCTTGAGCATAGGGTGCTCGGGATTTATTTTTTTAAGATTTTTGCCGACGGCACGCGGTAAATCATACAAAAGCACGCAGCCGTTTTCCATAAGCAAAACCTTGTCGGCTATCGGGAAAACGTCCTCAAGACGGTGCTCTACCAAAAGCACGGTAATACCGAATTCGGTATTCAGCTTCTTAAGCGTCGCTATAAAATCAGCCGCGGCTATGGGGTCAAGCTGACTTGTGGGCTCATCTAAGATAAGCACCTTGGGCTGCATTACCATAACCGACGCAAGATTTAAAAGCTGCTTCTGACCGCCCGAAAGCTCGTCGGTTTTTTTGCGGAACCAATCCTGTATGCCGAAATAGCTCGCCATCTCGCCCACTCTGCGGCGAATTCCGTTTTGCGGCAAGCCGAGATTTTCAAGACCGAACGACAGCTCGTGCCAAACCTTGTCCGTAACTATCTGATTATCGGGATTTTGCCCGACAAACCCTATGGCACATGCACTCTCGCGAAGGCTGAGGGAATCGATGCTTTTCCCGTTATAGAGTATCTCGCCGCTCTTTTCACCTGCGGGAGCAAGCTCGTTTTTAATCAGCTTTAAAAGGGTGGTCTTTCCGCAGCCAGTTGCGCCGCATATTACAGTAAAATCACCCTGCCCGATATTAAGAGAAATATTGTGAAGAGTATCTTTTTCCGCCTTGGGGTAACGGAAATTCAAATTTTCGATATGTAATATTTCCACTTTAAATTCTCCTTTACCTCAATAAAAAACGGAAGAAACGATAATATAAAAAACGAAATGTAAGTAATTAACGATTTTAACGAAAGGCTGATTTTGCCGAGCTCCGGATAAAATGTAAAATCGATGCTTCCGCTGCCGACGCCTATAAGTACGGCAGCAAAAAGCAATAATCCCGACAATAAAACCGTCGCGTCTCTCGCCCCGAATTTAAACAGCGAAAAGTTTGTTCTGCCGTGCAGACCGTATCCGCGCGCTCTCATAGACGACGACAGCTCCATGGAATTTTCAAGCGACCACGAAATCATCGCCGTAAAAACACGTATTCCGCCGCGTAATCTGTCAACATAGCTTTTTTGCGAATAAAGCCCCATCGCCTTTTGCGCTCTGCTCACATTTTTCATCTGTCTTTTAAACATCGGAACAAATCTGAGAGCCATCGAAAGCACAAGCGACATTTTCGGGATAATTCTGCCGAACAGATACAAGAATTTATCCTCGGTCATAATTTCATTATAGCACTTGCACCAAAACAGCACTCCGACAACCATCACCGAAATAAAAACGCCGTAAACAACCGCTTCAAGCGTTACCGGGTTACCGTTCATAAAGAAAAGCGGAGTAACGCCGTTATGTGAAAACAGAGGATTTGTAACAGCCACGAGCAGAAAAAGCGGAAGATAAAAGCCCATATCACTTAAAATAGCCTTTTTTCTCACGAGCATAAGCGAAAACATAATGCCGCCGAGGAGTGCTGTGAGCTGTATTACGGGATTCCATACAAACATAGCCGTTAACAGCACAGATATAAAATATGTAAAAGTAACAGCCGGATGATATCCGCCGAAAGCTTTCATCCCGTTTCATCTCCCATCCATATACAGCCGACGTCCTTGCCGAGATCGCAGGTATAGACCCATGCTATTCGGTCGCCGTCTTTCAGTTTGTATTTTGAGCATCCGTAATTCGGAAATTCGCCGTTCACCTGATACATCCAACCCGAAAGCGGTCCGCAGGAAAATTCGTACAGATAATTTATACCCTGAACGTATACGCTGCCATAGCTGTTTTTATCGGCGCCCTGATACTCCATCTGTATTTTATTATACCTTACCGCCCTGTCAAGTATATCAAAAACGGTGTCGCCGGGTCTTAACACATATTCGGTTTCCGGCAATATAACGCCGTTTTGCGGCACGTATTCATCGGATTGCAGGGCTTTGTCAAGCTCGTCGTAATTTTGAAGCACGGTATCACAGCGAATACTGATAAAAACCGTCTCGCTCTGCGGGGTTATATCGTCGATATGAGTAAGGTAGTACTCGTCAACGGACTGAATGTTTGTGCCGTGAATCAATACGGCTATTATCAGCGCCAACGACAGGAGCGCCAAAATATCTTTTTTCAATTATGACTCCCCTTCCGCGAGAAAAAATTACCGCATTTCGTCGTCTTCATCCTTATACATTGCCGCAAGTTCCTCCATTTCGAGAGTTTTTTTCATCTTACGGCGTCTGATTCTTATAATTATAAACACGGTAAGTCCTACCGCTAAAACAAACAGTACAACAGATATTACTATGGCGCGAACGATATTGTCAAGCTTTGTCTTTGTCTTGACGACATCCTCCCAACGCTCGATTTTTGCTCTGTCATATTCGCTGAGCGCGTTATAGCGTTTAACGATTTTATTCACCTTGCCCCTATCCTTGAGCGTGATTTTATCAAACGGATAAAGCTCGGCTTTAATGTCGTCGTTCAGCGAATCTATTTCCGCCTGAACCGCGGCAATTTGCTCCTTTGCCGAAACAAGCTTTCGGAGATATGCGTCTTTACCGTCAAAATCTTCACTTCTTTCAAGTTTATCAAGCAATGTTACAACCAAAACATACTGCTCCGTAGTGAGTTTTTCGGGCAGAGAGTCAACCATTGCACGGTCGGAATCGGTAAAATACAAAATGGCGTCGTCGTTTGCGTCATCATCCGAAAACACAATCACCGCGGTTTCACCCGCTATTTCCGAAACGTCTATTCCGCGTTTTTTGGCTTCATCGGACAAAGTCCAATAATTGCTCACGTAGCACCGCTCTGTTTCGGGCAACGAATAAAAAACCGCAAGAAGCTCGCGAAGCGTTTGTTTATCGGTCTTATTGCCGATTTTAGAAATGTCGGAAGTAAGGTCGTTTATTCGCGATTTAAGCGCGGAGCTCTGCTCTTTTCTGAAATCGAAAAGAGTTCTCATACCGTTTTTTTGCCGCCAAAGAGATGCCATGGTATAAAGGGTCTGCTCCGACGCCATGGTATTTGATTTATCGGGCAAAGATGTGGGATTGTCGGGGTCGTAAGTAAACGAATGGACAAATCCGCCGTCCGTCATTCTGTAACGCATTATACCGTCAAAAAGGGTGTTGCCGTTTTTTATGAAACGGCTGTCCGAGAGAGGGTCGATATTAAGACTGCACAGCGCCACCGCCACCCAATCGGTACTCTCTACATTCTGAGTTCCCCAACTTTTGTAGTCGCCCGTGTCGAGTTGCAGACGTGAAAGGCACAAAACCGCTTCATCAACAACCTCGTGCACCGTTTTGCTCTCATCGGCGGACAACGCTTTTCTGTGATAAGAATATATTTTTTCGGAATTATAATATGGCGCGAGTGCCGTTATCGCCATAGCGGTAATATCGGGGTCTGCATCATCCGAGCTCAGGGCAAATCCGCCGTCGGAAAGCTGCTTTGAAATTATTTCAACGATTATATCGTCGCGGGTGTTGTACGCTCCGTCAGGCACGGTATAACGCATACTGTCAAGAGTTATAAGCCCCCATATCCAGCCGTTTATGCCCTGCCTTCCGAGCGGCGTTGTCTTGCCGCGGTCGTAGGTTCCGTCCGCTATCAGATTTATCGGCGCGCCGTTTTCATCGGTTCCGAAATTTGTCGGGTCGCCGCCCATAGCGAGAACGGCGAGTGCTATTCTGTGCCACTCGGTTGCCTTTGCGGCACTGAGCCTTCCGCTTTCGCGATAACGCTCCTCTACCCTGTCTTTTATGACCGCAAGGTAGCCCTCGTTGTTATCCTGTATTCCGAGTCTGCCGAGAGCTATGGGATACCAATCCCCCGGAGTAGTACCCGCATTTTCCAAATATTTATCGTTAATCAAATATCCGTCGGGTTCCGAGCCGTTATCGGCTTTTTTCCATGCGATAATACCGTCCGCGACGCTAAGGAAATTGTCGGACGTATACTCCTTATTCTCTTTTGCCGATACGATGAAAGAAATTGAGGATATAACACACAGGACGCATAAAAACACCGAAATAACACGTTTTGTCATTTTTGGGAAGAGCTCTCCTTAACAGATTTTTCTTTTTCGCCGTTTTTGCGGCGTTTCTTTACATAAAACACAATAAAGCATACTCCGCCTGCCAAAACGATAAATGCCGATACCAAGCATATTACCGTGACAAGCGTTTTTGATTTTTTGTTTTCCGACAATGATACGACGTTTTCCGTGCTCTCTTCGCTCTCGGAAAAAGCCTCTGAAGCTTCGGTTATCTCCTCCGTTTCCGCATCGGTCTCGGAAAAAGCGGATTCCTCCGCAGCCGAAGCCGCGACAGCGTCGGCAAACCCACCGGAAGCAGCAGCTGCCGCGCCGCCCGACGCATTCTTGCCGCCTAATGCCGCACCGGAGGACACATGAGCGCCGCTGCCGCCGACGGACAAAGGAGCATCCGCAGGAGCGGAGTTTGTTTCCGACCCCGGATTTTGAAGTGCCGAATTGATGGCGGAAACCGCGTTATCGACCGCGCTTTGCGAAGCGTCAAGCGTCTCGGCAACGGATAATGCCGCGGCGTATGCGTTTTTTACATTTGAGCGCGTTATAAGACCCGAATAAATGGTTCTTTCTATTGCCTTTGTAAGCGAGTCCTTATTCGCCACCGAAAAATAGCCGGATTTCGGCTGATTTTCGACATTCGGAATTGAGGTTCCCATAGCACCGAAGCCGCCTATATCCGCTCCGTAGCCGAGAGTGAACTGTACTCTGACGATATCTCCGTCGGAAAGGTATGTATCGGCAAAACCGACATTCGGGAAAACGTTGTTGACGGAATACATCCAGCCCGAGCCGTTTGTTATTACAAATTCACCGAGATGGCCTTTCCAGTTTTTCTCATAATCGCCGGGGTCATAAAACGTCATTGTGCTTTTAAGATGCGGCACCAAAACAGACGGTATTGTCGGTGAAATTCCGAGTGCTCTCGGAGACGAAGCGGACGAGCTTCTCTGATAATTGTTATATCTCGCCGCAGACGCCGTACCGTCGGCTACATATGCGAGGTAAAACGAAGAGCTTACGCTGCCGCCGTAATAACCCACATATCCGTTTTCGTTAAGCAGGCGCAAAAGCTGCTGAGCGGACGTCTCGCCCTCGTATATATTTACTTTTTGGGGATACACGAGATATCCGCAGCCTATGGTGAACATTTCGACGCTCCAAACAGCCGTGCCGATTTTTTCGCCCTGCCGCGCTTTCTCGTAGTTAATGTGATATGTAAGCTGCTTTTTTCGCCCGCCGTCGGACGATGCCGAAACGACAACCGTGTTATCGCCCTCAAAGGTAAAGTTAAGGGTATAGCTTGATTTTTCGTTATCGTCCCATGTGGGCGAAAGCTTTTCGCCGTTAAACGTAACCGTCGCTTTTATTTTTTCGCCCGACGCATTTCTCGCCCATACGTCAAATGTCTTTTTGCTTCCGCGCTGAGTTGTATTGTCGGAAAGCGTAGTTCTGAGCGTAGGGCCTGCCGCGGCAAAAACCCGAGACGACGGCAGAATAAGCAAAAAACACATAAAAAAGCAAATAAGAGCTCTTTTGGTTTTGTTTTTATCCGTGGTATATACCTCCCTTGCAAAATGAATCCGCCGATAATCGGCATTTTTCGGTTTAGAGTAAGCGATGTACCCGCCGGAGACAAAATGCCCCGTCGGGTACGTAATCAATCTGTCTTATTCTTCGTCCTTTTTGCGTTTGGCGGTAACAGCCATTGCCGCAGCAAAAGAAGAGAACATTAAAAATGCAACCGCCGCATTTCCGATTCTGCCTGTTTTGGGAATTGAAACGCCCTTAATATCCGTATCGGCGGTATTTCCGGAATTTGACGTATTCCCGTCTGTACCCGGTACCGACGGTACATTGACATTTCCGTTGTCATTGCTACCGAGTGACGAATCTGTCGGAATTTCGTCAAGTGCCGCCTTGGCTTTTATCAAAGCGGTATTCACTTCGTCCTTATTCTTCGCCGCACTTATATCAGCCATACCTTTTTCGAGAGCCTTGTTAAATGCCTCACGATTGAGTGTGTAATCCGAAGCGTCCTTGTAGCTCTCGAGCTGCTCGAGTGCTGTCTTTTTGGCTTCTTTGAGGCTTATTATTTCGGAAAGCTCTTTTTCGGCGTTCAAAAGCACATCAAGATTTGAAACGTACGGCTTTAAATCGTCGTCGAGATTGTCATATGCGTTTCTTGCCTCGTTTATTTTAACGCCGCTGTCCGCCGTTACATCGCCGATGTCGTTGATTTTTTCGACAACCTCGTTTACATCGTCGGCATCAAAAGTCTTTTGCCAATAAAGAATCGGATAGCCGCCGTTTACAAGAGAATATTCGTCTTGTTTGAATTTTTCGCCGAGAAGCGCGAGGAATTCGGGAGATTTCATAAACTCGGTTGTCTCGCCTGTGGTACTTCCGTCACCGTCTCCGATTCCGTTCTCTGTAACGGAAGAGTCATAATAGCATTCTTGGACCCTGTTATCATTTGTGAGCGAGCCTGCTATTGCGCCTGCCTGACCGTCGGATGCGGAAGTTATTTTACCTGCGTTATAGCAATTGACTATGGTGTGGCCGTCCTGAGCCTGTCCTACAATGCCGCCGAGTGAATAAATACCGTTTATGCTTCCGAGGTTGTAGCAGTTGTCTATGGTAACCTCAACCGAAGTATCACGTCTTGTAGTATCGAGATGTCCTACAATACCGCCTGTATGGCCGCTGCTTGCATAAAGCGAGCCTACGTTGTAGCAGCCCGTGATATTACTCTTGCCGCCGTCGCGCACTGTACCGACTATACCGCCCATGTAACCGCTGCCGTAAATATCGGCACCGTTCCAGCAGTTTATAAAGTCTGCGCCGTTACTCCATTTGGCGATACCGCCGAGGAACGAAGTGTATGTATTTTCTTTGCCGATTTCGCCGCTTGCGACACCGACATTCTTAATTACGGCATTTTGGCAGACAGTTCCGAAAAGTCCGCCGCGGAGAGAAGTAAGATTGTCTATGACATATCCGTCGCCGTCAAATACACCGTCAAACTGATTTCTGTCAGAGCCTATCGGGGTCCAGTTGTCATAGTCGCTGAGGTCGATATTATCGGTCATTTCAAAGTAAACACCGGTAGTTGCCATAAGCTTGGTATTTACGTAATATGACAGATTGTAAAGGTCCTCTGCCGTGCTTATAAGGTACGGTGAAGTCTCGGAGCCCAAGCCCTCCCACGGGATTTTATCCTTTACCGTAACTGTTACAAAGGTCTTGAGTTTACCGCTCTTTATACATACCTTTTGAGTTCCGACTTCAAGTGAATCACCGGAAATTATCTCATAATCCGTTACTGGCTTTTGCGCTCCGTCGCTGTAATATGCGGTAACCTCCATGCCGGCAGCGTCAAAAGAGTCGCCGTCATAATATTCGGTCTTATCGGGTGCTTTTGTAACCGCGATAGAAGTGATGTACGGCGTATTTGAGTCAAGCTCTCCCTCGCCGCCGACAAGCTCTATTGCCGAAACAAGAGCCGAATAATTATTTACGTATCTGCGTTCGTTTTCGGGAACCGCACGGAATTTTGCGAGTGCGCTCTTTGCCGCAGACTTATAATTTGCGTCCGTCGGCAGAGGAAGAGCGTCTATGGCGCTTACTGCGTCCGTGATTGCCGCTTTGGTTTCCGCGCTCCAGTCGCCGCGCATATCATAAAGTGCTCTCATCTTATTTTCAAATCTCCAATAAGCTACGAGAGCGTAAGTTGCCTGATCGTTTGCCATACTGTTCCAGCCGTTGCCGACAACATGGCAGAAGCCGCCGTTTGTATCGCGGAATCTCAGAAGTCCGTCAAGGAGCGTTAAGCCGTCGGAGGTTATAAATCTGCTGTCCTTTTGGGGGTCGATTCCGACAGAAGTCAGCGCAACTATAACCTGAGCTATACTTTCTGAGTTATCGGTATTCCAGGAAGTAAAGCCCGCTTTATCGTTCATCATTGAGCCTAAGCGGTCAAATGCTTCGTCCACGCATTGACGAACCGTTTTTGAAACTTCGTCGCCCGAAATTTCATTTTTATATGTATACACGGTATCGTCATTGTAATAAGGAGCGAGCGCCTGTATTGCCATAGCGGTAATATCGACATCCGACGATGAACCGTAGCCGCCGAGAACCCAGCCGCCGTATTTATTGCCGTCTACGCCGTCGGTAAGCTGCATTTTAAGTATTTCTTTTATGAAAAGCTCACGCTGATATGCGGCGTCGCTCGGAACCTCATACATACCGGTATCAAGAGCAATAAGACCCCATATCCAGCCGTTTATACCCTGTTTGCCGGGACCGCCCTTTACCTTGCAGTTATAGCTGCCGTCCGCGATAAGATTTATCGGCTGACCGTTATATGTTCCGAAGCTTGCGGGGTCGCCGCCGAGAGCCGCTATTGCAACAACGCCTCTGTGCCACTCGGTAGCCTTTACGCTGTGAAGTGTACCGCCGTTTTCGGTGTATGTCTTTTCGACATATGACTTCATGGCATTGAGATAGTCGGTGTAGCCTGTGCCGTCGTCGATAAGATAAGTATATTTTCCGTCTACGGAATCGAAATATCCGTAACGACCCATAGCAAGTGCCATCCAGTCGGTAGCCGTAGAGCTGGCGCCTGACATATAGCTTTCATTGCCCAAAAGAGTGTCGGCGGAAGTGAGCCCCGCTTTGGTTTTTGAGCTCTTGACTGCCTCTTTAATGTAACCCGAAAGCTTTGCCGAAAGCTCGGTTCCCTCGCTGAACGAAGGACGAACGGGCTTATCTGCGGAAACAAGGCTTTCCCAAGCAAGCTTCGGATTTGTGTCGCCCGAAACAAATGCCGAACCGAGCATAGTCTCGGTTACGGAGTCAACCTTTGCCACGCCGTCAACATCGCCTTTATTGCCTGTTGCCGCGAAAGACGAGGTTGAGAGATAATAGCAGTTCTCCGCCGTTCCTCTTGTAGCGCCTATCAATGCGCCGATATTGTTTTGGTAGCCTGCCGAGTCTTCAACCGTGCCCGCATTGTAGCAATTTACAAGCTCGGGAGACGCCGCTTTGTGTCCGCCGGCTACGCCGCCGACAGAGGCAGGGCCCGATACCTTACCTGTGTTATAGCAGTTTTCGAGTTTGCCTGCGCGCCAATGCTGACCGCTTACGCCGCCTATGTAGCCTGTTGTACCGCTGACATTACCCGAATTGTAGCAGCCCGAAACGGTAGACGCGCCGCCGACATAGCCCACTACGCCGCCGACTCCCGAAGAGCCGCTGACATCGGCATTATTTCCGCAGCCAATTATATTGCCTGCATTGAGGTAACCGACAACGCCTGCAACCGATGAAGAACCGCTGACGCTGCCCTTAACCGTAACATTCTTAACCGTACCGCCGTTTACCTTTCCGAAAAGTCCCGCATTGGAGCCCGAAGAAATGTAAAGTCCGCTGATTACGTGGTTGTTTCCGTCGAATGTTCCGGCAAAAGCCGATGACGAGGAGCCTATCGGCGTCCACGGGTTATTGGCACCGCCGAGTTCGATATTCACATTGAGGCGGATGAGCTTACCCTCGTAAGAGTTGCCGTCGTTTACGCTGTCGGCAAACGCCTTCAACTGACTGTACGACGCTATTATAATGTCGGGAGTTTTGCCCTGCCAAGAAAGCACGGGATTGCCGCCGTTTATTCCCTCTTCATCCTTTATGAATGCCGAGCCGAGCATAGTCTCGGTTACTAAGTCAACCTTTGCCGCGCCGTCAACATCGCCTTTATTGCCTGTTGCCGCGAAAGACGAGGTTGAGAGATAATAGCAGTTCTCCGCCGTTCCTCTTGTAGCGCCTATCAATGCGCCGATATTGTTTTGGTAGCCTGCCGAGTCTTCAACCGTGCCCGCATTGTAGCAATTTACAAGCTCGGGAGACGCCGCTTTGTGTCCGCCGGCTACGCCGCCGACAGAGGCAGGGCCCGATACCTTACCTGTGTTATAGCAGTTTTCGAGTTTGCCTGCGCGCCAATGCTGACCGCTTACGCCGCCTATGTAGCCTGTTGTACCGCTGACATTACCCGAATTGTAGCAGCCCGAAACGGTAGACGCGCCGCCGACATAGCCCACTACGCCGCCGACTCCCGAAGAGCCGCTGACATCGGCATTATTTCCGCAGCCAATTATATTGCCTGCATTGAGGTAACCGACAACGCCTGCAACCGATGAAGAACCGCTGACGCTGCCCTTAACCGTAACATTCTTAACCGTACCGCCGTTTACCTTTCCGAAAAGTCCCGCATTGGAGCCCGAAGAAATGTAAAGTCCGCTGATTACGTGGTTGTTTCCGTCGAACGTTCCGGCAAAAGCCGATGACGAGGAGCCTATCGGCGTCCATTCGGAGCCTTCTCCGCCGAGGTCGATATCGGCTGTAAGCTCTACTGTTTTTCCCGAAAAGTCTTCACCGCCGTTCACCTTTTCGGAGAACGCGAGCAGCTCCTTTGCCGACGATATTGAAAGATCAGCCGGTGCGGCAAGTACCGCAACGGGTATCACAGACAATATCATCACAAGAGCAAGAAGCCATGACAGACATTTCTTTACTGTCTTTTTAGGTTTTAACATACCTTACTCCTTTCAAAACTCTTTACTTTTTGCGCTTCCCGCCGGGAGTTTTAAGACCGGCTTTTTCGAGAGCGCGCGGCCAAGGGCCTAAAAATGCCTTAATTCGCGAGCGTGTGGCGTCATCGAAATCGTCTTTTCGCGGAAGCCTTTTCAGCTCCTCGGATTTACGCACAAGCTCATTTACTGCCCATTTTTCTTTGTCGTCGCCAAACATAAAATCCTCCGAACACAAAAAATCTCTCCCTGCCGAAAAGCAGGGAGAGTGCAACAAATTAACCAACGAAAAAATCTTGCGAAATCGGGCAAAGAGTGCACCGACAGCACAAATCAAAAGCTGATAAATCGGCTGCACTCTTCTCACCAAAGTTGTGTTTAACCATAAAAATACGGCAGGTCTCCTGACTTATGATCCCATACATCACGGGAAGAGTCGCCTTCTCGGAAAGCTCCAATGGATCGGACTCTCTTACGTCAAACACAGTAATGGCGGTTGTTCCGGATTTTAACCGGATTCCCTTTTAATTCGCGGCAAGAACCGCGAAACCGTATTTTTTATCAAATATTAAACTGTATAAGCCCAAGTTGCAAAGACGAACCGGCAAAAAGCGTCGATTTTGCGGTTTATCTTGCAATTTATTGATATTTTACTACATAAATATTGCGCCGTCAATAAAACACGGCGCAAAATATGTGCGTAATACCTGTTTGCATTTGAAAAAATTTTAGTAAATTATTGACAATGAGGCTTTAATTTAATATAATATCAAAGCATGAAATGCGCCGATGTGGCGAAATCGGCAGACGCAAGGGACTTAAAATCCCTCGGTAGCAATACCGTACCGGTTCAAGTCCGGTCATCGGCACCACCGGCAGTAAGCCGCAAAAAACGCACCTCACGAAAGTGGGGTGCGTTTTTTTGCCTTTGCTTCGGCGAATATTTGTTTTACTTGTCGGTATTTGGTTGTTTATTTGTGTTTTTTACCTGCTTTCGGTTATTCTCACCTGTTTGGGGTTTGGTTTGGTTTGGTTTGGATTTGGGTTTAGGTTTGGGTTCGGGTTTACTTATTTATATTTGTTTATGTTTATTCTTCGACATTTAAAAGCTGACGCAGCATATTCTTTGTCATAAGATTATCGGCAAACGCCAGGGTTTCACGAAGCCGCTTTTGCGGACTCTCGTCCCAATCACATTCGGGAGCGGAAGAAACACCCATTTTTCTAAGCGCGTCGCAGTAAGACTTTGCCGCAAGACGAAATTCGCGGTAATTCTTTTCGTCTCTGCCGTTCCACGCGGTATCGGCGACGGCGAACCACCTCGGAAAACACATATAGCAAAGCCGTTCAAAATCCGTGATGTACTCCGTCCATATCGGCGTTTCCACTCCGACTATTGATTTTTTGCCTGTTTCCGTTAATCCCTTTATGCTCTTCGGGTCAAACATATATACATCTTTAAGAGGATACATACCGTACGGATAATCGGCATAATACGGCTTAAACTTTTCGATAATTACGGGGCAGCCCTCATTTGCGCGCTTTACCGAGACGCCCGCTTTATCAAGCCAATATGCAAGCGTTATGTTTTTATCGAGAATACCGCCGTTTGCCGCTTCGTTCCAGCAAATGACACGCCTGCCCTTTTTTTCGAGATACTCTGCGGCTCTGTTCACAAGACTGCAGTGCAGCTCCTCTTCGTTTTTAAGCCCGAGCTCGCGTATTTTTGACTGACATTTGGGGCACTTTTTCCACTTATCCTTCGGGGCTTCATCGCCGCCGAGATGGAAGTACCTGCCGGGGAAAATATCGCAAAGCTCATCTAAAATGTCATAAATCAGCTTTAATGTCGCGGGATTTCCCGCGCAGAGCAAATCCTTGAATATACCCTGGCTTGTTTTTGCCTTAACCTGCTCTTTATTGCACGATAGCTCGGGATACGCCTGAAGTATGGCACTTGCGTGGCCGGGAATATCTATTTCGGGAATAACCTCGATATATCGCTCTTTACAGTATTCGGCTATTTCTTTCAGCTGTGCCCGAGTATAAAAATGACTGTAAACGCTGTCGTCATTTTCTTTTTTACCGAAATGTGAGCCCTCGCGGCTACCGCCTACCAAAGAAAGCTCCGGGTGCTTTTTTATTTCGGCTCTGAAGCCCTGATCGTCGGAAAGATGGAAATGAAAATAATTGAATTTGAGCATTGCCGCCGCATCGATTATCTTTTTTATTTCCTCCACGGTAAAGAAATGACGGCAGACGTCCACCATAAAGCCGCGATAAGAAAATACGGGCTTATCCCTTATTTCACATTCAGGGAGCATATTCCCGTCCTCTCGCAGAATTTGCTTATACGTAATATCGGCATAGTGTAAGGCGCGCTCACTGCCGCCCTTTAAGAAAAC
>ENA-UOOD01002733-UOOD01002733.1-human-gut-metagenome-genome-assembly--contig:-CS67-NODE-2733-length-15403-cov-5.255538_pt1 | contig 15403 bp, 11 predicted proteins | sample MGYA00242464_ERZ724011 | MGnify/ENA metagenome assembly ERZ724011 | reverse complement strand
CAATTCATTATGATATACCAGATTATTCAAAAGAATTAAATGAATGGAAATCTAAAATAAATAAAGTATTACAATCAGATGATACAAAATTAATAGAAGATACAATTAATGAAATCTATATGATGAGAAAGAATGGATTAGCAACTGATGGAGAAATGGCTATTGGTAATTTAGTATTTAAAGAATTAAGAAATCTTGGATTGCTAGATGGACTTAGAAATAAATATAGAGAACTAATATCAAATAAGTTATCATTAGAAGAAAACTTGATTAATGAAGACTACAGAGATAATAAAGAATACCAAGATTTAATTAAACAGTTAATGGCAATAAGAAAACAAAAAAGTGATTTACAGAAAGAAGATCCTGGCTTTGTTTATCCATCAGATGATGAGATGAGAGAAGCCTGTGGTTATTCTAAAGATGAATGGAAGCTTTTTGATAAATCAGAGAAAAGAGTTACATATGATTTGTTAGCTAATGATTCAACAAATAGTAAACATGAAGAAATAATGGATAAAATAATAAAATTAGATCATCAAGAATCAGAGATAAATGAAAAAATTGATAAATTAAAAAATCAAGAATTTCAAAGACAAGGTGGAGATACTTATAAAAATAATTTACCAAAAGAATTTAAAGGTGAATCACCTTATTTTAAATTAGATACAGGTAGTTATAATATGGATTATTTAGACCAAGACTATGCAAAATCAAAAGGTTATAAAGGATGTTATATAGCAAGTATGTCACCAGATGAATATATGGATAGATGTTCAAAACAGGTATTTAAAAATCCAATAGAAGATACATATGATGGAATGGAAAATAAACATAATGTTGAAAATTATGCTAATAAAATGAAAAATGGTACAAAGTTTGATATGCCTTGGATAGATTTAAAAATCAAGGGACAAGAAGGTAGACATAGAGCTATGGCAGCTAAAATGCTAGGAGCAAAAGAAATACCAGTATTATTTTTATATTAAAGGAGGAATGATTTATGGAAACTTTAAATCAAATTGTAGAGGCTATAATGCCATATGTAGTAACTATTGTTACAGCTATTGCAGGTTATGTAGCAGTAGTAATTAAAAATAAAATTACAGAAAAACTTAATACACAAACTAAAAAAGAAGTTGCAGAAGCAACAGTTAATTATATACAACAGGTTTATGCTTCACTAAATGGAGAAGAGAAATTACAAAAAGCTTTAGATACTGTTATTACTTGGCTAAATGAAAAAGGAATTTCTACAACAGAGGCAGAAGCAAGAATTTTAATTGAAGCTGCAATAAAGGGATTCAAAGAATCATGGTTAGCAACAGAAGCAAAACAATTAGAAGTTGATTCTATGAAAGCAAATATGTTACCAGAAGAAAATACAACAGAAGAGGTAATATCAGAAGAAAAAGTTGTAACAAATGAAACAAATTCAGAAGTAACAGAATAATACAAACAGTAAATTTGGCCATCAGTTAAAATCTGATGGCTCTTTTGCGTTAAAATAAACTATAAATAAATTAAATGAAAGGAGAAGTATTATGTACAAAATCTTGATTAGAAATAGAGAAAAAGAAGCAATCACAAATCCTAGAATGTCTAAATATTCTATATTTCATGATATTGATGACAATGAATATAAGACATCAGAACTATCTGAAGTTTTATCTACTGCTAATAAGTTATTAGATAGATATTTAAGAAAAGATATAATGATTGTAGATCAAATAGAAGTAGAATCTAAAGTATCAACAACAAGTTTAAAAACAATCAATATAACTTCAGATTTAGTTGCTATAGTAAATGATGGCTCTAATTTTGTTTTTAAGCTAGATTTATCTTCACTTAATGATTATACTATAGTTAATGTAGAAAAAAGCAAATTTGAGCTATTTAAAGAATATTTAGAGGGATTAGGATTAACAGATGTAGAGTTAACTAATACATTTGAAATTACAGCTAAAAATCCAACAGGTGAAGCAGTAGTAGGAATATATGGTTTCCAAGAAGGAATGTTTACTTTATACTCTAGACAGACTTCAATGAGTAATTATATAACTTCTGCATTTACCACGACTTTAGATGCGAAAGGAAGTGGAACTATCATAGAACCTACAACAAATAAATATATTAATCTATTCTTTACAGATGAAGATAATCAACCATTAATAGTAGACAAAGTAAAATTATTCTATAGAAATGGTAATAGTTCTTTTGATAAAGAATATATTGATGTTAGTGAGATACATACAGTTGTTAATAATACGGGAAAATATTTAATAGAGGTAGAAAAAGAAGGTTATGCACATGATCCATATTATGAAGTAGAATTTACATCTAATAAGGAAGATGCAATAACTATTGTATTAACTAAGGATGTAGTAAATGAGTTATTAGATGATATAAATGGGGAGGTAATATAATGGAAGTTTTAAAGACAACATCAACTGAAAATAAATTAAGATATCTCCAAGAAACTAAATCTCAGATAAAAGATGCTATAACTACTATGGGACAACCAGTGGAAGATACTGATACTTTTAGATCTTATCCACAAAAAATACTTGATATTCAGTCAGTAAACCCAGAAGAGATAGAAAAATTATCACAAAGAATAGATGAGGTAGCAGGAGATGTTGAAACAAACAAGACTAGTATTGATACTATAAACCAAGAACTTGAATCTAAATTAGAGTCTGAAGATCTTGAAGAGATTAATACTAATGTTAGTACTAACACAACAAATATAGAGAAAAATACAAATGATATAACAACAATAAATGAAAAAATAGAAGGATTAACTACAGATAAAGCAGATGTTTCTCAAGTAACTGCTTTAGAGGAAAAGCAATCAGAAACAGAAACAGAGTTAACAAATTTTAAATCAGAATATGATGCAGAAGTTTTAAAAACTAATTCTAAAATAGATGAAGTTAAAAATACTCTTGAAACTTCAATAGGAGAAACTAATACTAAAGTAGATGAAAAATACCAAGAACTTAACAATAAAATAACTACTAACCAACAAGCTATAGAAAATAATAAAGTAGAAGCAGATAATGCTATAGCACTTATTAACTCAACATTAATTAATAAATTTGAAAAAGAAGATGCTAAACCTTTAATAAAATCTATAGAATATGATAATGAAACATGTAAATTTACATTTACTAGTGTAGATGGTACAAAGAAGGAAGTAGATTTACCATTAGAATCTACAGTTAAATCTGGTAGATATGATGATGCTACTAAAGCTTTAATATTAGTATTACAAAGTGGAGATGAAATATCAATACCAGCTACTTCTTTAATAGATATCTATACAGGAAGTGTAGGAGATAAAATAAATATAACAGTAGATTTTGATAAGGTTATATCAGCTACAATAAAAACAGCATCAATAGAGAAAACAGATTTAACTACTGAATTACAAAATGAAATAAATGGAAAAGCAAATAGTAGTGATTTATACACAGGAAATTTATATACAAACTTAAGTGTTAAGGATGAAGCTGATAAACAAGGGTTTACTATTAATTATGGTAGCAAATCATTTTCTGAAGGAAAACCTCAAACAAGTAACCCTGCAGAAAGTTATACTCTTAAATTTGATAACACTACTGGTCTTGTATTATCATCTGATGTTTCTTCAAGAACATTAAAGATCCAAGCAAATGCAATTCCATTTACTTCTGGAGATTCTGGATTATCTTCTAATAAAATGGAAGATGCAATAAAAGAAGTAAACTCTAAAATTAACCAATCTTCATCTAAATTAACAACTTTACAAGAAACAGTAGAGTCTAATAAGACTGAAGTTGATGAAGCTTTAGCTGGTAAATTGTCTATGAAAGATCTAGGAGATAAATTATTAGAATCAGCAAAGGTAACATCAAGTGGAACATTAGTACCTAAAATATTTAGTGATTTACAATTTTCACATAAGTATAGATTAATGTTACCATATATAACAATAGATGCCACTGGTAAAGTAAACACAGGATTTCAAGACATATTATCAAATTCTAGTGTAGATGAAAATGAAAACCCTATAACAATAGAATTTAAAAAAGATGATTTAGATGATGATATTTCTATAATTGCTAAATTAGATGAAAGTAAATTACAAGCAACAGGAAAAGTTAATACAGTAAACTCAATAGAACCAGATGAAAGTAAAAACATTGTATTAAAAGCTGAGAATATTCCATATGATAATACAGTATTTACTCCAGATCAATTTGAATCTGCAGAAGATGTACAAAATCAATTAGATACATTAACTGATCAAGTTAATAATATACTCTTACAATATAATGATTTAACTTCTGGTTTTTCTATTTTGACAAATCTTATGTCATTTATCTGGGACTTAGACCAATACTATAATGTAGAAGAGGGAGAAAGACAAGAATTATTTGAAGAATATAAAAATATGATGGCAAATACTAATTTCTATTCAGCAACAACACCAGATGACAATATTATATTAGTTGGAACAATGAGTAAATCTACAGATACTAATAGCTTTAATAATGCTCTTGAAGAAGGATTACAGTCTTGTTCTACAGGGTATGATTTATTAAAATACCTAGTTGAAGGAAATTATCTAACTTTAATAGGAATACCAGAACAATATGCAGAAACTTCTGGGGCCGCTACTGAGGGTGATGCTTATATGTTATTCCCAGCAACTAACATGAATGATATATGGGATTATTTAGCTCAAGGAAATGATCCTACATCAATAGTTAAATATGAAGTTTCAGATGGGGGTAAGAAAGTAGCAGAATCACAAAATATCACAGCTAAAACTGATGGTTCAAATATAACACAAGTTGATGGAGTATTTTTAATAAATGCCACAATAGGAGATGATAGTGGAATCATAGCTTTAATACCACTTAAATTTAATGATAAATCTTACTTAAATGATGGTACATCAGTTACTTGTGATTTCTATCTAAATGGATCTAAAGAAACTTCTACGGGATTTGATATTAAATTAAATCAAGAAAAATCTGGTGTAGAAGAAGTTGATGATTTAGTATATGGAAAATATATACTAGAAGAACAACAAATAGTATAAAGAAAGGAGAGATAATTAATGTCAGAATTTTATAAAGATTTTTATTTACCAAAAATTGGAAAAAATAAGATAGTAAAAACTGATCTTGATGGAAAATTAATAGGTGTTAGTGAAAGTGAATTAATGCCAAACTATGATGATGAATTTTCCCAATTAGGAGAAAAGAATACAGAACAAGATACTAAGATATCTGATTTAGAAACAAAAAATACAGAACAAGATACTAAAATTTCCCAATTAGGAGAAAAGAATACAGAACAAGATACTAAGATATCTGAGCATGATGATAAGCTATCTGAGTTAGAAACAAAGAATACTAGTCAAGATACTAAAATTTCTAAAATTGATTCAAGACTTAATGTGGCTGGACAATATAGACTTTCAGATGGTTCATCAATTATAAAAGGTGATACATATAGATTTTCAGCACCAAATAACACAACAAATAGTAGCGGAAACTATGCTAAATTTGAATTACAATTTTTACCATCAAATACCTTAGATTTAGATTATAGTCCTATAGAACCAGAAGGATTTGAAACTGAATCAGGATATTTAGGTGCAAATTTATCTTATTCATTAAAAGATGGAGCAGTTTCTAATTCACATTTAGATTCAAATTTACAAGATAAAATCTCTAGGGTAACATTACCAACAGAGAAACCAGAAAACCCAGTAAAAGGTGAAATGTATTATGCTACAGATAAAGTTGGAGGATTATTTATAAATTATTATAATGGAGCAAGTTGGAAACCATTAGGATCAACTGTAATTCTTAACACAGAAGATTATGATGATTCTGGAGAATGTTTCCTTATTAGAAATGCTGGATTTGCAGCAGATGAAGAGGTATATTTTGTTAAATTTCACAGAGATGGAAACCCTACAGGAAATTTAAAATTAGCTATAGGTGGGTCTGGTCCATTATCTGTATACCAACAAGATGGGAAATTAATTCTTTCTTCAGAAATCAAAATAAATTCAATAATGGCCTTCTATGTACATAAATATACAGGAGGAAGTGCTACTTATTATAATGTACAGTGTTTAGGAAATGTATTTCATGTAGAAGATTCTCTTACTTCAACTTCTACATCAAATCCATTATCAGCTGCACAAGGTAAAATTTTAAATGACACATTGACAACACTTAATACAAAAGTTGATAATATTACTATTGAGGAAGCTTCTACAACAGAAGGATATGCTAAGACTTATTCATTAAAAATAAATGGAGAAGAAAAAGGAGTTAAAATCAATATACCAAAAGATTTAGTAGTTAAATCAGGTACAGTAAAATCAGCAACAGAAGCAGATCAACCATATACAGGAGCTATAATCGGAGATAAATATATAGATTTAGAATTAAATGATAGTTCATCAAATCATATTTATATTCCAGTAAAAGACTTAGTAGATGTATATACTGGAAAAGATGATACTAAAATAAAAGTAGAAGTGAATGGAAGTAATGAAATAATAGCTACAATAAAATCTGGTACTATAGAGAAAACAGATCTAACCTCTGGATTACAAACTGAAATAGATGGAAAAGCAACACAAACTGAATTAGAAGAGTTACAAGGACAAGTTACTACATTAGAATCTGGATTAGGAAATAAAGTAGATAATACTACTTTCCAAGCTTTACAAACTCAAGTAACTACATTAGAAGAAACAGTGTCAACTCAAGCAACAACTATACAAGAACAACAAACTAAGATAACAGAACTAGAAAGCAAATTAGGGGATATACAAACAATATTAGAAAGCATTAATGGAACATCAGAAGAATAATTTTAAAATATTATGAAAGGAGAAATCAGATGGCAATTTCAGATGAATTAAATAAATTGATACAAACAAAAAATAATCTAAGGAATGCTATTACTGATAAAGGTCAAGAAATAACAAACGAAGATGCATTTAGTATATACTCTGAAAAGATAGAAGCAATTGAGACTAAATCAGAAGTACCAGTAATAGCAACCCCAGATGATGAAAATCCTACAGTAATTGAACAAAATCCTGAAGCTCCAGCACAAGTTTCAACAGATGATACAAAAGAGTCAATAAATGTAGTAGTAACACCACAAACTGAGACGTTATTAGGAGAAGGTTCTAAAATGGAAGTAAAAGTTCCAGCAACTTCTATTGCAACAGCTATTGAACTTAATTCTGAACAAATAAAGGCAGATGAAATTGTATTAGGTGTATCTGGTAAAGAATCTGTAGTAGATACATCTAATGCAGATGCTACTGCTGATAATATAGAAGAGAATAAAACAGCTTATGTAGATGGACAAAAAATTACTGGAAGTCTAACTCATATTACAACAGTAGACTCAGAACCACAATCCTATAATGTAAAAGAAAATCCAACTATAGTAAAAATATCTGCACAACAATTTATAACAGATAAATCTATTATAGATAATTCATTTCAGGTTAGTTTAAGTATTCCTAAAGAGGCATTTACTGTGGGGTTTGGAATATCACCAGGTAAGATAGCAGTAGGAAATACAATACTAGGAATTCAAGGTACATATACAGGTGGAGCAGAAGAATTAGAACAACAAATAAAAGATTTACAACAACAAGTTACACAATTACAACAGGAAAAATCAGAATTACAAGCTAAGATAGACAAAATTAACGAAACAGCATTAGATGTCCTAGGGGCAAATAATGCTTAGAAGGGAGTGGTTTATTTATGGCAACTATAGATGAATTAAAAACAAATGTGGATTCTATAAAAACTGAGAAAGATGAGAATTTATTACCTGAAAATCTTAAAACAGGTGTAACTTGTTTAGGAATAGAAGGTACATTTACAGCGGATGCAAATGCAGTAGCAAATGATATAGTACAAGATAAAATAGCATATGTTAATGGTGAAAAAGTTACTGGAAATATACAATTAAATAATGTTACTTCTATAGAAGGTGGAATACAAATTAATGAAAGTATAGTTATTAATATACGTGATGGAGCTATTATGGTATATAATAAAAAAGAGGGTAGAAACCTTTTTGAAAGTAATAGTTATATAAGTACACAAGTAATGCAAACCGATTTTACATCTAAGATAGGTTTAACAGCAGATAAGATAGCAACAGGTAATACAATCTTAGGAATAGTAGGAACATATACAGGTGGAGTTGAAGAGTTAGAATCTCAAATAACTCAATTACAAGAAGAAAAAGAATCTTTACAATCACAAGTAACACAACTAACATCAGATAAAGAAAGTTTATCTCAACAAGTAACACAGTTAACAGCAGATAAGAGTAATTTAGAACAACAAGTAGAAACATTGACAAATACAAATACTCAATTAACAAACGATAAAGAAGAATTAGAGGGACAAGTAGAAACTCTAACAAATACAAATAATCAATTAAATGAAAGTATAGAAAATTATGAATCACAAATAAATGCAATAAATCAAACAGCAATAAATATTCTAGGTCATGATGCTAATGATGATAACTAGGAGGTGAAATAATGCAAGATTCTATAAATAATCTTAAAACAAATGTAGATGCAATAAATGAAGATAAAACAAATAATTTAAAATCTGAAAATATTAGATCTGGGGTAACAATACTAGGAATCTCAGGTACATTAGAAGAGGGTATAGATACCAGTGATGCCAATGCTACTGCTGAAGATATAGCAATAAATAAAACGGCTTATGTAAATGAAGAAAAAGTAGAAGGAAGTATACAAGTTATAGAAAATGGCTATTCTAAAGAAATACAATTAAGTGAAACTAATAATATACCAGCATCTAATAAATTTGAATTAACTGGTACAAATAAGTCTAATTTAATTCTTAGAAATGGAGCAAAAGTTAGAATACCAATATCATATAATTCAGTAGCAACAGCAATGAAAATAACATCAGATAAAATTAAATCAGGAGAATCAATATTTGGTGTAGAAGGTAACCAATCTGTAGTAGATACATCAGATGCTAATGTAACTTCAGATGATATTATAAGTAATAAAACAGCATATGTAAATGGTCAAAAGATAACAGGATCTATGATAGAAGTAATATCATCTTCAGGAAAGTACCTTGATTTACAAGATATGTATATAAGTTTTGCAAGTAAATATCTAGAAGTTTATGGAATAAATAATGAAACAAGCTCAATAGGAATTAGACCAAATGGAAAAACAGTAGTATCTGTTCCTTTTGATGATTTATCAAAAAAGATAGGTATAAAGTCAGATAGTATAGTAGAAGGTAAAACAATACTGGGTGTAAGTGGTACTGCTAAAATTGGTACAGATACATCAGATGCCAACGCTACTTCAGATGATATAGCACAAGGTAAAACCGCTTATGTAAATGGGCAAAAGATAACTGGTTCTCTACCTAAAAGAAGTTTTGCAATGGATGTTACAGATCCAGACAGCATTCATATAGAAGAAAATTCAATAGCTATTATAGGTAAGGACACAATTACAGATGAACCATACATATATGAACCAATTGATAATAATGCTTCTGTAGTAGTGTATGATAGTGTATTAGCACAAGCACTTAATTTAACTCAGGATAAAATAGTAGAAGGAAATACAATATTAGGAATAGCAGGAACAGCAGAAACTTTACCAGAAAATACTTATACAATAGATACATCAGCAAGTTATTCTAGTGATTCTATAAATGTAACAAGTACAGAATTACAATTAACTAATATTCAAGATAATAATGAATTATGGAAACAAGGAGCTAAATATACTATTTATGCACAATTATCAGATGTAGCTTCTAAATTAGGAATAACAGCAAATAAAATTGTACAAGGAAATACTATAGCAGGAGTACAGGGTACAGCATCTACTATATTAACAGAAGAATTTACAAAAGAACAATATGCATATATGAATGGTAAAACTGTAGTGGAATACCCAGACTCTTTATTATTAAAATCAATATCAATGTTGGATGGTTCAAGTATAACATTAACAGAAGCAAAATTGTTATCTGTAGTTTTGCTAGGAGATGGAATAACAAATGAAAGTACTAAATTAGATACAGTATTTACCCTAGCTATTAAGTTAAACTCTTCAGATCTAAGTAAATTATCTAATAAAACATTTATGCTTAAAGCAGTTTTTACACCAGCTGAATTTGATATTGGAACTATCAATATTAATGAAACTTCTGATATTCAGTATATAACAGTTAATACATCAATAAGATTAACTTCTCTATTAAATGAAGTTGATAGATATAAGATAGTAGAGGTTGATAGCTAATAGCTATAAGTTAATAAAAAATAAGGTTATTGGTATATAACCTTATTTTTGTGATAAACTAGTATTAACAAAGGAGGAATTACTATGTATTATGGATGTGAAAAAACTACATTAGATAAAAGAGACTATAGATTTAAAGTAACATCACCTCTAAAAGAATACCCTGAAGAATACAATATAGAAATGCCAGATGTAAAAGATCAAGGGATAGTTAATTCATGTGTAGCATATGCTTTATCTGTTTATATGGAAGAATCTGAATTAGAAAACAAAACTAAATTCTCAACAGGATGGATATATGGTTACAGACCACTAGGATATACACAAGATGAAGGGATGAATCCAAGGCAAGGAATTAAAACCTTATTACATGTAGGTGCAGTAGAAAAAGATGATTTTGATCATAATAAAGAAATGCCTGAGATAAGAAATTTAGTAGATAAAAACTTAGATAGATTAAAAGTTTTAGCTTCATTGCATAAAATTGAATCTTATGCTAGAATATATTCAGAAAAAGATATAAAGAAATGTTTATATGCTAATGTACCAGTACCAGTAGTTATTCCAGTTAGAAAAGATCTTGAATTAGAGAATAATTGTATTTTATTAAATTTAGAAAAGCCCATTACAGGTTATCATATGATGGTTATTTATGGATGGAATGAATCAGGGTGGTTAGTACAAAATAGTTGGGGTAAAGAATGGGGTAATAAAGGTAGAGCTACATTACCTTATGATTATGAAATTGATTCTGCATGGGCAATATCTACAAAAACAAATAATATTTCAACATATCAAACAATATGGCAAAAAATCTGTAAATTTATTTTAGATCTTGCAGAAAAATTAAGAGTAATTTGTATTTAAAGTTAGAGTTATAGAAACCCCTAAAAATAAACTAAAATTAAAGGAATACAACAAAAATGGATAAGAAGGTGAAAATAATTGATAATATTAGAAAATATAAATAGCAAATTTAAAAACTTATTAGAAAATCAATATTATGTAAGAGTAATAAAAAGCCCAGAGAGATTTATTGGAAAGATGCCACATAGACTAACAACAAAAGAACAAGCTATTATATGTAAATCATCAGAAGATGCAAAGAAATTAAGAAAAAGATTTGCTATTAGAAATAATTTTAGTACTAGTGATTTTGAAATAGTAACTGGATTAGATTTATATAAAGCAGAAAACCCAGATGAAGAAATAATAACAGAAGCTAATGGAGATGAAGAGCTAGATATTTATAGAGGTATTTTAGCTGATAATAAAAAAGAAGCTGATAGATATATAAGATCTACAAAAAAGTTTGGTGCACAAGATTTTGGTAAAGGTATGTATTGGACACAGTCAGAAGAAGTGGCTAAAAATTATGGAAATTACATATATAAAGATACTATAACTAGGGATATGGCTAAGAAGATATTAGATGCACAAGATATAGTTTTATTATCAGATGAGATGCATAAATCATTAACGCCAAAATTAGTAGCACAATTAGATTTAGGACCTGGTGCTAAATATACTTTTTATCCAAAACTTTGGAAAGATTTAGATATGGTAAAACAAATCCAAAGTAGATATAAAGATTATATAAAAAAGACAAATGGTATACTCTTAGATAATATAGATGAAAAGATAAAAAATAATAAAATCTGATGTTTTTATATAAGAGAATAAACTATATATGAAAATTATAGAACAGTAATAAACTATAAATAAGATAATACCATATAACTGTAAAAGAGGTGAAAAATAAAATATGGAAGATAATCTTATACAATTAGATGATACTAATAAAACATCTAAACTAAAAGGAGTACTTGGTACATTAAAAGGTGTCTTTGCTGATATGAAACATCCAACTAGAAATGGTAGATTATATAGTAGAGAATGTTGGGAAAAGGCACTTAATTCAGATGATGTAAAAGAAAAATTAGAAACTCGTACAATGTTTGGAGAATTAGATCATCCAGAAGATAGATTAGAAACATTACAAGAAAGAGCAGCTATAGTAGTTACTAAACTAGAAATGGATGATAAAAATGGAGTAGTAAATGGAGAAGCAGATATACTAGATACACCTTTTGGAAGAATCCTTAAAACATTTGTTGATGCAGGAGTAAAAGTTGGTATATCATCTAGAGGCTCTGGGGAAGAAGTAGCTAGTAGTATAACAGAAGGAAATGAAATTGTTCCAGATACTTTCTACTTAGAAACATTCGATGTTGTTGCCCTTCCAGCAGTTAAAAAAGCTAGATTAGAATTAGTAGAATCTAAACATAAAGATTTAATCACTGAAGCTTTTGCAAAAGAAATAAAGCAAGCTAAATCAGAAGGACAGATTAAAGAATTACAAGAATATGCAAAGCAAAGTGGTATTATAATTAAAGAAAATACATCTCTTGGTGGTGAAAATATCACACCTGAAAAAGAAGAAGAGAATGATAATATAGATGTTTCATCAGAAGTTATCTCTCAATTAGAAGAGGAACTTAACGTTAGTAATACTAAGTGTAAGGAATTGGAAAATTTCTGTAATATGATGAAAGCACATTCAATCAAAGTTGTAAAAGACTTGAAAGAAACTAGATTAGCAAATCAAATGTTAATCAAAGAAAAAGAGAATTTAATTTCTCAAAAAGATAATTTTATAACTCAAATAGAAAGTTATAAAACATCAGTAAGATTCTTAAAACATAGGTTAGAAGAATCTAGAAATACTAATACTCAAGTAAAAGAAGTAGATACTAATGCTATTAATTCTTTAAAAGAAGAATTAAATAAATACAAAGGATTAGTTAATTCTTTACAAAGAGAGAAATTAGTATTAGAAAGTAAATTAGATAATAATGAATCATCACTTAATGATAGTAATGATACAATTAGTAATTTACAAAAAGACTTTAATATGGTCAAAGAACAAAAAGCTAACTTATTAGCTGATAATAACAAATTAAAAAATGAAGTAAAATCTCTAACTGATACTAATACATCTTTAAAAAATCTTGTAGATGGTAAATATAATGAGATAAATACTTTAAATGACAAAGTATCACAGTTAAGTGAACAACTTACTGAATCTAAAAAAGCTAATGAAAAATTAGTAAATGAAAAAAATTTAATAAAAGAATCTTATCTAAAGAAAAGAGCTAGTGATAATAATATAGAAGCTTCTGAAATCAAAAAGCTATTAAAAGAAAACTATACTTTATCAGATATAGATAATAGAATTAATGAGGCTATTGAAACAAGAAATGCTTTAAATAATTTATCATATACAACTTTAGATGAATCAGTTTTATTAAATGCAAGAATTAGAAATGAGGATAATGTTATTAAAGAATCTAAAGAAAATAACAATTCTCTTAATATGATGGCAAAAGTTATTAAAAAGTCATCAAAAAATTAAATTTAATTAATGAAAGGTGGAAAATTAAAATGGCAGAATTAATATTAGAAAGTGCTAGAAAAAAAGCATTAGTAGAATCTTACAAAAAAGATATTAATGAAGCTAAAGAAGCATTTGGTTTAGAAGATCTTAAATATGAATCAAAAGTTTCATTAGCAACAACAATTAATAACACAAAACAATTACTAGAAGCAACACAAGTACAAGGAATTGGACCATACAAAAGACATGCTATAGACATGTTAAAAGTAACTCAACCAGTTTCAATTATACCTGATATAGTTTCAGAACAAGCTATTGATACAATGGCTGCAATGATTAACTATAAGAAATTTACATATGGATCAAACAAAGGTGCTGTAGAAGCAGGTCAAACAGTTAATGGAGTATTAGGTGGACCATTCTCTCATCCTTCATATGGTGCTTCAACAGTTGAAGAAGAATATGTTGGAGAAGTTGGAGAAACAGCTTTCACTGGATCATTAGCTTGGACACCAGTAGTTCCTGGATCTGTAGTTATCAAAGCTGGATCTGTAGTAATTACAGATGATGGACAAGGTAACTTAGTTGGAACAGGATTAGCTTCAAATGGTACAATAGATGCTGAAACAGGTGCTTTCAACTTTACATTAGCAGCAGCTGCTACAGATACAGTTACAGTTGATTATGCTTATGATAACGTTACAGCTCCAGTTCACAATGTACCAGAAATCAATTTAGAGATTGCTAGCAAACCAGTATATGCTAAAAACATTCTATTAAAAACTAACTACTCATTCACAGCAGCTTATATGCTAAAGAAAGAGTATGGAGAAGATATAGAAGCAACATTAGCAGCTGAAGCAGCTGGAGAAATCTTAAATGAACAAACAACACAAGTAATCAAAGATTTACATGATATGGCTATAGCTAACCCAGCAGTTTCTTTCCAAAGAACTCAAGCTGTAGGTGTTACAGTATTAGAACAATCACAAGACTTCTTATATACATTAGAAGAAGCAGCTTCAGAAATGGAATTAGCTACAGGTGGTAAATTCAGACCAACATTCATTATACTTGGAACATTAGCTGCAGCTACAGTTAGAACAATGAGAGATATATTCACACCAGTTACAACTAATACACCAGGTGCTAAACTAATTGGTAAATTAGGAGACTTAGATGTTTATTCTTGCCCTAATGCTTATGGATTAGGAGCTAATGAATTTGTTCTTGGATATAAAGGAAATGGATTCTTAGATGCAGGATATGTATTCTGTCCATATGCTCCAATTATCCCAACAGATCTATTAATGGATGATACATTTACTGGAAGAAGAGGTTGGGCTGCTATCCAAGGTAAGGCAAAACTATCTAACCAATTATATATTAGAGGTAAAATAGTTACAACTTCAAAAGTTGCTTAATTAAAGGATAATTAAAAGTTTGTTAATTCTTAGATAAAAATTAACATTAAAAATTAAAATAGAATTATCATATAAAGGATTATTTATAAAATAATCCTTTATTTTTATATTATTTGTATTATAATTAATTAAACTACTTTATATAGGAGGAATAATATGGGATATATAATAACTCAAAAGAAAATAGATAAAGCAAAAGAAAAATTAACATTA
>ENA-UOOD01002728-UOOD01002728.1-human-gut-metagenome-genome-assembly--contig:-CS67-NODE-2728-length-15424-cov-8.232871_pt1 | contig 15424 bp, 5 predicted proteins | sample MGYA00242464_ERZ724011 | MGnify/ENA metagenome assembly ERZ724011 | reverse complement strand
TAATATATTCTCCAATTATAGCAGTAAATTCTGGTAAATCTATACCTTTATTAAATTTTACTTTATTTCTAGATGAATCATATTCTCCCCAACCATTTACTGCATTAAAGCAACCTGTAATATCTTTATAAGGTAGATAAAAATCATCTGCCATTATGTAGTCTCCTACATTTACCTTCTTAGTTATCTTATTAAATAATGGATAAGCTTTATTTATTCTTTCAGTTAATGTATCTAATGTATTATAATGAGAAGCCATAATATATTCTCCTCTTACTACTGAGAAAACATCTGGTACTATGTTTACTACCATAGAAGATGACCAATCAGACCAAGGATCAGCTACTGTTTGATCCATTCCCTCATATCCATATTTTTTCTTTATTCTTACCTTATATGTATATTGTGTTCTATTTGGATAATTAGAAGCTAATGATGGATTTATTGCTAACTTAGCCATATGAAATAATTTTGTTAATGAGAATATTGTAGGATTACTTGAAAAAGATAATATTACTCCATTTATATCTATTTCAACTCCACCATATTCATAATTCTCTTTTATTGTTTTATCATAATCATTGTAATCACCATCTTCTGGTAATGTGAATAATACTCTATAGTTTTTATTAATCCATTCAGATCCATTAGTTGGATATAATAATTTAGGTGGCTGTAATTTAGTAACTACAGATGGAAATTGATCTTTTAATGCTGGACCATAATGCTTTGATCCATCTGTATGCTTATAATAAGCTGATATCTCTATTACATTGTTAGTACCAAATTTAATACTTGTAGAATTTACTGTTAAATTACCAGATCTAGTTCCTCTTGGTACTGATACATCATATTCACTTACTGTTGATTGATTTACTCCAGATCTGATTATTACTCTATAACCATCTACTATACCCTCTTGATGTTTTCCATCATTTGGCCATGTCCAATATACATATATTTTAGTATTACTATCTTTTTCTACTACTGAATTCTTTTTAATTATTGTACCAGAGGCGTTGTTTAACCTATATCCCGTTTCTGGTGCTGCGGGCCATGCTGGAGCAATTATAGGAGTATATCTTACCTTTACTTTTCTTATCTTAGTAACACTTGATATTGAACCATCATCAGCATGAGATTTTACCACCTTTAATTCTACTTCCTGACCATCTGTATCATAAGATGAATTATATGGTACTGCTTTCATTATTTGAGAAGAAGTTATTGTAATATTGTTTGTATAATTAGTACCTGAAGTAGTTGAAGTAGATATTTCTACATTATTTAATGTTATTATTAATTTATGTTTATCACTTGTTGTTTTAGTTTTTCCTCCTGAAGCTCTTGATGAAGATTTTCCATCATTTACACAAGGTCCTCCTCCAAAAGCAGCATTGAAATCATTGTTAGCATTTACTGCATTATCGGTATTCATATAGTTTGATTCATATGTACCATTTTGATTTACCTTATAGGTAATATCATCTAATGTTGGTGTAGTATATGTATATAATGTAGCAGAATCTGTTGCACTAGATGGAATACTGTTTTCCCTTTTTACTACTATTTGATAATTGCTTCCTGCTTTTACATTATTATAATCTGATGGCTTATAATCTCTTCTTCCTGAGTTATCTCCTGTATTAGAAGAATTACTTCCACTACCATTTATTGTTTGACTTGTTTTTGAACTTTGATTTGATACTTTATTCCAAGTAAACCAGGCAGACTGTGAATCATATCTTGATATAGGACTCCAATCTTCTAATATAATTGATGCTTTTTCCATTGCTGCTGGATAATCCATTGAAAAGAATTCAAACTCTGTATAATCAGAATTAACAGTACATCCTGAATCTGTGGGTGTACCATAACAACAAGCATATAATTTAAGAGTCCCTTTTGCTTCAGCGTTAAATTCAAAATCAAACTCAAATGTTGATGATGGATTACTATTTGTTAAATGGGGGTTCTTTTTTACTTCTTGTGATTGACCACCATTATATTTACCCCTAATAGCATAATTAAAACCAAACTTAACACCAGCTCCAGTTTTCATTGTTAAAGTAAATTTTCCAGAAACTTCTAATTTAGTTCCAGTTCTTTCACAAGTAAAATCTGCTGCCTCTATCCACATTGTAGGACCTGTATGTACTTGTGTTCTATTTATATGAGCCATTTATTTTACCTCCTATTTATTTTAGTTTACATCAATTTTCTGTCCAGATGTTGTTTCTGTATATTCTTGTATATTGCTATCAAAAAAGATATAACATAATTCTTTATCCCTATTTCTTCCATGTACATAACATCTACTGTAATTTCTATCTAGTGTTCTTCTCCATACCTCTATTTTAGATATTTCATATTCTGTACCAAGATCTAATACTAATGGAGAACCATTTGTTGAATATACAAAATTATTAGAATTATATGTAGCTGTCGTTGGATTACATCCATTTCTTACTAAAGCATTATTTCCATCCATTAATTTTATAGATTTTCCAGATGATATATTATTTCCATCTTTATCATATACATTTATTTTACATAGATGATTATTTACAATATCTGAAGAATCTGCCATAAATGTTTTTGTAGAAGTTTTAGTAAAATCAGTTGTATCAAATTCTGCATATTGATTAGTAGTAAATGTTATTGTAATAGTTTGATCTTCTTTTCCTTTTATATCAAAATAAGAATAATATTCTACAGTATCTACATTTACTCCAGATGTATTATATGTTCCATTTGGTAACCACCATGAAAAAGTATTATTTGAATTTGAATTTACAGAAACTGTTAATTTTATTGTATTATTTCTTATTCTTACTGTTTTAGAAGTTTTTATAGTCATACTTTGTATAGAAAACATATATAATGTTCTAGATATATGTCTTACAGAATATGTAAAAGTTCCTAATCCAAAATCAACTGTTCCTGATGATTTACTTGATAAATCACTTGTACCTTTACTATCTAAAACTATATACCTCATTGTTCTAGATAATTTTACAATATCATGTGGTCTTAATGTTTTCTTTGTTCCATTTTGAAAGATTGATGTAAATGGAACCGAATTTACTGTATTATTACTTTTTATTATATTCATTGCATTAGGATAATCATCTTTTTTAATAGTAACTGTTTTTGCTATAGCATTACTACAAGATGGTTTTATAAAAAGCTGTAATGTTTTATCTAACATTTTATTACTATACTGTTTTGTAGTATAAGAAAAATTAGTTTTAGACTTAGTTAACTCTCCAACCTTTTCTACCTCATATTGTGTATCTTCTCTTCCTAAAGCTAATACTATATTAGATTTATTATAAGCTTTTTCATTCCATGTTCCAGAAATTGTATAAGTACCATTAGTATTAGTTTTCACTGATAAATCACTTATATAATTTGATATATCTTCTAATATTACAAAACTATATGTTGGTGATGTTGTAGATCTATTCCAATTATCAGTTACTGTTATCCTATACTCAATCCTATCTGTAGATACTGTATTAAATGATATAGTATTTGTAGACTGTGTTAAATTATTCCAAGTAGTTGAACCTGGATATCTCCATTGTACTTGATAATTTTTATATTTTGCATTATATTCATATTTAGCTACATATCTAATTGTTGCTGAAGTTGGTGATATATTGTCAGCATATACATCTGTTAATTCTGGTGGATTTCCTATTGTAGTAAATTTTGTATAAGATGAATAATTTTGCGTTATTCCATTTGTTGCTAACGTTACCACTTGATATTCAGTGTTTGGTAATAAGTTACTAAGTGTTTTTGCTCCTGATCCCGTTCCAATAGATGTTAATGTACTTCCATATTGTCCACCTATTATAAATGTTTCTATCTTCTGTATAGCCTTTCCTCCATTATCTGTTACTACTCCTGGTGTTACTGTTACTGATGCCTTACCTTGTATTGGGGATGTAACATTATAATTAGAAACTTTAGGAGCTGCTATAGTTGGTATTTCTGGATCTGTGTATACTAATACTGGAGAAGAGTAAACTGATCCAGCAGAATTTCCAGCATAACCTACTATGTAATAAGGAGTATATCTAGAAAGACCGGTAAATGTCCCTGAAGTAGTTCCGTTTCTTATAACAGCTATTTGATTACCTGCTGAATCCCTAAGTACACAAGCTGGATCTTTTGTTACTGTCTCTCCACCCCAATCTACATCAAAAGCCATAGAGATTGAGGATGAAGTTTTACCTGTACATCTTACATTAGTTATTTTTGGTGGAGTTACACCAGATACAGCTATTGGACCTACTCCTGGCCACCATATATCTATTGCAGCTAAGTTTGTTCCTAATGAAGAACCCCATCCAGTATATAATGTCATATATGGATTAATAGTCATAGATGTTGTTACAGTAAATGAACCAGATAATTCTGATAAGAACTGTGTCCAAGGACCTCCTGAATATATTGGTCCATATGGGCCATAAGTTTCTAATTCTATTCCTAATTCTGGTATTACTACAGAGAATCTTGGAGTTCTATAATCTCCCCATGCTGTTCTAGTACATTGAGCAGCCTTTCCTGAACCAGTTAATCTTATATATGTCCTTGCTCTAAATGAGTATGTATTTGGCCCAGTTTTATCAATATCAAATTCCCATCTACCTGCCCAATAACTAGATGTACCGAATACAGTTGGTAATCCATATTGCTCTCCTGAATAACTTGCCATATTGTTCCTCCTTCCAAATGTTCTTAAAATAAATTTTAAGTTATTTTTAGTTTAAATAAAGAAATTATATTAGATTAATATAAAAATATAAATTTGACTGTGTTTCAAGCCAAATTTGATATGTTATAGTTTTGTGTAATATATTTTAAAGTTACTTATATTAAATATTGTTCCTGCTTTAGTCATTTTAGAAAATGATGGATGAGAAGTTCCATTATAAAATTCTAATCTTACTAAAGAATAACCATCATCTTTATATAGTTGTATTGGGTAAGCAGCTAAGAATCTTGTTTGTGTTGTAGTAAAGTTTATAAATCTTATATTGTTATTTCCTGATTGATAATCTCCATTTAATGAATATCTACCTATTAATGATGATCTGTCTGCTGAATCTGAATTATATGGTATTATATTTTGACAATACTCAACATATACTTGATCTATTTGTTGGTTTGATGGTAATGGTACTATTAAAGACATTAGACTTTCTGATGAAACTGAGCCATTAGAATTTAACTTCATTGAAAATGAGTTCCCTGAAGTTTGCACTGTATATCTACTTGTGTTAAATGTAACATTACCTTCTGATTTTAATGATGTAAAGTCTATTTCTATTGAATCTGGAAATAAATTTCCACCATAAGCATTATCCTCTTCTGATGAACTTTTAAACCTTACTGGATCTACTCCAGGATACCATATATTAAGTTTTTCTAAATTAGCAGAACTATTTGTATTAAAGTTTGCTAACAAATCTGGATTTCCATATCTTATATTTCCCCAGATTTGTTGAATTGGTAAAGGAGACTCTGAGTTTTTATCTGTTCCACCATTTTTCCATGAAGATCCATCCCAAGACTTTATATAATTAACATCTTTCCAATTTGAACTATAACCTTTTAATCTTGATGTTCTTGTATTATACATAGCTAATTCTATATCATTAATTCCAAAATCTATTCTATGATCTAACCCAGCTGTGTACCATTCTGAAGGAGATTTATAATGAGTTAAAGCAGCTACTATATTATATTTAGCAGTATTATATAGTCCAGTAAATACATAATTTTGTATTGGATTTATTGTTCCACTAAAGTTTACTGTATTTGCTATTACTTCTGTATTTGGTGAATAAGATAATGTTATATAAGATGGTGATTTATAAATCCATTGTAATTTAGTAACATCTGGATAACCAGTATCTGTAATTTTACCTTTTATGCCAATCTTATTTTTTCTTATATGATATATTTCTAAAGTCATTTGTGGTTTCTTTACTACTCTTATTGTTAACTCATATATATCTGAATAATAAATAGCAGAATCTGATACACTTCCTGTAGTACCTCTTATTTGTATATTATATGTTTCTCCTGGTTCTAAGCTTGATATTATTTTATCATTTTTATCATAATCAGACCAATATAAATCATAAGAAGAATCTGAAGATTTTTTATATCTATATTCCCAACCTGCATATACAGTCCAATTACCAGAATTCTCAGCATGTATTGTTAATGAATTATATGTGTTATTCCTTACACATTTTACATTAGTCATTGTACCTACATTTACTGAAGTTGATATTACTAATTCACTAGTATCAGAGTTTAAATCTAATCCGGCTGTATACCATTCTGATCCTGATTTATATTGATTTACTATTATAAATCCAACGTATTTTCTATTTATAGCTAAAGCATTTCCTTGATAATCCCTATTTATAGTTATTGTAGTTGGTGAGCTTGATGTTGCCACATACATATTTGATATTCTACCAGGATCTGTTGGTATAGTTGACCCTGCTGGTACCAATGCATAATATATTCTATTTGCATTTGGATAACCATTTGTATATGAAACTCTTATTGTTACAGAATCTATTGTATTTGATAAAAACTCTATATCAGTTATTGTAGATTTCTTTACTACTCTAACTGAAATAGATGATGACCAATTAGACCATGCTGTGGTTCCATCTAATCCAGTAGATGTCCTTGCTCTAACCTGGATCTCATATGTACTTCCAGTTGTTAAACCTGAAATAGTTTGTGTTTGATTTGCAGAATCTGTCATAGTAGTCCAAGTTGAAGAACCAGATAATCTATATCTAATTTGGTACCTATTTACTGCTGGAGCATAAGTACCAGCTGTATTTACTTTTATATTTAAAGAATTAGTTGTATTATTTCTTACACATTGTGCAGAGGCTGTTCCTGCTTGTGGTTTTGTAAAGAATGATACTGTATTTGACCATGATGACCATGCTGTAGAACCATCCCCACCTGTACCAGTTCTAGTTCTACCTCTAATATCATATTTTGTATTAGGAGATAAACCTGTTAAACTAAATGAATTACTTGATTGATCTGCCTTATTTATCCAACTAGAATCTGAACTCTTTTTATAATTAAGATCATATAAATTTATATTAGGATAGTTAGTTGCATTCTTAGTTACAACTGCTGTAGCTGTAGTAGATCCTCTTGCAGTACAAGCAACTGTTGGTTTATTCGCTAATGGTTTTGTCCAAAAATATATACCAGATTTATAACTACCCCATCCTGTTTCATTATGTGCCCTTGCTCTTACTTCATATCTAGTATTTGGTGTTAATCCTGTTAATGATCTGCTATTTGATGTGACTTCTCTATCTGACCAATTTGAATCTCCTACTTTTCTATAACCAAAAGTATATTTATCTATAGTACCACCTTTATCATCAAATGTTCCAGAAAGAGTAGCACTAGTTGTAGATCTATTAGATATTGTTATATTAGAACAGGTAGGAACATGAGGAATTATTCTAACAGCACCACAATATACTCTACCTAACCAAGTTCCACCCTGTGTTTTAGTATTAACCCAACAATATAAGGTATCCCCTATTTTTAATCCATATTGACTCATAATAGTAGACATATTTATCCAGCTCATTCTTCCATAATTTTGTGTAGCACTTACTGAATATGCTGATCCTGAATTATTTGATGGATAACAATCTACATTATGTGTTGATATATAATTTGAAGATGGATAACCATTTGATTCTCCAGACCAATCCCATCTGACTCTACCATCATTATACTCTGTTACTGTTCCTTGATTTACTGATCCTAAATTTGTATGTATAGCACCAATATTATTATTAGTGGCAGGTCTTGATGGGTCAGATGTAGTAAAACCTTCTGAATATACTACAACATTAAATAGTCTAGCACTACATCTACTATCTCCACAAGATATTCTTATTCTTACTGTATGATTACCTGCACCTAATGTACCTGAACAATTCCATGAGCCAGTTCCACCTATGCCACCTACAGTGAATGATTGCCAGTTAGATCCATCTACATCAACCCAACCTGTTATTGTATAACCATAATATCCCCAATACCCAGGTCTTAATGAATTAGTTAAAGAACCATTAATGCTAACTGATGTACCATTTACATTTACATTACATGATCCTTGTACTCTCATTCTTGGAGATGCACTGTAATGCCATTCTGAATATATTGCTCCCAAACTTATTCACCTTCTTATCTTTCAAATTTATTAATTTTAGTTTATTTTAAGCAATACACAAAAACAGCCTAATTAAGATATTAGACTGCTTATTAAAATTAATTATTCTTCTACATCTTCACAATGTGTTAAGATCTTATCTTTACCTATATAATAATTATTGTTATCTTCTACGATTATTTCATATACTGTTATTGGATCTTCATAATATCTTTTAATATAATTTCCAACTTTAAGTTCATTTCCATCTCTATCTATAAGTAAATCTTTTGTTCTTATATCTTTAGCATTCTTTATGCCTTCTTGAGTATAAAATCTATGAGATCCTGTTGCACTAATTTTATTTTTCTGAGTACTTATGTCATATATAAAGTTTCTATCATGAGAGATTATTTTAGTTATTTGTTTTAATTCTATTTTATTAGTTTTCTCATTTAATGATTGAACTTTATCTCCTACTTGAAGATTTTTTATCTTTTTATATTCATTATCCCCCATCCATACTATTGTATCACCAGTTAAACAGGCTACTCCACCACTATCCTTATATGTATTCCACTGATATACACCATCTTGTATACTAAAATAAAATTCTACATCTTCATTAAGTAATGTAAATTCATACATAAAACCAGAATAATCATAAATTGATGTGTAATTTACATAAAATAATTTATTATAATAACTTCTTCTATCTGCAGTTGAGTGTATATAAGCTTTTAATATTGTACCATTTTTAGATAAGCCATCAAGTAGATCTAATGGTGTTTTTCCTAATTTAGAATCTACAGTTGTTAAATAAGTTTTTAATTCACTATTTGATGGTGAACCATAATCATATGAACGTAAACCCCAGTTTGCTAAATCTGGTAATAAATTATCTATTTTATTTATATCCCAATTAAAAGTATCAGAACTAGAGTCAGAGCTAATATTTTTACCTCTTATATCACCAGTTACATTTAAGTCACCAATTATAGTTGTATCTCCTAATTGTGCCATTATCTTTCTACCCCCTTACTTTCTTTTTCTATTTGAGCTTCTAACTCTGAAGCTATATCTCTTAAATCATCAACTAAACTTCTTAATAAATCATTTTTATCTTCTATATCGAAATAATTTTTAGCTAATCCAAATTGATATAAAGAATATTGGTGTCCTGTATCTATTATATGTGTTATTCCATCCTCTTGGACTTTTGATTTATTGTAATATGATTTTACAATTTGTAAATGTGCATCATTTATTTTTATTTGCATAATATAGCCTCCTATATTTCTTTTAGCTCTTTTGTTTTAATAATTCCTGTTTTTAATAGTTTAAATATTTTATATCTATTATTAAGATTATCTATTCTACAATACAATCTTACTTCAGTTGTAGCAGCACCAGAAGCATTATCTAGATATGGCCCTGGAATTCCAGTAGATCCATCTCCATTAACCCAAGCCCTATAATCTCCAACTGCATAAAACCAGTTTTTACCAATAGTACCATCTAATAATGAATCATTAGTGTTATTATTTTTTATCAATCCACTCCATCTATTATCTTGCCAATCTATATGTATTGGTTCATATCCGTTTACATAAAGGTTATCAACGTAATCTACATCTGTCCTGTCATCTTCTATTTTTATTGGATTATCTGTTTGTTTCCATCTATTATATTCTCCAGGGAACTCTACTGGATATTCTAATAAAAATTCAAACTTACCATCTTCTCCTCTAAATTCTTCTAGATGATCTAATACACTAAATTTATATTGAGAATTAGTATGTAAAGCTTCTTGAGCATCTTTAAACCATACTGAATTGTTATTTGTATTATGATAAAATACTTCTGCCCATATTGCTCCATCTTTTTCTATTATATTACTTCCAATAGTATCATCATCATCTAATCTTACATATAGATTTACTTCATGGGCTGGATTTTTTGATGATGATCCTGGTAAATCGGAAAATTGCCATTGCCCTGGTAAACCATTCCACCAATCTGTTGTAGAATTATTATAACAGCCTATTGCATAATACCAATTACTTGTATTTAATGTTCCATTTAAAAAGGTTCTATTTCTAATATCTTTTAGTAATCCACCAAAATTACGTGACCAATCAATATGAACTTCTTCATATCCATTTGCAAAAGTTGCTGTATTACCACCTGGTTCCATTACTTCAGTTGGATTATCTGTTTGTTTCCATCTATTATATTGATTAGGAATTTCTGGGTATTCTAATAAAAATTCAAACTTACCATCACTACCTCTAAAATATTCTAATTCATCAAGTATACTATATTTATATTTACTATTACAATGTAAAGCCTCTTCTTCATCTTTAAACCATTCTGTATTATTATGTGTATTATGATGGAATACTAATAACCATTTTACCCCTTGTTTAGTTACTAATTTATAATCTGTATATCTTTCTATATTTACTTCTTTTAATTCAAAACCTTTTAATTCTGATTTCTTTGTTATTTTTGGAACTACACTAGTTTCTATTGATAATAAATCATCATCTATTCTATACATATGTAAATCTCTTATAGATAAAGTTTCTCCTACTTTTAATCTTGGACTATTTTCACTTTCATTATATTGTTTATAAAAAACAAAGTTTACATTATTTCTATTTGCATATCCCTCTTTATTCTCTACATAATACCATTTTCCAGCATCAAACCATTTGAAAATACCACCTATATTTTCTTCACCAATATGATACTTACCAGATGATGAGACTTTTATATAACATGAATATCTAAATTTCTTCCCTGAATGTAAATCTTTTAGAGATCCTCCGTAATTAGAATTATTTATATAAAAACCATTCCATACATCACTTGTCTGCACTGATGTCACAGTGTATGTTAATACTCCATCTTTTCTACTAAATATTCCATTTGTATAGTATTTTGTTAAATGAGAATCATCTATTAAAGTTGGATCACTACCATTAATAAACATATTTTCTTTCTTTGTCTCTATTAACTGATTGCAATATATGTTACCATCATTGTCTATTTTTGCTTTTGTATTATATAAAGTTTTTATATCATCTTCTGATAATGCTATTGGATATATCTTAACGTCATCTATATTCATTTCATCTATATTATAATAATGGAAGATCTGATTTCTATCTTCAAAAGAGATACTAGTAAGAGTTGATCCGATACACATTGGAATTAGGTATTCATGATTAAAATCTTCATCATTAATATTTATCACCATATCTTCTTCATCAATATACAAAGTATTATATTGTTTTCCATTAATATATAGTTTTCCTTGATGTGTAATCATAGAAATTACAAAGGTTATCATATGCCACCCTGATTTCATAATTGATTCATCAATTGTCCATGTAGATCCTGGTCCATTAACGCTAGGGGTAATCCCATCATTTGATATTCCTAGATCAGTACCACCACCTAAGTCAATTAATGAAGTACCTATTGGTGTAGTTTTTAAATTACCCCAATCTTCACTATAACCCCATAAATTCATTGTCATCTCAGTTAATTGTGTTGAAAAACCATTTCCAAAATCTATACGACTCTTACCATTAAAGTGTGCTGAGTATTGTCCCATAGCACTTTCTTTTACTATTCCTAAAGAGGATGTATCTAAATCATCATAATAACAATGTAAATTTGAAACTGTTATTTTTCCTGATTGTATATAATCAAATCTTAATAATAATGTATAATGGTCTACATTAGTTACCCCTTTTGAGTCTGTCACTTTATTTTCAGCACATATATGATAAGTTCCATTTGTAGCATTTTTTAATCTTGTAGTTATATTAGTTGGAGTTCTTACTGGTGAGTTACATAATTCATAGCTGCCATCATTAAAATAAGTCATTCCTGAAAAGAAACCTGCAAACGTTTGATTATTTGTTATTTTAATATTCTCTAATTTTATATCAAATTCAAAACTAGTTACAGATCCTAAATAAAATCGATTTGAATCAAATTCTATTGTTCCAAGATTAAACACTTGGTTAACCTGTCCTGAAAAACTACTTATTATATATGAACCATCTGGTTGTTTTGTAACCATTTGATCATTATCTTCTATTGGTATTTCAATTCTTTCATATTCTATTGTACCATCATTTCCCATACCAGAATTATCTCTTATTTTTCTGGCTGTCCTTGATGTTTCTGTATATGGAGTCATATGATCTTTCTTTTCTAACATACCATTTCTAAAATATATTTTTAATTCACTTTCTTTACTTATTGGACAAAAGTCATGGAGTAATTGAGCTTTTCCAGCAGCAGGGTCAATATATACTGTTAACCAAACCTTAGTCCAAACATTCTTTGGTAAATTACCTAAATAAGTATCAATTACTTTACAACCAGAATCATTTCCTGACCACGTAAGGGTACTTATATTCCTATCAAAATATATTTTCCCTTTACTATAACCTTGGGCATCACCAGTATTATTTTCTACTGTTAAATCTACAGTTGGCATTACTTCTAATGACCAAGTATAATAATTTCCTCCATATACTGTATTAGGGCCTATTTGTACTCCACCATTCCAGAATCCAGGATCATTAATACCAGCTGAACTATCATAAATTGGTTTTATAAAATAATCACCTATACTATCTGTTCCAAATGTAACTCCTGCTCTTGGTGTTTTTGTAAATGTATTACATAAATTCTCTGTTGGTTCTACATAAGGGTCTTCAAATGCATAGTGTAACATTGGAGTTAAATAATCTTGCTTTACCTCTTCTTTAGATAAACAATGATCATATATTTTTATATTAGAAATAGCACCATTTAAAAGTCTTACATTTGCCATATTATGAGTATAACCCCCTGACAATTGAAAACTTCCAGTAAAAACTGCATCCTCATTACCTTCCCAATTATAATCAGTTCTATTTCGATATTCACCATTAAGATATGTACTACCACCGATATCATCAAAAACAAATGCCACATGAACCCAAGTTCCAAGTGAAACCTCATTATCTCCACAAGGAGACATTATACCATAATCATCTGTTAAAATTTCATTTCCGTAAAACTTTGGTCTTGTATACTCTGAACCACAATTTTCTAATCTAAAATAATATATGTTGTTTTCATTATTCCTTTTTATTCCAAATGATAAATAATCACCAAAATCACCACATCCAGCATCCTGTTTTAACCAACATGTTATACTCATTTTTCTTTTACCAACTAATTTTGGTATAATTATATTACGACCGTTATTTATAGCATTAGATGTTGTACTATCTAAAACAAAACATTTACCTAATATCCCATCATCAAATTTTGAAACATTCAAATCTAAATCTAATCCATTTGGTCCTATATCTTTTAAATCTCCGTTTAAGGGATACCATGCCACCAATGACATCTTATCATCTCCTTTCTATGCAAATATAAATTCTATACATTCTTCATCACTATTATATCTTTGTGTTACTTTATCTATAAATTCTACTTCACCATTGTTTGTTTTTAAATTTTCAGTAGCTATTATCTTTCCTTGATCTGTTACTGAAGCTAATGTAGTAAATGAAGAACCTGTATTTGTACTTTGTTGGAATCTAAATACATCTGTACCTACAGAAGTATTATCTATAGTTGCTATCCTTTGATAATAAGCACCTTGTTCCCATGTTATATTTGCATTTTGCATTGAAAGTTTAAGATTACCTGGAATTACAGTATTTCCATCTGAATCTAGTAATGTTAGTGTTCTTTTTATTACTCTAAAATTATCTACCTCAGCATCTGCAACTGATGTACCATCTCCCTCATATTGTCTTACATATATAGGCATATCTCCCTCATCCACATGACCAACTGCAATTTCTAAACCAGAATTCTGTTTAACTCTATAATAATCTGATGTACCTATTCTTCCATAAAGACCTATATTCTCGTTATCAAACCAAATAGAACCGGTCATAGGGCCAGAGCGGTCTGTTATATAGCCAGGTGTATTTATCATTGATCCAGCTAATGGAAGATAACCTAAATTATTTAATCCATTTACTGACATACTACCATCTGCTTCTACTGAAACTTTTCCTATTGTAGATTCATCTAGAGGAATATATTCTGTTCCTTTTACTAATCCTAATGATGAATTTGTTGCAACTGCTATTGAACCTTCTTCCTTATCAAAATATGTCCAAGTAATTGCTCCATCATCTGCTATTGCTGTTGCATAATATCTTGTTTTACATGGATTACCTTGTTCATCTAAATGAGTTTCATCTTCTCTTATAATTACATAATCATTTGAATCTACTGTTCCACCTACAAATGAAGAACCACTAGATATTGCATTTTTTGGTAAAGAAGCATATGTGTCAAATATTCCTCTCCATAAACCACCTGCTTCTAATGCTTGTATATTTATCTCAGCACTTAATATTCTATCTTCAAGAATATCAACAGAATCTTTCTTAGCATAATCAACTAAAGATATATTAACTGATTTATCAAAATCTATATCTAATAAAGTACCATCTACTTTTACTCCTTCTAATATATTTACCTGTGCTCCAGATTCTATTCCTTCTAATTTTGTATTTAATGTATTTGTAAAATTATTATCTGTATGTATGTAATTTGCATCTGAAACAAAATTTGTATCATTTTGTAAATCTGAAGTCTTAGTTGGTATATCCTCTTCTAAAGCATATTTACTTAAATCTATGTTTACATTTTTATTAGAATCTGGAATCAATTGAGAATTATTTACTGAAATAGAATCAATAATATTTTCTTCTGCCTCAAGTTTTAATTGATCTACTTTATCTCTATAACCATTAGTAAAATTATTATCTGTATGTACATAATTTGAATCTTGTACTAAATTAGTTGGTATATTTGTTAAGCTATTATAAGATCCATTGAAAGCTACATCTGCTAACTTCTTATAAGTACCATCATTAGATAATACTGATTTACCATCTCCATCAGTTACTATCAAACCTACTTTTGATTTATCTGTATTATTATAGTTATTATCTGTATGTACATAACCCGCATCCTGTACTAAATTAGCTGGCTTATCTTTTAGATCATTATAAGAACCAGTTAAAACTATTTTATCTAAATCTACTTCTTTTGTTAATGGATCTATTATAGAATTTCCATCTA
>ENA-UOOD01002726-UOOD01002726.1-human-gut-metagenome-genome-assembly--contig:-CS67-NODE-2726-length-15432-cov-3.977499_pt1 | contig 15432 bp, 9 predicted proteins | sample MGYA00242464_ERZ724011 | MGnify/ENA metagenome assembly ERZ724011 | reverse complement strand
AGAGTTGCTTTACCCATGAAGAGCCAACCGTTAACACCCGTGAGGAACAGGAAATGGTCTCTTACCAGGAACTGGTAGATGGCAAACTCGTTTCCCGTAAGAAAGACTTCCATGGCTGGGTTGCTCAGCTTATCCAGCACATGGCAGACCACAGCAAGGGCAAACTCGTCTAGCGATAGCGCAAACACTGCAAAACGGCGTTGGAATTATCCAGCGCCGTTTTTTATTGGGAGTACTACCCACGAACAAGCGGCAACAATAATTCGATATCATGGAGTTATGGAACAAACAGTAGAAATAGCTGGGCAAACGGTATCAATCCACTATAGTGGCAACACACTGGTATCTTACGATCCTATAGTATATCTACATAGCCTCAAAGGGAACGGCAGTGAAGTTTGGGGGCAGTGCCAATCGCTGAATTGCCCACCCTTTACCCTGATATCTATCCCAACCCCCAACTGGAACAACTCCCTAACGCCTTGGAAATGCGAGGGTCTTTTCGCAGAAGATAAGCCTTTCGAGGGAAACGCCCGACAGCACCTTCTTCGGCTTGAAGCAATAGTCGCCCAAACCGAGCAGCATCTCGAAACAACGCCACATCATCGCTGCATTGCGGGCTATTCTCTGGCAGGGCTATTCGCTACATGGGCACCGTTCAACACCACCCTCTTCGATGCTCTTGCAAGCGCATCGGGCTCGCTGTGGTATCCCGACTTCAGCGAATACGTATCAACCAATACCTTTGCGAAGAAACCTTTGTGCGCTTATTTTTCCCTCGGTACAAAAGAAGCAAAAACACCCAGCCGCCTTCTTCGCAGCGTTTCGCAAAGAACAAAAAGCGTTGTTTCGTCGTTTCAGGAAAAAGGCGTTGAAACCCTCTTTGAATCAAATCCCGGAAACCACTTCAAAGAACCCGACCTGCGCATGGCCAAGGGTATCTGTTGGATGCTCCGCCAATTCAATCGATAGAACAGGTTTGTTAAACAAATTCATGGTATTTGCGCTATAACACCTGATAAACCTTTATTTTTTATTATTTTCATATAAAGTGGCAGATGGATAGGCGCATCACAGCATCGAACCACTATATTCATGCCCACAGAACCATTAATGAAAGGCCCGTCATGGAATTCAAAGAAGTAGTTGAAGATCGTTACTCTTGCAAAAAGTTCAACGGCGAGCCCGTTGCCGAAAAGGCTCTGAAGGCTATCCTGGAAGCAGGGCGCGTGGCACCCACCGCAAAAAACTTGCAAGAACAGCATGTTTACGTGGTGCAATCGCCCGAGAAGCTTGCTCTTATCGATGAGCTTACCCCTTGTCGCTACGGCGCCACCACAGTGCTTGTCGTAGCCTTCAACAAGGAAAACGTTTTCACCTATCCTGGCGGAACGCGCGACTCCGGCATCGAAGACGCCACCATTGTGGCTACGCACATGATGCTCGCCGCAAAGAACGCTGGCGCAGACAGCTGCTGGGTGAATTTCTTCAACCCAGAGGAAGTAGCAGGAAAACTCGAGCTTCCCGAAAATGTAGAAGTACTGATGATGCTCGACCTGGGCTACGCCGCAGAAGATGGAAAGCCACTGCCGAACCATGCCAGCCGCAAGCCCCTCAGCGGCACCGTAACCTACCTCTAAACATCTCCCACTGAGCATGTTCATACAATAAGACCCCGATACAACTCGAAGAGGCCGCCTTTCAACCAAGAAAGGCGGCCTCGCATAGTTATCGGACGACGTTGGCTCTTTACCCACGCTTGAGCGACTCAAGCGAAAACAGAAAATCCTGCAGCTCAAACAATGGGTGAACGCCGACCAACACCCGAAGACTAACGTTTAGATCCCTGTCTACGGATGCCGCCCTTGCTTCCGGCAGCCTTGTTCGGCCCACGGCCCTGCGGTTTAAACGAGCTTCTTGGGGAACTTACCTTTTTCTCCTTATCGAAGCGAGCATCCTTACGCGAACGAGCACGCCCAGATGAAGCAGGTTGAGGCTTGCCCCCGCTTTCCTTTCCGCCGGAACCAAGCACTTCACCTCTTTTGCCGTATTTACCACGCTGTAAGGAACCCGTGCTTTTACCGTGCTGACGCTTACCCCTAGAGTCGGAATCGGCAGCCGTCTCCTTCGAGCAAGACCCCGCAGCAGAGCTGCCCCCTCGCCGCTTACCGCGCTGATCCTTGGCGCCCCTGGCTTGATTATTCGCTTTGCGTGCCCCGACCTTATCGGGACGCACCAGACATTTTTCGTCGTACCCAATAAGGTCTTCCCTGCCAGCCGCCTTCAGGGCCTCGATAACCAGCCTGCAATTCTTTGGGTTGCGGTACTGAATAAGCGCTCGCTGCATTGCTTTTTCATGAGGCGTGCGTGGGCAGTACACTTCTTCCATGGTGCGCGGGTCGACCCCTGTGAAATAGATACACGTGGAAATGGTGCTGGGCGTTGGATAGAAGTCCTGCACCTGTTCGGGGTTAAAGCCCATATCGCGGCAGAACTCCGCCAACTCTACAGCCTCTTTTAGGGTTGAACCGGGATGCGAACTCATGAGATACGGAACCACGAACTGCTTGAGCCCAAGCTTCTTGTTGGCCGCATCAAAGCGCCGCACATATTCCTGGTAAGTGTCGTTGTTCGGCTTCCCCATCACCTTAAGCACTTCATCGCTCACATGCTCCGGCGCCAGACGAAGCTGCCCCGAAACATGATACTGAGACAGCTCATCTATGAATTCGTTGGCGTGCTTATCAAGAAGCACATAGTCAAAGCGCAGTCCGCTGCGCACGAACACCTTTTTAACCCCAGGCAAGCTGCGCAACTCGCGCAGCACATTCAAATAATCGCGATTGTCCACCTGCAAACTTCTACAGGGCTTCGGTGCCAAACAGCGCTTTCCGCGGCATGCGCCTTTATCGAGTTGCTTGGGGCAAGCAGGCTTGCGGAAGTTCGCCGTCGGACCACCCACATCGTTGATATATCCCTTGAAATCGGGGTCTTGTGTGATAACCTTCGCTTCCTCAACCAGGCTTTCTTTACTGCGGCTTTGAATAATGCGACCCTGATGGAACGCCAAGGAACAGAACGAGCACTCGCCAATACAACCCCGATTACTGGTTAGACTAAATTTCACTTCGCTGATTGCGGGAATGCCGCCAGCCGCTTCGTACATGGGATGATAGGTTCGCTCATACGGCAAACGATATACTGCATCGAATTCCGGGGTTGAAAGTGGAGTGCTCGGAGGATTCTGCACAATGTACAAGTTGTCCTGCTCGTAAGGTTCAACCAAACATTTGCCGCTGAATGGGTCAAGGTTGCGATACTGCAAACGGAAACTTTCAGCATATTTCAGCTTATCGACACGCATGCTTTCGAAGGAAGGTAGCGAAACGTATCCATCCATTACCCCTTCAAGGTTATGGGATCGAAACGCTGTGCCCTCGATCCAGGTGATTTGACCAATAGGGATCCCCGCATTCAGAGCATCAGCGATAGCAACAATCGATTTTTCGCCCATTCCGTAGCTGATCATATCAGCGCCACCGTCGAGCAGCACCGATCGTTTCAACTTGTCGGACCAGTAGTCGTAGTGTGCCAATCGACGCAGCGAAGCCTCCACACCACCCATGATAAGCGGGGTGTCTTTATAGGTTCGTCGAATCAAATTGCCATAAACCACCGACGCGTGATCGGGTCGCAAGCCCATCTGCCCACCAGGGGAATAAAAATCGCGATTGCGGTGTTTTTTTGCAACCGTATAGTGGCACACCATCGAATCCATGTTTCCCGCACTTACCAGAAACGCTAAGCGGGGCTCGCCGAACACATCGATGCTGGCGGGGTCATGCCAATCAGGCTGCGCAATAATGCCCACTTTGTAGCCATTTGCCTCAAGCAATCGGGTGATGATAGCCATACCGAAAGAAGAATGGTCCACGTAAGCATCGCCACAGACGTACACAAAATCGCACTGGTCCCATCCGCGCTCTTCCATTTCTTTACGCGTAACCGGCAAAAAGGCCACGGCGTTCCTCCTTTGGTTCATTCAAGCGCTTCCATTTTATCGAATGCCCCTTAGCATGCGAAAACAAGAGCTCTAGCACAGCAAAGCACTTCGGCATGCCGGCTCTTACCATGAAAAAGTATCGAGAGTAGACCGTACTGCCAGTATCATCGCTGCACGCCTTTTGCATTTCGGCTTCAAGGGCGCATTAGATTCGTACAGCAACCCTAATCGCATTGACTTCGCCAGGCAAAGCCTAGCCAAATAGTCTCAATGCAACAAGATTTTCCTTCGCCCTAAAACGCAATCCGGATACAGAAGCGGAAGGGCTGCTGGGGCGCTATACCATATTTCTTTTTTTACGGTGTACCACGCATTTCCCACATTACGCATCCAGCATGTGTTACACTTGCTTTGCACCCGAGGGCTAACGCCCATTTTTTAGTCGCATTCAAAGAGTGGCAAGTCGGCCCCTCCGTGATTATCTGAGCATTTTTCAGCGACTTACATACTTCACTACAACTGAATAAGAAAAAAGATATGCAGCCCGCCAAGGGATACGTGCATCTTTTTTCGCTTTGGCTGTTCAGGCCTAGCTCGGTCCTATCCCGAGCTTGTCTCGGCGTACCTTGATGCATCCACCGATGCCGTGGCTTTAGTTTGGCACGTCCAAAACCAAAGCTTCACGCCACTATTCCTTTCCGGCGAGTTTGCAGCAGCTTGAAAACCGCATACCACCCACCTATGCATGGCTCAGCCATGCCCAAAAGAAAGGACTAAATCATGGACCAAACATCAACCTATTCCCCACTCGTAATGCAGGAAACCTCGGATGGCCTGCGTCTATACGACATACGAGACGAAATGCTCGCTTCTCGCGAAATAGAAATCACTGGCGCAATTGACGCCGGCTCGGTTTCAACCGCTATTCGCTGCCTTCTGCATCTTCAGAAAGAAGACCAGCAATTGCCTATCACCCTCTACATCAACAGCCCCGGCGGAGAAGTTCAATCCGGCCTTGCGTTGTATGACGTAATGCAGGCCGTCAGCTGCCCGATTCACACGGTATGCCTCGGAATGGCAGCAAGCATGGCAGCATTGCTATTCATCGCGGGAGACCAACGCGAAATGCTGCCCCACAGCCGCGTGATGATCCACGATCCGCTTATTGGCGGCGGAATCGGTGGCAGCGCACTGTCCGTAAAAGCTCGCGCCGATGACCTGATGAGAATCCGCGACATTACCGCACAGGTTATCTCCCAGCACACGGGAATGAACATCGAAGAGGTCTTCGAGCTAACAGCGAAAGACACCTATTTCGAGGCAGAAGAAGCCATAGCCAATGGCATGGCAGATCGCATCATCACGAGTCTTTAAAAGGATAAGCATATTAGGTTCGCGGTCCCATACCGCAACCAGCACGCAACGCTAAGGAGAGCACATGAAATCGAACATCACTTCAGCAGCTAACGACCGAGCAGCCTATCAGGGAAACATCGTCCTCACCAAACACATCGCCGCCAATACCGACAGTTGGCAAACAGGAATGAACAACAACATCCTTGTGCTGGGTTGCTCTGGCAGCGGTAAAACCCGCAATCACCTCAAACCCAATCTGATGCAGTGCCAAGGGTCCTATATTGTGCTAGACACGAAAGGGATCCTTTATAACGAAATGGGAGCTTACCTCGCCCTGCAAGGCTACAAAGTAGATCAGCTTGACTTCACCACCATGGGTGGCACCTGCGGATACGATCCTTTGCATCAGGTCCGCATCGAAAACGACAAACCAAACCAGCAAGACATCATCGCTATTGCAAGCGCCATTTGCCCGAAAGAAGCGCAGCAGTCCGATCCCTTCTGGGGACTTGCCGCAGCTAATTATCTATCGAGCTATATCGCCTATGTGTTCGAGGCATTGCCCGAACGCGAGTGGACCATGGCTTCGGTTATCAAGCTATTCGAAAGTGGCAGCGGCAAAATCCAGCACCTCTTTAACGATCTGGCAATGCATAACCCCGATAGTTATGCTGCATCTCTCTATAACCGGTCAAAAGCCACCTGCGGCGCCGAAAAGATGCACTCAAGCATCCTGGGCATTATCGCTGCAAATCTATTGCCGTTCGGATTCGAGGGAGCGCTCAATTCTTACGCCAACCCCAACCGCATCGACTTCAGCTCGTTTGGACGAGAGAAGCGCGCCCTGTTCGTAACCATCGACGACATAGATCACAGCCTCGAGGGACTTACCAGCCTCTTCATCGAACAGGCTTTTACCCGCCTTTGCAGCAGCGCCGATCGCGACTACACCGAGCACAGGCTTCCCATTCCCGTGCGCTTCATCCTGGACGATTTCGCAAACCTGAACATTCCACATATCGATGATATGCTGGCGGTTATACGCAGCCGCGAAATCAGTGCAACGATAATCTGCCAAACGGTGAGCCAGCTAGAAGCACGCTATGGCATGGCGGCGGCAAACTCCATCATAGGAAACTGCGACCGACAGCTCCTGTTAGCCGTACAAGATGAAGCAACCGCGCGTTACTTCAGCCTTCGCGCCAACAAACCAGCGTTCGCCCTGCTCGAAACGCCCGCTGATTCCTGGTGGTATTTCGAACGAGGCAAACGCGGCGTGCGCGACAACGCCTACCGTCTCGAGGAACACCCCGAGTACCCCTTTCTTCAGGCTATTTGCGAATGCAAACATCAAATAAGCCAAGATGGCCAATTCAAGCTCCGCTTTGAAGAGGAAGTGACTCTGGCCAACAAGTGCCCAACCGATGCTGACCCCACCATAAACACCGATTTCTTCGCCGCGTAAGGAGGCACCTATGAATCCGAACCAGAACAAATGCGCTCTTGATCAGCTTCTCGAACATGCAGAATCTCAAGCCCTCGAAGACCGGCAAACAAGGTTTCGCACCGAGCGCTTAAAGGAGTTCAAAGGATCGGAAATCTATCTGGACAACGCAAGCTTTTTGATCGAACTCGTTGAACCCTTACGACAGCTGTTACCCACCAAAGAAGAGTTCGATTCATACGCATACGGAAAGCCCTTTCCGCAAAACAACGACAAAACGCTTGAAGGTATGCGGAGGATCAAAAACCCCGCCATCGTCATGGTTGATGAGGCCCGCCGCTGCGAAAGGGACGATTTCCACTCTTGGAGCAACATGAGCGATGAATGCTGGAATGGATTGCTTGAGAGTGTCGATTTCATCAAGGACTTCTGGGAGGTAAACGAATCGGCAAACACGCTTGAACTCGCAAAAGCCATTATCCTGCACACTGTTCTCTATGACGACGAGTTAAAGGACGAAGTATTCCACAAGGCATCCGAAATGGTACGTATCATGACGATTCCCGCCAGCGACCTAAAAGCATGGAAGGACAACCTTCCCGAATAGACAGACGAGCCCCGCCTTGCGCATAATGCCCACCCTGGCAGCAACCAAGGCCGAAACAGGCACCAAACGAAACGGTGCTTTTGCCGCAAAGGAAGTGCGTCAGCGGACGCACTTCCTTTCGCATGCAATGACACTACAAAGAAGAGCTCGTCGGATACGTAAAAGACCAGATAGCGCACTATTCAGAATAGGTTTGCCGAGCCGGTCCTATTCAGTACCGATCCTCACAACATCAAGGAACTCAGACAACGCATTTGCCCCGGGAGCTACCGCAGCAATGCCGTCAGGCGTGAAACGCTGCTTCAGAGCCCACGATGACTGCTGCAAACTCTCTAAATAGTACGATTGCGTCCTACCGCATAACAGCCACAAGGCATCCACTGAAGCACCCTTGACGCCACACATTTCCAGTTTGTATTTGCGTAAGCACTCCAACATGCAACTCTTGGCATCGTTTTCCGAGCCATCGAACTTCACCGCTGATACCTTGCGGAACTTGGCGTCGAGCACGAGCGTCCTTGTACCTTCGCATGATTCGTGGACTATGAGGTAATCAGGCGTCCAATAAGAATCGAAACCTGCAGAGGTCAACGTGGTTCGATGCAGCGAAATACCATGTTCCTCGCGCTCGTCACCATAAATAACCGGCTGGTAATACAGCGTTATACGCTCATCGCCACGCACCAGGCGAAACACCGTTGCAACCTGGGTTTCATTCTGAAAGTAGCGCGAGTCTAGGCTATAGTGCGCCTGTTCGATAGGGTTAGCATCCAATGAACTGTTAGGCGAAAACCCTCTACCATGCAAAGCGGATAGCAGTTCGTAGAGCACATAATATTCGTAGAGCTTGTCCATCTTCCAGGTGTGCAGAACCATGCCATCACGCTGCATCTGAAATTCGCCAAACGCATCCCATGCCCGCATGAGAGCGTGAATTTCCGCATAAGCAGGGATTTCCTGGAATGTCTTGGTACGCTTCGGCAGCCTATAACGGATGCTGCGCACATCGGGCAACGCACGATCAAGCGCCTTGGCTATGCTGCGCATTCTTTTACGGAGGGCAATTGCTTTGCGCAAAAGAGGATGCTCCCGTTCAAAGCATGACCTCAACATCAAGAGCGCCGGAATCAGACCCTCGCCGTCATTAAGCCCTTCCAGGCGACTGATCATGGCTTCGATATGGACAATATCATCCTGTGCTCCCTCAATGATGCGGCCAAGCGCCGCAGCAATCTCTTCGGCGTAAGAAAAAAGCGCTCGATTCTCCTTGGTGTCAAATGTCTTCCTGGGGCGCTCGGTACGCATACGGGCGGGAACAACATACCTGCCATTAATACGTAAGGGCGTTTTCGCATCCGTCGCGTGAAGCACATCAGGATTACTCGCCAACCAGAGCAATTCCTCGCGCCCCAAACGGCGCATTTGAAGAGGCGAAACCATGACGTCCGTCTTCACGGTACGACAATGAGCATGGGTGCAGAAATAATTGAGGTTTGCCTCGTATCCGCGAACCGCCCTTTCGCAAAGAGCAAGAAACGAGGAAAGCGATTCAGAGGAATCGGAAACCGTGCCCGACTCCACCAAGGCATATCTGCTTTCTCGAGCTTGGCCCTCACCGAACATCCACCGAACTGCCTCGTCGTCACTTCCCGAGATCAGAGCATCAACCATACCCAGCACGGAAGCCTCTTGGTCATCCTTATCGCAGGCGCAAGCGATGTCCTTCGTTGAGAGAACCCGCAGACCTTCCCCAGCCAGGCCCACGTGAAGGGAAACCGATGCGAAGCCGTAGGTCATAGAAAAAGGAAACCACTCATCTCCCCTCTCAAAATGCAGCTGGTAAAGATGCAGCTGGGAGCCGTGGACTTCTTCAACATGGTTTGCAACCATGCGAGCGCATAGAGCTATAGGCTCCTCTCCGTTGACCGACCATAAGATGCTCTCCTCTTCGGACGAGCCGAGAGGAGCATCGGTAGCCAATAGAGCACGATACCTATGCGATTCATGGACGATGCCTTCTGCGGCAAGATCCAAGGAAGCGGGTGCATAGTTTTCGAGCAGAGGAAAATCAACGCGGTCGCTACTCGACGCATCCACCAAACGCAGCACCCAATTGTAAGAGCCTTTACGCAAAGTACTGGTAATAGCCACTGTCTTCGCCAGCCTCAAGCATGTGATCGACACGAGCCTTGGTCAACGGAAGATTGCTTACCAAGGAAAGTTCTTCGAGCAGAGCCCCTAAGCGCTCTTCGGTACCCGAAAGAACCGGAAGCACTTTTTGCGCAATGGCGTAATCAACGGGAGCATATTGCGTTTGCGCGGACGAGCAATCCATAACGCTCGCCGCTGTGCAAGCATATGAAAGCATCATTTTCTGGCTACGCGGACTTACGGGGTAGCGATGACGAGCACATAGCTCGACCACTTCCTTCAGCTTCGCTTCAAGCTCAACACTTAACAAGGCATTGCTCCTTGGGCCGAAAGCCGCCTGAAGAGCCTGATACGAATAGACACTCGCGTCCTTGTAGTTGAAGGGAGCCAAGGGATCGCCAAGGTCATCCAAATCTAAAGCTTGCGGATCGAGGGTAACCACCCAGCTGCGGTCCAAGAAACGAGGCGACAACTCCTCGGTTGTATGGTCGAAGTTTACGGTCGCGATAAAGCGCAAGTAGCTCGGAACTTTGAAGGAATGGTTTCCGCCCAAAGAAAGCTCGAACGAACCACCACGGAAGGAATCGCAAGCGCGTAAAAACGGCGACCAATAGTGTTCGATGGAACTAAGGTTGGCCTCGTCAAGCAGGAATAAATACGGCGCCGCATCACCATCCGCAACTCCCTGTTCGCATTCGGCGCTCAAAAGAGAAAGCGCATCGAATGCAACGGGGTTGGACTTTTCGAGCGACTCGCTAAAGGGATTGTAGTAGCCGATAAAGTCTTTGTAGGAAGTCCAGCCTTTTTCAATCGGCACCTCAACAAAGCGCTTTGAAGCGGCATTTTTCAAGCCAAGAACCTCAGCGAGGATATTCACTAAAGATGTTTTGCCAGTACCGGGCAAACCGGCAAGAGTCGTAATGTAGCCCTGAGTAAGGCAGATGAGCACATTGGCAAGATCGTTTTTGGCAATATCACGGCCGTACGACGCACCGATAAGGTCATCGAGCTTCGAAAGCAAAGCCCCAGCATCAGACCCATCTTCCTCGGAAAGCAATGGCTCAACGGAAGGAGCAGCGTAGAGGCACTCCCCGCCATCACCCACATGCTCAGATCCCGACATTCCACCTACCGTAGAGACAACCTGCTTCAATGCCGCGTTCTCAAGGACTCGGCCCATCAAAACTTCTTCATTTGAAAAGGAAGACACCAGTTCATCGATTTGGCGCTGCACCGATTCCTTGCCACGTTCCAGACTGTCTTTTTGCTCCTTAAGAGCATGGACCTCTTCAACTAGTTTGTCTCGCTCCTCCTGGGCAATCTTGACATGCGACGACATCTCTTCTTCGAAACGCTTACGACGCAGGTCGAGTTCGTCGTCAAATCGCTTGAGCTCATCTTGCACATGGCTCAGCGATTCCTGAGCCTGTTTTGCAGCAGCCTGAGCCTCCGCGGCTTCCGCGGCATATTGCGCCTTTTCCTTTTCAACACGTTGACGCACCTGGTCACTTTCAAGAACCTTGTCATAGAACGATCTAAAATGCTCATTAGAAAGCACATATTCAGCCAACTGCTGAGGGTCGGCATTCTCGATGGCAGAATCCCTTACCGATTCAGGAAGCGTCGACCAGCTTTCGTAGGTGCCAAGAAGGCCCAACATACGCTCGCGGCGCTCAGGAGTTAGGGCAATTTTCGCATCTTCATCGAGACAGGCAGCAATCTCGCTTTTCAAAGCGCGCATTTGACCCTTTGTTAAGGGCGTTTCACCCGAACGAGAAATCCTGCCCAAGGCATCGAGGAGATCTTTATCGGTGATCCAATCAAAAAGGTTGTCCGAGGCAGCTACATGGGCATCAAGCTCTTCTGCACTGACATATTGAGCAACCATGTTGCCCAGATCGTCAACAAGATCAATGGAGAAGGCAAATTCGCTCTCATCGAAAACACCGACGCGCAAATCATAGGAATTGCTGGCCTGCAGCTGAACAGCAGCACCTTCAACGTAGGTTGCCTCAAAAGGTCCATAGTACTTGCGAGCGCCCAACTTGCCCTGAGAAACCACGACGAGCTTGGTTTGAGGAAGAGACGCAACCGAACGGACATGTACCGGCTGTGCCTGCGCATGGGTTAAATCAACGATCTCTTGAATATTAAGCACCTGCACCAATGAACCTGAAAGGGAATGCCGAGAAAGGGGCATGAATTCAACCGACGAAGCACCCTTGGCGAAGTAAGGGTCAATGATGCTGTTGAAGCGTGATGTTTCGCTCTCTGGGTAATTGCGATTGCGGCCAGGATGCTCGTCGTTCACCCTCATGACAACAACATTGCCAAACATATCAAGCAACTCATGGGGAGTAGTACGACTCGTAACCATGGGAAGACAACCATTGTCGGGGAAAGCACTGTCCTCAAGAAGCGTAAGCGTCTCGTCATCTACCAAAAACTGGGGGTATGCAAAGCATCGAGTAGCACCCTTAAAAGAAGGATAGCTGACATACGTGAGCAAATCACGGCGAACGCATTCCTGAAAAGTGCCAATTTCGCCTTCGGAGAGAATCATACTCATAGCTTCCGCTTTCTTCCCGTCAACAATCGATGAGGTCGTAGACCCTCTAAAAGGTACCGCAAAATGCCCGCTTTCAGCCCTAGATCGCTGAATGATTTCGGGATATCCAATGAGTTTCCCATGCAAAAAACGAAGCAGGGCGCTTCGGCAAAGACAAATGAAGCATTCCGGAAAGCAACAGTGACAAGAATCCGTAAAGGCTGTATAAAACAGCGGTTCTTCCTGTGAGCAGACGGCATCTTGCATTAATTTAAAAGATCGCAACTATATCCCTGCCAAAAGGGTTTTCCATAGCAAACAGAAGGAACCACATGTCAAGCATGCAAGAAGAAATCGCCTCAAGGCGCACTTTTGCCATCATCTCCCATCCTGACGCTGGCAAAACAACCCTCACGGAAAAGCTGCTCTTATACACCGGCAGCATCCAAACCGCTGGTTCAGTTAAGGGGAAAAGCAGCTCCAAGCACGCCGTTTCCGACTGGATGGACATCGAAAAGGAACGCGGTATTTCCGTAACCTCTTCGGTCCTGCAGTTTAACTACGACGGCTGCTGCGTAAATATCTTGGACACCCCCGGACACCAAGACTTTTCCGAAGATACCTATCGCACTCTTATGGCCGCAGATGCCGCCGTTATGGTAATTGATGCCGCAAAGGGCGTAGAAGCCCAGACCAAAAAGCTCTTCAAAGTTTGCACCTTGCGCCATATTCCCATCTTCACTTTCGTGAACAAGCTTGACCGCGAAGCCCGCGATCCATTTGAGCTTATGGAAGAAATCGAAACGGTACTGGGAATCGGAACGTACCCCATGAACTGGCCCATCGGCTGCGGTCGCAACTTCCGTGGCGTGTTCGACCGTCGCACACGCCACGTTATCGCCTTCGACGGCGAAGGACGCGGCAATTCTTCGAAGAAGGTTCAGGAAATCGAGGCCGAGCTGGGCGATTCAGCACTTGACGACCTTATCGGCGAAGACAACCACAGCAACCTGATGGACGATATCGAGCTTCTCGACGGCGCAGGCGATGAACTCGATCTGGAGGCCGTACGCAACGGCAAGCTTTCGCCGGTATTCTTCGGTTCGGCCCTAACAAACTTCGGTGTGGAGCCGTTTTTGAAAGGATTCCTCGAGTTGGCGCCCACGCCGCGCGCCTATAACGACTGCCTTACCGATACGCTGGTAGATCCTATGTCGGAATCCTTCTCGGGCTTCGTGTTCAAAATCCAAGCGAACATGGACAAGAACCATCGTGACCGCATTGCTTTCGTGCGCATCTGCTCGGGCAAGTTCGAGCGAGGCATGGAAGCCTACCATATGCAGGGGAAGAAAAAGCTGAAGCTCGCTACCGGCACTTCGCTCATGGCTGACGACCGCGCCATTGTCGATGAAGCTTACGCAGGCGATATCGTGGGCTTGTTCGATCCGGGCATCTTCACTATCGGCGACACGGTATGCGCTGCAAAGAACAAGGTGCAGTTCCCCGCCATTCCTATGTTCGCACCTGAAATCTTCGCTAAGGTTTCGCAGGTAAATACCCTCAAGCGCAAGCAATTCGTAAAGGGCATGGAACAGCTTGCTCACGACGGCGCCATCCAAATTTTCCGCGAGCTTGGCGCTGGCATGGAGAGCGTTATCGTAGGCGCTGTAGGCGTTCTTCAGTTCGAGGTATTGGAACAGCGCTTGAAAAACGAATACAACGTCGAGGTACGAAGGCAAGGACTGCCCTACTCAATTATCCGTTGGGTAGCAAATCCCGAAGAAGTTGATGTTCCCAAGCTGAACCTTACCCATGACACCTATCGCGTAGAAAACATGCGCGGCGAAAAGTTGTTGCTGTTTACCAGCGAATGGAACTTACGTTACGGCATCGAGCGCAACCCGAGTTTGGCAACGTTTCCTTCAAATAGCGTATTTGCAGGCGGCCTTCGGGCCGCCTTTCTTATGTAAATACGAAGAATACAACTTAGCGTTCAAGCAAACGTTTCTGCAGCCTAGAGCAAACAACCACCAGCACAACGCCCACCAATGCCAGCACACCGGCAATAGTGAAGGCTGGAGCATAGCTACCCATCGCCTCGAAGGCCGATGCCGCTGCCGTAGGCCCAATAAACGAAGCCACCGTGTACCCAGGGTATACAAATGAATAGTTCTGCCCAAAGTTCACCGATCCGAAGGCATCACCAACAATGGCGGGAACGATGCTCATGGTACCGCCGAAACATGCGCCAACCGCAGCAACAGCAACAAGGAAGGTTACGAACGTGGTAGCAGCGTGAATACAGAACAACATCACTACCGCGTTAGCCGCAAGGGAAAGAGCCAACGCTTTATAGCGTCCGATGCTGTCAGACAAAGCCCCGAAGCCAAAGCGACCCAAGCAACTGCCCAGAGCAAGGGCGGCAACCATCACAGCGCCCTCCGATGCCGTAAGGCCAGCAAGTTCCTGGCCGATATTTGAGGCGTGAGCGGTAATCATAAGGCCACTAGTGGAAGCAACCATCATCACCAGAAACAGTACGTAATACAGCGGCTGACGAAACATCTGCGTTGCGGAAAGATTCAGCTCCTGACACGGCTTTTCCTCGGTTGGCTCTTCCTTATTTTCCGTGCGGACGCTAGGCTGCCACCCTGCTGGGGGAACCAGCAGCAACCATGACACGGTAAGGTAAATCACCAACCAGATAACTCCCACAATATGGAACGCCATCTGAACGCTGAATGATTCGATAAGGAAGTTGCCCAAAGGAGCAAAAAACACTGGCCCCAGGCCGATTGCACCAATGCATATGCCATTGGCAAAACCGCGTTTATCGGGGAACCACTTCATTACAACGGCAACAATGGTGTTGTATAGAAGGCCGTTGCCCGCACCCGCAAATCCGCCGAAGAAGAGATAGAGCATTACCAAATTGCTCGCAAACCCGGAAAGGAACCAGCCCATCCCGAACAAAACACCCGAGCACACCACGATATACCGAGGTTGGATGCGTTGCTGCAACCAACCTGCCAGCATGCTGGAAAAGCAGGTAGTCAGCAAAAACAGGGAATACGCCATGGAAACCTCTGAGGCGCTAAACCCATAGGTGGCCATGAGCGGCTTATTGAAAATGCTCCACATGTAGATACAGCTTGTGCCCATTGCGGCAAGCGTGCCTGCCGCCAAAATGACGTTGCGCTGCGGTTGAATTCCCCTCATTGCAATCCCCTTTGCGCCCCCCAAGCACCGTGCCCTACGCGCGAGCTTGTGGTTCTTTCCCTCGTTTTCGCGCTCAGCGGATTTTGCCCTTCCGCCCAACACTC
>ENA-UOOD01002724-UOOD01002724.1-human-gut-metagenome-genome-assembly--contig:-CS67-NODE-2724-length-15433-cov-4.650800_pt1 | contig 15433 bp, 20 predicted proteins | sample MGYA00242464_ERZ724011 | MGnify/ENA metagenome assembly ERZ724011 | reverse complement strand
CGGCGACGACGACCCGCAGCGGACGGAGATCCCCGTGCGCATGCTTGAGGTCTTCTGATGGCCCGTCTGTCTGCGGAACAATGGGAGCAGGCCCGTGCCGAATATGAGGTCCGCGGCGTGAGCCTGGGGGAAGTGGCAAAGGCTTTTGGCGTGGCCACCTCCAGTGTCTCGCGCCGTGCAAGGGCCGAAGGCTGGACGCAAGGGAAAATGCAAGACCTTGTGGAACGCAAGGTGGCGGCTGCCAAGGAAATGCAGGCCGTGGAAACGCAAATGCAAGAGCTGCCGTTGCGTTTTCAGCTTACCTTGCAGGAGGTGGTGCAGGAACGCCTGCGGACGGAAGGGGCCGCCCTGAACTTTGCCCGGGCCGTGGCCATGAAGGGCACGGCCATGACCAGGGCGGCGGAGAGCCCTGCGGAGCTGGAGCTGCTGTCCCGCGCGGCGCGCAATGTAATGCCGCAGGTGGACAAGGGGCAGCATACCACGGTCAACGTGCAGCAGCATGCCCAGGCACAGGCTGCCGCGACACCCCAGCCCCCTGCTCCACCGGCCGCTGATACCGTCGTGCGGGCCGTCCTTGCCGGTACCCTGGATGGGGACGAGGAGTAGGCCCGTGCTGTTTGCCAAAGCATCCACAGCGGAGCGAGAGGCCCTGCGCCTGGCCTGTGAACAGGACCTGCTTACCTTCACGGCGCTCATGTTCCGTGCACGCATGGCCCAGCCGTTCCTGGTCAACTGGCATCATGCCAGGATCGTGGACGCCCTCATGGCCGTGTACCGGGGCGAGATCCACAACCTGCTTATCACCATGCCGCCCGGCGGTACCAAGACCGAACTGGCCGTGATCCACTTCATGGCCTGGTGTTTTGCCCGTTCGCCGCACTGCCGCTTTCTGCACCTCTCAGGGGCGGCGGAGCTGGCCGCCCTCAATTCGGCCACGGTGAAAGAAATCATCGAGCTGGACGAGTTCCAGAGCCTCTGGCCGCGCCGGATCAGACCGGATACCCGCGCCAAGAGCCGCTGGAACATCGACGTGGGCGGCAGGACGGCTGGCGGGGTCTATGCCACGTCCACCGGCGGCCAAGTGACGGGCTTTCGTGCCGGCTACATCCGGCCAGGATTTTCCGGCGCCATCATCATCGACGATCCGCTCAAAGCCGACGACGTGTGGAGCGATGCCAAACGCGAGGCGGCCAACCGCAAGATCACGGGCACCATACGCAGCCGTCGTGCCAGCACGGAGCATACGCCCGTCATTCTCATCATGCAGCGGCTCCACGAAGACGACCCCGCGGGACACGCCCTGGCCGGAGATTACGCTCTGGACTTCACGCATCTGGAGATCCAGGCCGTACTGGACGAAGACACCGACAAAGAACGGAGCTACTGGCCGGAGAAGGAGAGCCTGGCCTCCCTGCAAGAGCTGCGGGAGAAGGATTCGTTCACGTTCGCGGCCCAGTACCAGCAGCGCCCTACCTCGCTGGGCGGTGTCATGTTCAAGCGAGACATGATCCAGCGCTTCCGCGGCAGGCCGGAGGGATTGGTGCGGGCCGGGATATTCTGTGACACGGCCATGAAGGAAGGCGAGAAGAACGACTATTCCGTGCTGCTCTACGCGGCTACGGACGACAGGGACGTATATATCCTGGACCTGGACAGGGGGAAATGGACGGCACCGGTTCTGCTGGAACGGGCCAAGTCCTTCTGGGAGCGGCACAAGCCGCACCGTATCAGCAATCCTTTGCGATTCACTGGATGCCATATCGAGGACAAAGCCAGCGGTACCGGCCTGATACAGACCCTTCGGGCGCAGACGTCCATCCCCGTCATCGCGGTGCAGCGCAACCGGGACAAGGTGAGCCGCGCCAATGACGTGCTGCCCTATGTGGCCGGGGGGCGGCTGTACATTCCTGATGACCAGCCATGGGCGGACGCTCTCATCGCGGAGCTGTGCGCCTTTTCGCCGGCCATGACCCATGCCCATGACGACCAGGTGGATACGGTGGTGGATGCCATCGATACCCTGCTTATGCCCACCGGCGGAATGCTGGCCGGTGCTGACTGGAGCTGACATGCTGCGACGACTGACGGATTACATCACCGGTGAACATTATTTGCAGGATCGGACGGGACAGCAGTACCGCCGCACGGTCTGTGCCCTGGCCTGGCCATGGCACCCCCTGCCCGGCTGCGTCCTGGTGCTGGGGGAGCTGCGCCACCAGCCCACATGCATAGGAACGCCGCGGCACGTTTTTCTGCTGGCGGAGCAGCGAAGCGATGACCCGGCTGCCTTGTTGCGCACCGCGGAACGCTTCCAGTTCCAGCACGGGACGCCGCGCATCATCACCCCCGAGGATGATGACCGCATCCTGCTGATCGACGTGGAGAACGACCGCCGGCGGGAGGAGCGCAAGCCACCTCTGCGTACCGAGCCTCCCTTGCGCTGGCAAGGCAAAGGAGAAGGCCTGCTGCCCTACTACCTCTCCCTGGTGCAAACACGGATCGTGGGGAACAAGACCCTGCATTTCAGCAGCACCAGCTCGGTCCCTGCCGAGGCGGGACTGGCATCGGCCGCTGCCGCGGGCAGCATGACGGCGGCCATGATCCAGTGGCCGGCCGTCTGCGCCCTGTGCTGGGCGCTGGAAGCCCTCGACATGCAGCCCATGCCGGAGTGGCGCGGATATGGCCACGGAACGCCCGGCGGACCGGCCGACAGCCTGGGAGGGTATTGAGATGGCTGTGGTGTATATCCCCAAGGTCCTCAAATCCATGACCGAGATCTGCGAGGCCTTTGGCGTGGGCGACAGCGTGGTCAAACAATGGGCGGCGGCAGGCGCTCCCATTGCCGTGGAAGGCAGCGGGTCACGGATGCGCTACAGCACGGAAATGGCGGCCCTGCAGGACTGGCGGCTGGGACGAGCTCACGCCTGCGCCACTGTTCCCGCCGAAGCATCGGGGACGATGCGGCAAAGCTCCGCCTGCCGGGAGGATTCCACCACGGAGACGTCATAGGCGCTTTGCAAGTTGCACCAGAAGGAGGCGCTGGTTCCGAAATAGCGGACAAGACGGGCCGCCGTATCTGCGCTGATGCCACGACGCTGGTGGACGATATCCGCGATGCGCGTCGGCGGGACGCCAAGGGCCAGTGCCAGCGCATGCGGGCTGATATGCAGCGGAATCAGGAACTCTTCCAGCAGGACCTCGCCGGGATGGGTACGGACACGCATGGGATCTCACGTTCTGTTTTACGTTCACTGCCTTGCAGTAAATTGACGGGGTGGCAAAAACCTGTCAACCCCCTTCCAGCCCCCCTGCAGCCCCCCTGCAGCCCCCTTACAGCTCCCAACAGGGCAAAAGCCCGTGCTACGCTTCCGGCAAAACCGGAGGCGTTTTTTCATGCCTGACAACGACAACAGTTTTTCCCGTGCTCATGCCTTCACCGCCCATTGGGAGGGCGGCTTTTCCGACCACCCTGCCGACAATGGCGGCCTGACGGCCTACGGGGCCTCGCTCAAGTTCGTGAAGGGCATCGCCGCGACCCAGCAGGGCCGCGACTTTTTGCAGCGCATCGGCTTCCGCCTGCCCGTCAACAAGGCATCCATGCGTTCCGTGACGCCGGACATGGCCCGGGCCATGTTCAAGCGCGAGTTCTGGGACCGGCTGCGTCTGGATGACATGCCGTTCCGGCCTGCCTGCGCCCTGTATGACGCCGCCGTCAACAGCGGCTGTGCCCAGTCCGTCAGGCTGGCCCAGCGCGGCTTCAACGCCTGCGCACGCGGCAGCAATGTGGCACTCGACGTGGACGGTATCCTTGGCCCCAAGACACGGGCCGCCCTGGCCTGTGACACGGACGCCCTGATCAGGGCCGTCATCCAGGCGCGCCGCATTTTCTACGAGGAGCTGGCCCGCGACGATCCTTCGCAGGCCGTTTTCCTGGAGGGCTGGCTCAACCGGGCCGATGCCCTGGAAAAGTTCCTGCTCGAATCAAAGTAAGGAGACCAGCATATGGACATCAGTTTCGTTTTTTCGGCCCTGACCGAATTCGCCAGCCAGAACCCCGACGCGACCTGGGTCGCCGTCGTGGTCTCCGTGCTGACCTCGCTCTGCGGCATCTGCGCCGTGGCCACCATCTGGATGCCTGTCCCCAGTGCGACCACCGGTCTGTATGCCACCGTCTACGCCCTCGTGCACTCCATGGCCGCCCATTTTGGCCAGAACAAGGGCGCTGTGGCCGATGGCAAGAGCGCGGAAGTCCAGGACGCCGTCAAGGCTGTCAAAGGAAAGTAATGTGCAGTCCCTGGCATCCATCCTCCTCGCATTGCTGCAGATGGGGCTGCATCTGCTGGAAAAGCTGGATGCGGCCAGTGCTGCTGATTTTCGCCGCCGTGTGGCTGATGACGGCGCCGGGGTGCTGCTCGACCAGCTCAACCCGGGACATACCGGCACTGCCGGTACTGCCCAGCCTGCAACGGGCCAGCCTGAACGGAACGATGGGCCTGTGGATGGACAGCGATGATGCCGGACACCTGGCAACATGGATCCACGATGTGACGGGGGAGAATGGACTGTGAACCAGTTCGGAAAAGACAGCGCGGAACACGCGGCGGAATACATTGGTGTCGTGAAAGGCACTTGGCCGCTGGTGCTCATTGCCGGCGCTGTGGCCGTGGCATCGGCAGCCAGACAGGTCAAGCGCGGATATAAACAGAGAACCATGGCCCAGAAGGCCGTCACGGTTCTACTCAACGCGATTCTAACCACAGCCCTGGCCGTGAGCTGTGCGCTTTTGCTGCCCCTGGTCGTCCCTGGTGTGACGCCGGAAGTGCAGATCGCCGTATCCATGACCGCCGCGGGCATGGGAGGAGAGACCGTCAAGCTGTGGTTCCTCAGGCGTCTGGGGCTGTCCGTTGTGGACCCTATGAATCCTGACGACATCAACGACATCAGGAGAGGGATGCCCCCGGAAACACGCAAGCGCCACGCCGGGCAATGCCCCTTCCGTGGCGAAGAATGCCTGCCCGCTGACAAGTAGAGGCCGCCATGTCCATGCTTTCCCCCACCACTTCCCTGTCTCCTGCTCCGGCAGCGCGACCCGCCGTTGACCGCAACGTGCTGGGCGTCACGCTTGGGCAGGAGCTGGGCGAGGCCCAGAAGGCCCGTACCCTGTACGAGCTGCGCTGGCTGGAAGACCTGCGCCAGTACAAGGGGGTCTATGCGCCGGAGATTACCGCGGCGCTGAAGGGGAGCAAGCGTTCCCGTGTCTACTACCGGCTGACCACCAGCAAGATCAACACCATGGTGGCCCGTCTTATGGACCTGCTCTTCCCGCAGCGCACCAAGAACTGGAGCATCAACGCCACGCCTGACCCCATGCTGCCCCCGGACATCCTGGCTGCTGATATGGCCGATGACGTCAATGCCGGCATGGCGGCCATCCTGATGCCCCAGATGCAGCAGTTGCAGGCACGACACATCATCCCCGACAACCTGGCCATGCAGAAGATGATGGCGGCCGCCTATGAGCAGGTCACGGCCCAGCTCAATACGCCGGAGAATGTCCAGCGCGTGGCCAGTGAGCGTGCGAAACGCATGGAGACCCTCATCGACGACCTGTTGAAGGAATGCAATGCCAACGGACAGCGGCGTCCATCCTGGGCACAGAACTGTCGCAGCGTGGTGCACGATGCCTGCCTGTACGGCATGGGCGTGCTCAAGGGGCCGCTGGTCGAAAAGGTCCAGACCAAACGCTATGTCTGTGCGCGAGACGAAGCGGGACAGATGAGCTGGTCCGAAGAAATCTATGCCGAGGAACTGCGCCCCTACCATGAGGCCGTGCCCATCTGGGACGTTTTTCCCGATCCCGATGCCCGTGAGCCTTCGGAGCTGCGCTACGTGTGGCAGTGCCACCTGATGACGGACAAGGACGTGCTGGAGCTCAGGACGTTTCCCGGTTTCGACGGCTCGGCCATAGCGCGCTATCTGCGCGAGCACGAGGACGGGGACGCCACCCTGGAGACATGGGAAGCCAGCCTGCGCAACCTGGACAGCGAAAGCACCGGGACGGCCTCTCTCAAAAAGCGCTTCCGGGTCTGGGAACGATGGGGATTTTTGAGCGGCAAGGAGCTGCGTGACGCCGGGGCCGCCGTACCGGAAGGAGATGATGCCAGGGTCTACAGCTCCAACGTCTGGATGATCGGTGACAACACCGTCATCAAGGCCATGGTCAACCCGCTCGAGGGCGTGGACATCCCGTACTACTGGTACCCGTATTCCCGCGATGATTCCACCTTCTGGCCGGAAGGCATCGCCTCCCTGCTCCGCTCGCCGCAGGCCGGTATCAATGCCGCCGTGCGCGCCATGCAGGATAATGCCGGTATGGCTTCCAGCCCCTTTCTCGCCTTCAACATGCAGGCCCTGTGCGCGGAAGACGCTGCCGACCTGCAGGGAGCCATGGCCCGGGGCATGCTGCGTTTTGACAAGGTCGGCGTGACCATGCCCCAGGCTTTCCAGGCGGTCAACGTGCCGTCCTGTATTTCCGAGAATCTGACCCAGCAGCAGTTCTGGGCCAACTGTGCCGACGAGATCAGCACGCCGCGCTTCAATGCCGGTGACGGCAACGTGAGCGGTGCGGGCAAAACGGCTACGGGCCTGTCCATGCTCATGGGCGCCAGCAACATCCTGCTCAAGGATCACATCAAGCTGTTCGACGATAACGTCATCAGCCCCTTCATCCGCGCCATGTACCGCTGGCTCATGCAGTGGTCGCCGCGTGAAGACTGCAAAGGCGACTTCGAGGTGGTGGCCAGCGGTTCGCAATCGCTCATCGCCAAGGAAGTCAGGGCCCAGCAGATCCCCGGCATCATGCAGTGGCTCGGGATCCCCGCCTTCTCACCACACATCAACGAACGCGGTCTGCTCGAAGTGGCCTTTGAACAGACCGACCTGCCTGTGGAGCGCATCCTCTACAGCAAGGAAGAAGCCCAGCGGAACCAGCAGGAAATGCAGGCTGCCACTGCCCGGGCCAATGTGCAGGCCCTGACGCAGGAATTGCAGAAGCAGGGGCTGCCGCCGGAAGAGATACAGCGCCAGATGCTCATGCTGCTGGCCCAGCTTGGACCGCAGCAGACCGGTCATCAAGGCGCTCCGGGAGCAACCGCACAGGGGGTGGCGCCATGAGTGAAACGCCCCAGACGACGCGGGAGCTGATCCGGAAGTCTCTGCGAGACATCCGCCAGGCCGGGGCCGCCAGTGAATATGCCGTATGCACCCTCATGCAGGCCAAACTGAGTGAAGCGCGTGAGGAACTGGAATCCGTCACGGACAGCATTGCCATTTTTCGAGCACAGGGACGAGCGCAAATGGCGCGTGAAATCCTCGATGCTCTCACCCGTAACCAACACTAACCAAGGAGTTCCAGGATGAGCCAGCAGCCCATGGAACAGCAGGACGCCACGGGAATCCCGGGCGAGGAAGATCATTTCGCCGAAGGGCTTGCGGCAGCCCTGAAGGACGATGAACAGCCGGAGGACAGCTCGCAGCACCCCGAAGATGCAGGGGGAAGTACCCATCATGAAGCGGCTCCACAAGGCGTTCCTGCCGGCATTGAAGCCCCTGAAGCGGCCCCGATGCCGCAGGAGCCCCCTGCTCCGTCCCCTGCCGGTACTCCCCAGCAGACAGCAGAGGAAAAGAAGGCAGAACCGGAGGCAGCGCCTGCACAGCCTGCTGCGGTCAAGCTGCCTGAAGAGCTGCAAGCCGAATACGAGCGTCTGCAGGAGATGGATCCCGAAGCAGCGAAGATGGCCCTGGAAGACAGCCCGGCAGGGCAAGCCGTGCGTCACAGGCTTGAGCAGTACGGTGCGGAGCTTGCCTATGACCATGCCAGCCTTGTGATGATGCGCCGCCAGCAAGACACCGAGCGTGAGACCATGCGGCAGGAGCAGGCCCGACAGGCTGTCACGGCCCGGCAGCAGCACTTCCTGCAGGTCATGAAGCAGGATCACCCTGATTTCCATGCCCTGCTGACCGGCGGAGACCAGGCGGCCCAGATGCGTTTCCGCAATGACGTCCTGCAGTGGATCCAGGCCAAGCCCTACGCGGAGGCCGCCCCGCTCATGGACATTTTCACCAACAGCCAGGATCCGCAGGAAGTCGGCAGTCTCCTGGCCAAGTTCAAGAATGAGCGCAACGCCCGCAGGCCTGACCCCACGGGCGCCCTTGCGGTACCGGGACGCGGCGGGACCGTAGCCCCGGCCGGCATCGGAGACAAGGACGACTTCGACGCCGGACTGTCCCTCTCCCTTTCGTCCAAGTGAGGATAACCTATGCCGCCCATCACCGGTACCGGGGATATTTCCTACCGCACTGCGGGCTTCGTCTGCGGTGAGCTGCTCAAGCGTGCCCAGCCGCTTATCGTGCTGTCCCGCTTCGGCCAGCAGCAGCCCATCCCCAAGAATCACGGCAACGAGATCAAGTTCCGCGGCTATCTGCCCCTGGACAACATCCCCAAGGCCCTTGTGGAAGGCGTGACGCCAGCGGCTTCCAAACCCACTTTCCGCGACGTGGTGTCGCGTCTCCAGCAGTACGGCGACTACATCGAGATCACCGACGTGCTGTCGGACACCATCGAAGACCCCATCTGGGTCGAGTTCTCCGACATCCTGGGAGAGCAGTCCGCCATCATGCTGGAACGAGTGGTGACCAACAAGCTGCTGGCCGGCACCAACGTGTTTTTCTCCGGCAAGACGGGCGGCATCCAGGCAACGACCCGCGATGGCGTAAACGAGCCGCTGACCCTGACCTTACAGCGCCGTGTGACACGCGCCCTCAAGCGGCAGGAAGCCCGCACCATCACCGATGTGGTGGCTGCCAGCGCCAACTTCTCCACCTTTTCCATTGCCCCATCCTATGTGGCTGTCTGCCACACGGACGTGGAAGCCGACATCCGCAACATGCCCGGCTTTGTGCCCGTGGAAAAGTACGGCTCGTACAAGCCCATGGAAGGGGAAGTCGGCTCCGTTGAGAACGTGCGCTATGTGACCACCAACCTCATGGAACCGTGGCTGGATGCCGGTGCTGCTCCCGCAGGCGGGATGGAAGTGGAAAGCAATGAAGGCGCCTGCGCCGATGTCTACCCCATCCTCTACCTGGGCAAGAATGCCTTTGGTGTGACGCCCTTTGCCGCCCAGCGGGCCAGAGGGGCGGCCCCTGTGAATGTCATGGCGCTGAACCCCAATACCCCGCGTGGTGGTGACCCGCTGGGCCAGCGTGGCAGCCTGGGCTGGAAGGCCTACCGCACGGCCGAGATCCTTTACGACATGTGGATGGCCCGTGTGGAAGTGGCCGTCACCCGCCTGTAGGAGGGCGATCATGGCTGAAAACAAGACTCAGGACCAAACCCCTTCCGATGATGTGCAGAAGCTGCGCACCGAACTGGAGGCGGCCAGGGCAGAGACTGCGGAGGCCCGTCAGGCCCTGCAGAAAGCCGAGGAGGAACAGAAGGCCGCTGCGCAAGAAGTGAAGACGCTGCGCAAAACAGCCGCCATGCAGGCCGCCATGGAAGAAAAGCGGGCCATGCACCAGCTCAGGCAGCAGGAAAAGGTGCTGCTGACCATCAACAGCGAGCCCAACGATTCCACGCCGGTGATGGTCTCTGTGAACGGCTATGCCTACCGCATCAACCGTGATGAGCCTGTGCTGGTCCCCAGGGCCGTTGCCGAAGCGCTGAAGCTGGCCATCATGGAAGTACCGCAGGTGAAACGCGACCCCAACGGCCAGGAAAGGACCGTATTCCGCCATGTCAACCGCTTCTCATTTTCTGTCGAGACACCGACGGAGAACGACCAGGCGGAGGACGCCTAGCCATGCTGCTGGCGGCTGACGTCCTCCGCCTGGTGTCGGGTGCGTTGCAGGACCTTGAGCCGGGCATGGCCGCCCGCTGGCCATGGGAAGCCGAAGAGGGCCGCATCGGCCTGCTCGACTTTCTCAATGCCGCCCTGCGGGCTGTGGCCCTGCAACGCCCCGACTGCTGTGCCGTGACGGAGGTCATCCGCCTGGAGCCAGGCATGTTGCAGCATATCCCTTCCCGCAGGCGGCACGGCGCCAGCCGCGATGCCACGGGATTTTGCGGACTGGTGCGGAACATGGGCATGGACGGCGAACACCCCGGGGCATCCATCGTTTCCGCGCAGCCCGACGTGCTCATGGCCTGGGCCGACAGCGTGCGACCTGACTGCCGGGTGGAGAACTTTGCTTACGACCGGACCAGCAACAGCCAGGTGTACTACGTGTGCCCGCCTGTCCCGGACGATGCCGATGTGTATGTGGAAGCCACCTACTACGCGGCGCCGACGGCTATCCAGACGCCGGACCAACCCCTGGGAGTGGCTGATGACTATGCCCAGGCCCTTGTGCACCACATGCTGGCCTCCGTTCTGTCCGGGGACAATGAAAGCAGCAATGCGACCAAGGCCAGCTACCACATGCAGCAATTCAATGCCCTGCTGGGCGTCAAAACGCAGGTGGACGGCATTTGGCCCAAGGCCAAAAGCAGCGTGGGAGGGGCGTAATGGTACGCATGGAATCTCTGGACATCCTCGTACGCCAAGTCCTGCCGCAGGTGCTTCCCTGCCCGCGCGGCATGGTGCTGGATGCCCTGCAGGCTGTGGCCAAGCATTTTTGCGAGCAAACCGCTGTCTGGCGAGAACGCCTGGAAGAAACAGGATTGCAGGGAGAAGCGGATATCACGCTTTCACTGCCCACTGGCAGCCGGCTGGTCATGATTCTGGGCGTCTGGCTGGACGGCAACAGGCTGCTGCCGGACGACTACCGGGCCGAAGGAAACAGCCTCTGCCTACGGACGGTCCTGCCGCGGGAATGCAGTGTCGTGGTGGATGCGGCCCTGTGTCCGTCCCGCCTGTCCGAACGGTTGCCCGAACAGCTCATTGAAGCCTGGGGCGACGTGCTTGCCTATGGTGCGCTGGCACGCCTCAAGGCCATGTCCGGCCAGCATGTCACCTGGACGGATGCTGCCGGAGCTCAGATGGCACTGGAACAATACAACGAAGGTGTGGCGCGGGCGCGTATCCGGGCCATGTCCCGGTAGGAGATCGTCATGAGCAACCTGCCTCTCGTCAACGTCACAGCACAGATCAACGACCAGCAGGGGCATGCCTGTGCCGGTGCCGTGGTCAGGATGCGGCTGTGCAGCCCTGACAAGTACCAGGGCCTTGTGGTCCCCCGTGAGGTCACGGGAACGACGGACAAGACCGGACGCTGTGTGCTGCGTGTTTTTCCCAATGCCCTTGGCTACGAAGGCAGCGTCTATGACGTGCATATCAGCTTTCCGGCATCCGGGGCCGGTGTGTGCGGCAGCGTCCCCGCCACAACTCCCATGCGGACCATCCGCGCCAAGGTCTTTGTGCCCAATGCGGACTGCAACCTCATGGACATCATGGACCTGGCCCCGCGCGAGCCGCTGCCGGCGGGATCCCTGCTGCCGGAGGAAGTGGCCGGTTATGCCGCGCAAGCGGCCGGCAGCGCTGAGGCGGCGCGGGATCAGGCCGAGGCCGCGGCATCGACCCTGGCACAGGTAACGGCCAGCGTGCAGCAGGCCGAGGCCGCCAAGACGGCCGCACAGGCTGCGGAGGGCAACGCCAACGCACAGGCGGACAGGGCACAGAGGCTCGTGGACAGCGTGGAAGACAGCATCAGCGACTTCGAGACCTCTGTGACGCAGCGGGTGGAAGAGACCGCCGGCCGCCTAGTGGCCGATGCCACGCGCTGCATCCGGGGACAAGAAGCTGTTGCCCTTGAGGCCATCGAACGACGCAGCAGCGAAGTCCTGGATGATATGAGCCGGGCCGTCAGTGATGCCCAGGGGACAGCCATCGCCAGCATCACCAATGCCGGCCAGAACGCTGTCCACGACATCACGGATGCCAGGGACAACGCCCTGGAAGAACTGCGCGAGATCGCTGCCGAATACGAGGAGGATGTCCTCAACCTCGTGGAGCGGGCGGAGAGCGCAGCCAAGAAATCTTCCTGTTCTGCGGCTGCTGCGGCGAATTCGGCTACCAAGGCCTGCCAGTGCGCCGAACGGGCCGAAAATGCCGCCCAGGGCCTCGAACGCTACCGCGACGATGCCCTGGATGCCGCGCAGAAGGCAGAAACATCTGCTGCCTGTGCCAATGCCGACGCCCAGCGGGCAGAAGCTGCCGCGGATTCCGCACAAAAGAGCGCCGACCAGGCCGCAGGGTCCGCCCTGGCTGCCCAGAAGGCTGCCCAGGCCGCTGATGCCAGTGCCGACGACGCCAATCTGGCAGCGGAACACGCCATTGCCGCACAGCAGGCGGCCGCCAGTGATTTGCAGGCTGTGAAGGCAGAGCGGGCAGACGTTGAAAAGATCGCCGCCGATGTGAACCAGTCCATTCTGGATGCCGCCGTGGATCTGCTCACGCCGCAGGTGGTGACAGAAGCCGTGGCGGAAGGACACGCCACAGCCGCAGCGCAAAGCACCGCGCAGGCGAAGGACAGCGCCACGGAATCCGCACGGCAGGCCAACTATGCCAACGTCCGCGCCGACAGGGCGGAAAAAGCCCGCGACAGCGCAGAGGATGCCGCAGCCAGGGCGGAAGGCTTTGCCGGAAAACTGGAGGATTCCTACACCGTCCAGATGGCCGTGGCCGGGCTCGCCGAGCAGTTTTACACGCTCAGCGACCGTGTGACCAAGCTGGAGCTGCGTCATGTGACGGAAGACCCCGACTGGATAGAGCCCGAACCGCAACTCCCGCCGGAAGGCGCGGAGATCGCGCCCGGTGTGACCGTGGCCCCTGTGACCCTGGTCGAACCCGGCGCAACGCCCCCCTCCAATGCGGCCCTGGTCGCCAAATTTGAAGAATACACGCCGTAGCGGCTGTATCCCTATCCACCCCTAACCCAATACAGGAGACTACCCATGGCTGAAACCACCAAGAAACTGTTCCGCTTCTTCGACGCCGAAGGCAACGCTGCGAGCATCAAGAGCGAGGACGTGTTCGACAAGACCTCCGGCAAGACCCTTGCCGAGTACCTGGCCGCTGCGCCCAGCACGGAAAGCATCCAGGGCCAGATCGATACGGCCATCGAAGCGGTGAAAACCGGCGACATCGCTACCCTGCAGAGCAGCCTGTCCAGCCTTTCCTCCACGGTCAACAACTTCCTGACCGGCGAGCCCGACGACGGCACCATCGACCGCCTGTCCGAACTGGTCAATGCCATCAACGAGAACAAGGACAGCATCGACGCCCTGGTGGCCGATCATGTGAAGAAGAGCGAGATCGTCAATGACCTGACCACGGGCGGCGCGGACAAGGTGCTTTCCGCCGAGCAGGGCAAGGCCCTCAAGGCCCTGATCGACGCCCTGGATGCGGTCAAACACAGCCATGCCAACAAGGACGTGCTGGATGCCATCAGCAAGGCCGGCAGCGGCAACCTGGTCTTCAACGGCAAGGAGCTGACCGGTGAGACCGGCATCGCCTTCGGGAACAGCATCGAAAACGCCACCGCCTACACCGGCAAGCTGCGTGTAGTGGTGGAAGACTATACCGTGCCCGGCGTGTAGGCCTGACGCACGCAGCAAGGGGCAGGAGGAGCGGGAGCTCCCCTGCCCTGTTATGGAGGCATCATGCCGGAAAGCATGAAAATTTTGGCACAGTACATGTTCGTCACCCTGGAGAATCCCCTTGTTGTCGGGGGAGTGACCATTCCGGCGGGGACAACTGTCATGCTGGCGCCACAAACCACGGCCCACAGCGTGCGCGTGCCGGGCGGGCAGAGCCTGCTGGAAGCGTGGCCCAGCCTGAGCAAGGAAGGGCACACGCATACAGAGCTGCAGGCTTTGCTGAGTAGCCTTCAGACGGAGCAGATACGCACATCGGACAGGCTGACCCAGCTGGAACTGTGGGCGACTGAACACGGCTACGACGCGGCCGATACCGCGCAGGAGTAAACATGAGCCAAACCACCGAAGCACAGACCACGCAGCCCACCTCGGAAGAAGTCATCGGCAAGGTCAATGAAAGCATCGCCGCCTTGCAGGAGGCGCAGAAGACCGTTGTGGAAGGGGCGCAGCTGCTGGCCGCGCATGTGAACGACCCCACCGCCCATGGTGCGGCCATCCCGGAAGTTGTGGAACAGCAGTTGCCTACCCCAATCATGGAAGGGACCAGCCTGAAATGGGAGAAAAAGGACGGGACGATCGTCGCCGGACCCGTGGACTTGAAGGGAGCTCCAGGGCAGGACGGCGCAGATGGGGAAACAGGCCCCCGACCGGAACATCGCTGGGAAGGCACGAAGCTGTTTATGCAGAACAGCGACGGCTCCTGGCCTGCCGAGGGCGTGGATCTGAAGGGAGACAAGGGGGACACAGGGAAGGTGGAAGGCCTTTCCGACTCGGTGGACAGCGACAACAGCACCACGCCTGCCAGCAGCAAGGCCGTGAAGACTGCCTACGACAAGGCGGTTTCGGCCCAGGAAACTGCGGAGACGGCAGACAGCAAAGCGCAGGCGGCACAAAACGCGGCCCAAGCGGCACAAACTACGGCAGAAAATATTGGAATCTTTTCTGGAAGCACCTCCGGTCTCGTACCCGCTTCAGATGGCGACGCCACGAAGGTATTGTTAGGTGACGGCACGTGGGGCAGCGCTGTCAGTGTTGACGATGGCGCGACCGCCATGACCATTTCCGAAGACCTGATTCTGACGGCTGATAGCCCGCGCACACTGGTACTGACGGCCAGTGTGCCAAATTTGTCCGTGCATCTCCCTGCCCCCTCGACGCTGCCGGATGGGGCGACCTTCCACATCATAGTCAGGCCGATGGAAGCTATTCAGCTTTGTGATTTTTCTGGTCAGCCCATTAAGGCGTATCCCGTACTGTCGATTTTTACCGCGATTCGTGTCCAGCTCGTGGATTCTGCGTCTGGACTCTGGGCTTTGTCGAAATACGAGAACGGGAGTACGTCCGACGCACAGAGGGAACCCGGCCTGAATATCGGAGAGATGACGATTTTCAACTCTACTAGAGCACCCCACATCTCCGTCGTGGTGCTGTCGGAAACCAAAGCTCTTGTTTGCTATTCTAAAGGAGGGGACTCTAGCCGCGGCACAGCCTGTGTCCTGAGCATCTCCGGGACTGTATCCGCATGAGCGCCTACAGTTTTCTATTCTGGTAATACATTCGACATCTCTGTAGCAGCTCTGTCTTAAAATAAAGCTATCGTCTGTTATAGATATGGTGGAAACTCTAGTTACGGCACAGCTTGCGTATTGAGTATTTCCGGAACAACCGTAACTGATGGAGCTAAAACCGTCTTTAATTCTTATAATACATCCTACATCTCTATAGCAGCTATGTCTGAAAATAAAGTCGTTGTCTGCTGTTCAACGAATTCTAAGGGCA
>ENA-UOOD01002678-UOOD01002678.1-human-gut-metagenome-genome-assembly--contig:-CS67-NODE-2678-length-15606-cov-8.980516_pt1 | contig 15606 bp, 15 predicted proteins | sample MGYA00242464_ERZ724011 | MGnify/ENA metagenome assembly ERZ724011 | reverse complement strand
TCAGACCGCTACCGCCTCATACCAGTTTCTGCTGTTTACACTCGCGGAGAACGTTTACACAAAATTCGGGATAGACCCCAAAAACGGAGCGGCTCCTTGAAACCGCCCCGTTTTTCCCTGTATTCTCTTACCTTTCCGCCGAGGCGCTCATGCCGATACGCATCAGGTCGTTGGCTTCCAGCTCGATCGTCACGTCGAACGACGTGCTTGTGCCGTCATCGCCGCTGGCGGAAGCGATTTTCGCAATCGTGCCTCTCAGGGGCTTATCTTCATATGCGTCCAGCGTCACCTGCATCACATCGCCGACAGCCAATTCGGAAAGATCCTGTTCATCCACCGAGCAGACGAGACGCATCGTGTCTTTCGGGCAATACGTCGCCAGAACAGCATCCTTGGCTGCCTGTTCACCGCTCACCGCCGAAACGCTGAGCAGCACGCCGTCTTCCGGCATATAAACGTGACCGTCGCCGCCGACCATGCCGTCCAGCACATCGGGCACAACGTCAAAGAGCACGTCGCCGCGGCTGACATGCTGGCCGTCCTCCACGTACGCGGCGAGCACATAACCCGTGGCTGTCACGCCTTGTGGATCGATGCGGGAAAGTTTGCCCGTGCCGATGCAGCTGGAATTAGCATGGTTCGCGCTGCGATAGACCTTGATGTTCTCATTCAGGCGCATATCTGTCTGGCTCGTCACTTCCAGCGTGTAGCTCTTGCCTTCCACGCCGATGACGCGCGCTTCGCCTACGCGTTCGTTGTTGGCCGTGGAACGAATGTAGACTTTCTCGCCGACGTGAATCATCTTGTTTTCGTTGTCACTGTCGCCGCCGGTCGTGGTGCATTCCGCGCGATAGAGCACATCCTGCTCGATGTAAGCCAGCGCGCCGTAACGCTCCTCGACAGAAGCGGCGCTGTCGCCGGGCTGCGCAAACACGGCGGTCACCGTGCCGTCAAAATCGGCATAGATCTGTTCGGTGCGCAACGCAAAAAGCGCGTCGCCCATGCTCACCGCGTCGCCCGCAGTCACGGCGTAATTGTCCACCACGCCGCTATACGGTGCGAGGATGGTTTTGGTTTCGGCGCTCTTGATGCTGCCGTCGATCTTGACGCCTTCGGCAAAGGCGGTGGTCGTGACCAGGGAAGCCATCATTGCGATCATCGCAATCTGTTTCTTCATATATCCGTATCCTTTCTTTTGGACCGTTATTATTTTGTTTGCATTCCGCCACCGTTTCGTAGTCTACTACGTAGTCTGCTCTGAAACTGCTTGAAAAGCAGACTCCCCTCCTCGCTTCGCGGCGGTTTTAAACCTTTTTTACATACTCCTCAGCGCGTCAATCGGGTTCAGGCGGCTGGCCTTGCGCGCAGGCGCCCAGCCGAAAATGATGCCCACCGCCGCCGAAAAGCCCACGCCCAGCCCAATGGCAAAGGTGTTCAGGCTGAACGTGATATCCGTATTCATGCAGATAGCGAACGATACGCTCAGACCGACAATCACGCCGATGACGCCGCCAAGCAACGAGAGGATGATTGCCTCGATCAAAAACTGCATTTGAATCTGCCCAGGTTCAGCGCCAAGCGCCTTGCGCAGGCCGATTTCCGTCGTGCGCTCTGTGACGGTGACGAGCATCATGTTCATGATACCGATGCCGCCGACGACCAGCGCGATGGATGCGATGCCCACCAGCAGCGACATCATCATGGAGGTCATCAGGTTCATTGCGTCCGTCATGGATTCCATGTTGATGATGGTGTAGGTGTTATCCTTATCATTGAAAATGCCGTCCAGCGCCGCTTCCAGTTCGTCCACCGCCGCATCCGTATCGTCCGGATCGGTGACATAAACCTCCACGGCGGTGACGGTGGAGGTGCCCAGCAGCTTTTTCGCCGAGCTGTACGGTACGTAGACCGTGCCGTCCGTCTTGCCGCCCATCAGAATTTGAGAGAACAGGCTGGCGTTTTCGTCCTCGTCGATCATGCCGACGACGGTATACTCAAATCCGTCGAGATAAAACGTCTGCCCGACGGGGTCTTCGCCGAAAAACAGCGTCTTGGCCGCGTCGCCGTCCACCAGGCAGACGCGCGCGTTGTTTTCCACGTCCAACACGTCGATGGCGCGGCCGCGTCGGAGCAGATCCGGATTATGGCGGAAATACTCGTCGTTGTTGCCGTTGACGGAGATCGAATCGCTCCACACATTCCCGCGCTTGGCCGTCACGGTCGCATTCAGCGACGGCGAAATGCCTGCGACATGTTCGCAATCCAGAATCGTCTGCAAATCGTCGTCCGTCAGGCCATGCTTAATCGCTGTGCCCGCCACGGAGACGCGCAGCGTGCCCAGACCCATCGCGTCAAACTGGGCGTTCATGGTGTCCGTCGCGCCCTGCACAACGGTCATCAGGGCGATGATCGCGCCCACGCCGATGATGATGCCCAGCGTGGTCAAAAACGTGCGCATCTTGTTGCCCGCGATGTTGGAAAGCGACATGGAGACGCTCTCCGCGAACATATCCCACTTCTTTTTAATCATAGGCGCTCACCCCCTCGGAGAGCACGCCGTCCAGAATGTTGACGATGCGGCTCGCGTGGCGCGCGATTTTGAGGTCGTGGGTAATCATAACGATGGTTCGCCCCTCGTCGTTCAGCTCGCGGAAAAGCGCCATCACCTGTTCGCCCGTCGCCTGATCGAGCGCGCCGGTCGGTTCGTCCGCCAGCAGCAGCGTCGGGTTGGTCGCCAGCGCGCGCGCAATCGCCACGCGCTGCTGCTGACCGCCGGAAAGCTGGTTCTGGTAGTGGTGCATCCTGTCTTTCAGGCCGACGCGCACGAGCATTTCCTCCGCGCGCCGCGTGCGCTCTCTGGGCGGAACGCCCGCGTAAATCAGCGGCAGCTCCACGTTCTTGAGCGCGTCGAGCCGCGGCAGAAGCTGAAACTGCTGAAAGATAAAGCCGATTTCCTTGCTGCGGATATGCGCCAGCTGGTTTTCATCCAAATCGCGAATCATACGCCCATGCAGAATGTATTCGCCCGACGTCGGTGTATCCAGACAGCCGATGATATTCATCAGCGTGGATTTGCCGCTGCCTGACGGGCCGAGGATGGAGAGAAACTCGCCCTCTTCAATATCCAGATCGATTCCCTTGAGAATGGTCTGTACTTCATTTCCCATCTGATACTGCTTGACAATGCCGCGCATTTTGAAAAAGTCGTTGCTCATAGCGGCCTCCGCTCATCGGCCGGTGCGCTGCTGAGCATGCATCTGCTCCATTAGCTCGGCCATCGTCACGCCGGAGGACTTGAGCACCGTGTCGCCCGCGTTCAGGCCGCTGGTGATTTCGCAGTTTATGCCGTCGCTTACGCCGACGGTCACGCTCTTCTGCTCCACGCTCTTGCCATCCGCGCCGCGCACGAGCACGTAAGGCTTGTTGTAATCGTCAAACTGCACCGCGTCCTGACGGAGGAGCACCGCGTCTTCGGCTTGCTCCTTGAGCACCTTGGCGCTCACCTGCATGCCGGGATAGACGTTCTCTGCCGCGTCAAACGCGACCGTCGCCGTGTAATACGACAGATCGCCGGAGGCCGTGCCGTTCTTATTGAGCGCCGTCACGCTGCCGGTGAAGCTCACATCCGGCGCAAGCACGTTGACCTGCACCACCTGACCCGGCACGACTGCCGCCACGTCGTATTCATCGACGTTCAGCTCGATTTCAAGGCTGTTCATGTCGATGATCTGCGCGGTCGTCTCGCCTGCGGTCACCACGCCGCCCTGCTCGACGTACAGCCCTGTCACTTCACCTGCGATATCGGCCTCAACGGTTTCGCCGCCCTCCAGCCGATACAGGCGCTCGCCTTTTTTGACCTGCTGGTTCTGCGTCACATACACCGTGCGCACCTTGTCGCTCTGCGCGGCGGTAATCGTCTGCACACGCTTGGCCTTGACCAGCCCGTCAAAATTGTAATAGGTCTCGATGCTGCCCAGCGTCGCCTGCACATTGGTATAGGCCACGTCCTGCGTCTTTCGGGAAACCATCATGAACCAACCGACCACGGCGGCCACGATCACGAGAATCACAACCCACTTGATCCATTTTTTCTTTTTCTTCACGGATTTTTCTCCTTTACTTTTCAATACGGTGTCTATTATACAACGAAAATCGCTTTTTTTCCTACCCAATGTCTGCCGTTTTCAAAGACGGTCAGTGTTTTACTCCTCCGCCCGCCGATCAAACATCTTCGCCGCGACGAACATCGAAGCGACGTTCATGTCGCCAAGCTTGCCGACAAGTGCCACTGCGCCAAACTCAACGGCCAGCGCAAGCAGATAAGTCCACTGTCCTTTGGTAATGCCCATACGAATCGGCAGCGGCATGCACAGCGAAGTGATCCGAGTCTTTTTCTTCGAGCGCATCAAAGAGCAGATCGACGGGGTTTTTGAAATTGTCGTCGTCCTCGCGCACTTCCATCGCGTTAATCATTGCCACCAACGTGTTGAAGTTCTGCTCGTGCGGTGGTGCTTCACAGAAGATGTACGGGCAAACTGAAAACCTTTGTCAGCCGCGACGAGCTGAAAGAATGTCTGACGACCTGCGGCGCGGCGCTGACCGAAACGCTGGCGGAGGACGTGGATTATGAAAAGACGTTCCCGCTGGCGGGGATCGACGGCTCGCAGCGCGTCGAGCTGGGCGCGCACCGCACCCGCACGTTGACGCTGGACAGGCTGATCAAATGCGACAATCCGTCGGCGTTCCCGGCGCTCAGGCAGATCGAGGTATACGGAAGGTGAGACGCGGATTTTCTCCGCGCCGCGAAAAGCCGACCGGCGAAAGCGCGCCCCTTATTTCACGTCCGCCGTTTCGCTGACGACGAAGTGATTTTTGTCGTAACGCAGGATTCCGTCCTGCCGCATGAGGGACAGCTCGTTGGACAGGGCGCTGCGCTCAACGTTGAGGTAGTCCGCCAACTGCTGACGGTTATAGGGAATGTCGAAGGCATAGCTGCCGCTTCGCTTGATACATTCCGAAAAGTAGGATAAAAGCCGCGTGCGGATGCGCTTGGGGCTGGTGTGCATCATCCGGCGGGAGAGCTGCAAATTCTTTCCCGCGCACAGCGTCAGCAGGTTGCGGATCAGCCCCGCATGGCAGGCGCAGGCATGGGAACAGGGGGTCAGCACCCGGCGGGCGTTCAAAAGCAGCACGGTCGAATCCTCCGCGGCGACGACGTTGACCATGAGCGGCTCCCCCGGAATGCAGGCATACGCCTCAGCGAAGGTTCCGCCGGGGGCAACGCTGCTCAGCACGCTGTTGTTGCCCCAGACGTCGCTCATTTCGATGATGACCCTGCCCGAGAGAACCACACCAAGCTGCTCCGTGGGCGCGCCCTCCATCAGGATGATCTCGCCCTTTTTGCAGGCTCGCGCCTTCGCGTTCAGGCAGCTCAGCAGCGCGTCGATTTCCTCCGGGGTCATGCCGCGAAAAAGCGGGGCGTTCGTCAAATGAAAGCGCATATTTTTCTCCTCCATGTTGGCATGCCAACGGATTTTCACGATTGATGATAGTAGAATATCACCGTGAAGTCAAGCAGAACAGCGAGGAGGACGTCAAAATGATCCGTAGAATCATTCAAATCGACAGGGAAAAGTGCAACGGCTGCGGGGCATGCGCCGAAGCCTGCCACGAGGGCGCTATTGCCATGGTGGACGGCAAGGCGGAGCTGATGCGGGATGATTATTGCGACGGGCTGGGCGACTGCCTGCCCGCCTGCCCCACGGGCGCGATCACCTTTGTGGAGCGCGAAGCGGCGGCCTATGACGAGCAGGCCGTGATGGAAAACAAGCAGAAAAAGATGCGGAAAGAGGGCATGACCCTGCCTTGCGGCTGTCCGGGGAGCCAATCGCGGCAGATCAAGCGCGCGGAAGACCCCCATGCGGGCGTGCAATGCGCCGTGCAGGAGAGCAGGCTTTCGCAGTGGCCCGTCCAGATCAAGCTGGTTCCGGTAAACGCTCCGTATTTCGACGGCGCAAAGCTGCTCATCGCCGCCGACTGCACCGCTTACGCCTATGCCGCCTTCCACGAGCGGTTCATGCGGGGGCACATCACCCTTGTGGGCTGCCCCAAGCTGGACAGCGTGGACTACGCGGAGAAGCTGACGGAGATCATCAGGGAAAACGACGTCAAGAGTGTCACCGTCGTCCGCATGGAGGTTCCCTGCTGCGGCGGGCTGGAGCGCGCGGCGGTGACCGCTCTGAAAAACAGCGGAAAATTCATTCCGTGGCAGGTCGTCACCGTCACGCTGGATGGCAGGCTGAAAGAGGAATAAAACAGGTTATCCGGCGCTGAACAGGGATAGAGCGAACGCCAGATGATAGAGAAACCGAGGCTGTCAGGTTAAAAACCTGGCAGTCTATTTTTTGTGCATGGAATCCCTTGACAAATGACGATTGAACTTCCCGATGGGCATAACGCAAGCCTCGATTGGTTATACGGATTTTGAAAAAGTCGCCGCCATATCGGTTATAAAGTGCGGCGCTCCGGTTCTCGATGGGCGTTTTCATATGCTCGGCGAACTTCCGCCGGCAGACCGGCAGGGATCATTGCCGGAATCGCGTCTTCGTTCCCGTCCCTGATCGCCTGTGCATAGTACCAAGATTTGAATTTCAGCATATCCAGCGCGCGGTTCATACGCTCGATTTCCGCTTCCATGTGCGCTTTCTGCGCTTCGATGAGTGCCTTGCGCTTGGAATAGGTGGATGCGCCTTCCGCGCACCAATCCATGAACTGCCGGATGTCCTTGATTTCCATGCCCGCCTTTTTCAGACATTCAATCACGCGGAGCGCTTCAATTTCCGTGTCGCTGAACCGGCGGATGCCGGATACCCGCTCCATATGCGGGAACAACCCCTGTTTGTCGTAATAGCGCAGCGTGGAGATGGGTAGACCGAACAACTTTGCGACCTGTCCGATAGAGTACATGGGCAAAACCTCCGAAAAATTCCAAAAATACATTGACCTAAAGTCAGGTTTATGTGATACCATGAGTATATCACCGAAGCACATCCGATTCAAGGAGGATTTTACGATGGCCAAAAAGGTGTTGATTCTTTCTTCCAGCCCCCGCAAGGGCGGCAACTCGGAAACGCTGGCGGCCGCCTTCGCCAAAGGCGCGCTGGAGGCGGGTCATCAAGTGGAAATTGTGCATCTGCGGGAAAAGCAGTATGGATTTTGCAAGGGCTGTATGGCTTGCATGAAGCTGGGGCACTGCGTCATCCGGGATGATGCGGTGGAAATCGCCGCCAAGATGCACGACGCCGACGTGCTGGCGTTTGCCACGCCGGTGTATTATTACAGCGTCAGCGGTCAGCTCAAAACCATGCTGGATCGCGCCAATCCGCTGTATGACAGCGATTACGCTTTCACCAAGGCTTATCTGCTGGCGACTGCGGCGGAGGATGAGCCGGAAACCGTCGAAGGCGCAGAAAAAGCGGTGCAGGGATGGGTGGATTGCTTCCCACGCTGTGAGCTGGTGGAGACGGTGTTTGCGGGCGGCGTGAATGGCGTTGGCGACATTGCCGGTCATCCTGCGCTGGACAGGGCGTATCAGGTTGGAAAAGAGGTTTGAGTATGGCGGTAAAGCAGACGGCGGGCAGGGATGCGCTGGGAGAATTTGCACCCAAATTTGCGGAGCTTAACGATGATGTATTGTTCGGTCAGGTTTGGAGCCGTGAAGACAGGCTTTCTCTGCGAGACCGCAGCATCGTGACAGTGGTGGCGCTGATGGCGCAGGGTCTAATGGATTCTTCGTTTCGGTATCACCTGATATCCGCAAAGAATAACGGCGTGACCAAGACGGAAATTGCGGAGATTTTGACCCATGCGGCGTTTTATGCAGGCTGGCCCAAGGCGTGGGCGGCGTTCCGCATGGCGAAGGAAATTTGGACAGAGGAGGACGCTGTCGCCGATGCGAGAGCCAAGCATGAGCGTGAGATGGTGTTCCCTATCGGTGCACCCAACGACGCTTTTGCCCGGTACTTTATCGGGCAGAGCTATCTGGCGCCGCTGTCCACCGCGCAGGTCGGCATTTATAACGTGACTTTTGAACCGGGTTGCCGCAACAACTGGCATATTCATCACGCAAAGCGCGGCGGTGGGCAGATTCTCGTCTGCGTTGCCGGATGCGGCTTTTATCAGGAGGAAGGCGAGGCGGCGCAGGAACTGCATCCGGGCGATGTGGTGAATATTCCGGCGGGGGTGAAGCATTGGCACGGGGCGGCACCGAACAGTTGGTTTTCCCATCTCGCCGTAGAAGTTCCGGGCGCAGAAACCGCCAACGAATGGCTGGAGGCCGTAAGCGACGGCGAATATTTTAAGGCAACCGGAAAGATGGGTTGAGCGACAGCCCGTCCGAATGAAATCCCCGCGCGGGACAGACGTTCCCGCCAAGCAATCAGGCTTCCGATACCGAGCGGTCGGTACCGGGAGCCTGATTGTTTTACAGCGGCCGGGGCGTCTCGGCCTTGCAGCGAAATTGTCGCGGCGTCATGCCCTTGAATTTCTTGAACAGCACGAAGAAGTATTTGGTGTTTTCCACGCCGATTTGCCGCGCGATGCCCTCGATGGGCTGGTCGGTCTCCAGCAGCAGGCGGCTGGCCTCGTCCATGCGAAGCTGGTTGAGCTTATCGCCGATGGAAATGCCCGCCTCCGTCAGATACTGCTTGCGCAGATAAGCGGCGGAAACGCCCATCTCCTCGGCGATGGATTGCGCGCCGATGCTCGTGTCGCGGAAGCCCTGCTCCAGCCGCTGGTTGATCTGGATCACGATTTCCTGCGTCCGGTTGTGCTTCTGGGCTTTCTGCTGGCTGAGCAGCTTTTCCAGCCGCGGCTCAAAGCGCGCGCTCACGTCCTCGGGCGTCTGCGCGGCGGCGAGCAGCTTTTCCAGCGTCGGCCGCGCCGCCGAATCCCCGGGCAGCGCGCTGTCCAGCAGGTGATCCAGCCGTTTGAGCGTGAACAGCACATTTTCATAATTTTCGCCCTTGAGCTGCTCCATGAGCTTGCCGAAGGCGATTTCTTTGCCCGTTTTGGCGGCGTTGAAGCAGGTGTTCAGCGCCGTTTCCAGCTCCTCCGCGTTCTTCCCGGCGGACTCGGCGGCCGTTTGAGCGAAAACCTGCTGTCCCGGATAGAAGAAGCGCAGCTTTTTGCGTTCCAAAAGAGCCTGATACCGCGCGGGCAATTCGGAGGGCGATTGAATCGGCAAGCCGTAATAGCACCGGCAGTGCATCTGCGTCGCCAGATGCAGGCAGATATCCACCGCGGATTGACCGGCGGCAGGCGCGCAGAGCGCCAGCGACGCTTCGCCGACGGCGCAGACGACGCAATCCGGCGTTTCCTGCGCGAGAAGGCTGCGCAGACGCTCGTCGGGGGACATTTCCAGCAGGATCGGCACCGCCGGGAAGCGCACGAGCCCTTCCTCCGAGGGCTGGCCGTTGACCCAGAGCCGAAGCGCGTCCTCGCGCTTGCGGTTGAGCGACGTCGCGACGATTTTTTCCACCTGCTCGGCGGCCTGCTGCACGTTCTCGACCTCGTGGGTTCGATTGAGCGCGGCCGTCATGCGCCGGTAGGGATCATACACGCGGATGAGCGCGACGCCGAGCGCCGAAAGCAGCGCGCACGCGATGAGCGTGAGCGCAATCCACGCATAGGAGCGGATTTTGGCCAGACCGGGCAGGCAGTCCGCATAGGCGACGTAGCGCAGGCAATACCAGTCGTTGACGTCCAGCGGGGAAAAGAAGCAGATCGTCCGTTTTCCATTCAGGCGCTCGATCAGGTAGCCGCGCTTCTGCTCGCCGATCCGACCCAGCAGCGACAGCGACATGGCGTTCAGCTCCTCGCGCTGGGAAGCGACCACATATGAATCGGAGGAGACGATGACGTAATTCTCCCCCTGAAAGTTGAGCAGATGCTCGCGAAACCAATCCGCGTTGAGGTTGAGCATGACGGCGCTTTCGCCGGTCTTTCCGCTGGCCGTGACCTCGTAAACCAGATAGCTGTACCATTCGCTGCCGTAATCCTCGCCGTTTTCCCGGAACGTTCGATGGTAGAGCCGCATGCGGTTTTCCGGCGAACGCTGGCGGTAGAGCGCCACCGCATCCTGATCGTAAAACCCATCCATCGAGGCGGACATGTAGTCGTTATCCGTGGTATACACATAGTCGAGCTTGGGGTTGAATACATAAATGGAGTGCAGCATGCTGCCGGACATGGCGTATTGCCACAATTCGCGCAGCGCAAAAACGCGCTCGTTCTGGGTGAGCGATGTGCTCTTGCGCAGCTTGGCGGTGGAGGAGATATAGAACATCTGGATGCCGAGGGTGTTGATGATGGATTGCATGGAGTCGGATATCGTGCTGGCCTGCGCGGAAAATTCCTCGTTCATGCGCAGCATCGCCTGCATGGAGATGCTTTCAAACATCTGGAACATCGAGCCGAACAGCAGCGCGAACACCAAAAAGGCGGCGGTGAACGCGATCAGTCTGGAAAACAATTTGGAAGAAAAAGGCGAAACGCGCTTTTGCTTTTGAACCTCGAGCACGGGCTTTCAACCTTCCTTTGCAGCAAAGATGCGAAAAAAAATCGGTACGGTCAGTATACCACAAAACAGAGGGAAAGAGAAGAAAAGTTCAAAATTATGCACTCGTTTTTGTTCAAACCTTTTTGAACTTGCCGTTTTTTGCACAGGGCTTTATAATAAACTCACAAAAAACGAGCAGGGCGGGGATGCAATCCGACCATAGCCCGCGTTCAGAGGCGTTGGAAGCGGTTCATCCCGCGTGCTCGTCAAAAACAAAATGGGAGGTTCAAATCTATGAAGAAACTGGTAGCTCTCCTGCTCGCGTGCATGCTGATTCTCGCCGCCGCCGCGGCCATGGCCGAACCGAGCGGAACCGTGATGCTGTATTCCTCCTTAAAGGAAAAGCAGCTTGTCGCCGTCAAGGAAGCCTTCGAAGCCAAGTATCCGGGCATCGTGATGGATTACTATCAGGCGGGCACGGGCAAGATCAAGACCAAGATCGCGACCGAGCAGCAGGCGGGTCAGGTGGCCGCGGATCTGCTGTGGGTCGGCGACGCCTCCGACTATCTGACCTTCAAGGAGCAGGGGATTCTGGAAGCGTATGTCTCCCCCGAATCCGAAAAGGTGCCCGCCGCGTATAAGGACGAGGACGACCTCTACTGCGGCGCGCGTCTGGTGGTTATGGGCATGGCCTACAACACCCAGAACGTGACCGAGGAAGAAGCGCCGAAGCATTGGAAGGATCTGCTGAACGAGACCTTCCGCGACCAGATCATTATGACCGACCCGACCGAGTCCGGCACGACCGCCTATCTTGTCGGCGCGCTGGTGAACAACGAAGCCTATGGCTGGGCGTTCTTTGAGGATCTCGCGGCGATGGGCACCGAGCTGGACAGCGGCACCTCCGGCACGCACAACAACGTCGCCTCCGGCGGTTACAAGGTCTGCATCGCCGTGGACTACGTCACCCAGACGCTGGAAAGCCAGGGCTCTCCGATTAAGTTTGTCTACCCGGCCGAGGATACCATCGCCATTTCCAGCCCGATCGCGCTGGTCAAGGGCTGCGCAAACCCCGACAACGGCAAACTGCTGTATGACTTCATCCTTTCGGAAGAGGGGCAGACCGTGCTGATGAAGGCGGACTGCACGCCGATCCGTGACGGCGTTGCGAAGGAAGGCGCGCTGAGCGCATCCGAAATCGCCGCGATTGCGCTCAAGCCCGACGAGGCCAAGCTGGCGCAGGAGAAGCAGGACACGCTGGATCACTTCGATCAGCTGTTCAAGTAAGCGACTTTTCGGGGGACTGTCAAACTAAAAACCTGATATTTCAAGAATAAAACGAAGTATTATCGCCCGAAGGTTTCCAAAGGGGTTTTCGGTTGTTGCTGCCAGTGGCAGAAACAAACAAACGAAAACGGAAAGCCCTTTGGTGGGGCGATGGGGCAAAGCCCCATATCCAAAAATGCTTAGATATTTGTTTCTTGAAACGTTCGGTTTAAGCGTGACAGTCCCTCAATTTATCGAGAGGTAAAAAAATATGGCCAGTGTACGCTTTGAAAACGTATCCATCAGCTACGGCGCCAAGCAGGTGGTCAAGGATTTCTCCCTTTCCGTAAACGACGGGGAAATCATGGGCATCATCGGCCCCTCCGGCTGCGGCAAAACGACGCTGATCCGCGCGCTCTGCGGCCTGATTAAGCCGGACAAGGGCAGCATCTACATCGCCGACCAGTTGGTTTTCAGCGACGAAAAGCGCGTCAACATCGCGCCGGAGCGGCGCGGCGTCGGCGTTGTGTTTCAGGATTATGCGGTGTGGCCGCATCTGTCCGTCTGGGACAACGTCTGCTACCCGATGAAAAAGCACAAGGTACCCAAGGAGGAAATCGCCAAGCGCGCATCTTACGCGCTTGAGCAGGTGCGCATGACCGGCTACGAAAAGCACATGCCCGCCCAGCTCTCCGGCGGCCAGCAGCAGCGCGTCGCGATTGCCCGCTCGCTGGTCTCCTCGGATGAGCTGATCGTGCTCGACGAGCCGATCACCAATTTGGACGCGAAGCTCCGCGAGGAGATGATTCTGGAAATCCAGATGATCCAGCAGAACATCGGCACGACGATCATCTACATCACGCACGATCAGGAAGCGGCGCTCCAGCTCTGCGACCGAATCGCCATCATGCAGCCGGACGGGCAAATTTGCCAGATCGGCAGCGACGAGGAGATCATCCGCCGCCCGGCGAACCGCTTCGTCTATTCCTTTATCGGCGTTTCCAACTTCCTGCCGGTAACAGAAAAGGGCGGCAAGGTCTGTCTGGCGCTGGGCGGCGAGCCCGTCCTGTTCGACGCGCCGCCGCAGGGGTATGTTTCCGGCAAAAAGAACGTCATGGGCGTGCGTCCGATGGACATCGTCTTCGACGCGGAAAGCCCGATTCGCGCGACGATTCGGCGCGATACCTTCCTGGGCAACCAATACGACTATCAGGTGGAACTGATGGGCCGGGAGCTGCGCGTGGAGCGCAACGCGCTGGATGTGCTGGCCGATCCCACCCGCTACGAAGCCGGGCAGGAGGTCGGGCTGAAATTCCTCAACGTCAAATTCTATGAAGAGGAGGCAAAAGCATGATGGGCACCAAGCGCCGCGCCAGCCGCGATATGGCGCGCATGGACGGGAAACATTTCAGCCTCGATTCGGTGCTGACCGTGCTTTCCTTCCTGATTTTGGTCGTTGTGGTCGTCATCCCGATGGTGATGATCGTTTACAACACGTTCTTCTACGAGGGCAAATTCGATACCAGCCTGTTCACTCAGATCATTCTCGACCCCGGCAACGTGGCCGCCATGTGGAACACCATCAAGATCGCGCTGCTGGTCACGCTGTTCGGCACGATTATCGGCCTGTTCTTTGCGTGGCTGCTCGGCCGAAGCGACATCCCCCTCAAGGGGCTGATGCGCTCCATGTTCACCATTCCGTACATGTTCCCGCCGTTCTTCGGCGCGATGGCGTGGGAGCTGCTGCTTTCCCCGCGCTCCGGCTACCTGAACAAATGGCTGATGGCCACGTTCGGGCTGTCCAAAGCGCCGTTTAACATCAACTCCATCGGCGGCATCATCTTCGTGGAATGTTCGTATTACTTCCCGTTCGTATTCATGCAGGTGGTCTCCGCGCTGGAGCGCATGGACCCGACGCTGGAGGAATCCGCCCGAATCGCCGGCGCAAAGCAGTGGTACGTCATCCGGCGCATCACCATGCCGCTGGTTCTGCCGGCCACAAGCGCGGGCGCGCTGCTGATTCTGACCAGCTCGCTGTCCCACTTCGGCGTGCCCTCCATCCTCGGCTTCAGCAAGAAAATCTACACCCTGCCGACCCGCATTTACCAGTTGATTTCCCGCGCGAGCGGCTCGTTCCAAGGCATCCGCGAGGGCGCGGCGCTCTCTATCCTGCTGGTGATCGTCGTCATGCTGGCGCTGTGGCTGCAAAAGATCGTTCTGCGCTCGGGCAGCTACGACATCATCAAGGGCAAATCCATGCGTCCGATGCTCATCAAGCTGCGCGGCGCCAAAATCCCCCTGCTGGTGATCTCGCTGCTGTCGCTGGTCGTCATCGTGGTCGTGCCGCTGGTGATGATTATTCTCGTCGGCCTGCTCAGGGCTTACGGCCTGCCGCTCAAGCTTGAAAACTTCACGTTCGACAACTACATCAACCTGTTCAAGTCGAAGATGGTCAAGGACAGCGTGGTCAACTCGCTGACCCTGTCGGTCTCCGCGGGTCTGATCGCCATGTTCCTGGGCGTGATGATCGCCTACGTCATCCAGAAGATCCGGCCGAAGGGCAAGACGGTGCTGGAGATCATCTCCATCCTGCCGTATTCCATCCCCGGCATCGTGCTGGCCATCGGCGTCATCCTCTCCTGGAGCGGCGCGTTCGGCATCAACCTGTACAACACCCTGTGGATCATCCTGATTGCGTATATCGCGCGCTACCTCGCCTTCTCGATGAAGTCCGCCTCCGCGTCCCTGCAGCAGGTTCACTATTCGTTGGAAGACGCGGCGCGTACCTGCGGCGCAACGCATTTTGAATCCCTGACGGACGTGACCCTTCCGCTGATTCGCCCGGCGATGATCTCCGGCTTCTTCCTGATCTTCCTGCCGGCCATGCGCGAATTGACGACCTCCGTTCTGCTCTATGGTCCGTACACCCGCACGCTCGGCGTAGCCATCTACTCCCTGCGCAGCGACGGCTATATTGTGGATTCCTCTGCGCTCGCGTCGCTGGCGATTGTGCTGATTATCATCTGCAACACGGTCGTCAACGCGATTTTGAAGGACAGGAAGAAGGTGTAACAGATGGATCAAATTGTTCTCAATCATGTCACCAAGCAGTTTACCACCAAAACGCTGGGCACGGTAACCGCCGTCAACGATTTCAATCTGACCATCAAAGAGGGCGAATGCTTCTCCTTCCTGGGCCCCAGCGGCTGCGGCAAGACGACCACGCTGCGCATGATCGCCGGATTCGAGGATCTGAGCGACGGCGAAATCCACCTGTGCGGCCGACCCGTCAGCATCAAGAGCAAAAACCTGTATGTGCCGCCGGAGGAGCGCGGGCTGGGCATGGTGTTCCAGTCGTTCGCGGTATGGCCGCACATGAACATCTTTGAAAACGTGGCCTTCCCGCTGCGCGTGCGCAAGGTGCCGAAGGCGGAGATGATCGAGCGCGTGAAAATGGCGCTCAAGCACACCAGCCTGGACGGCATGGAAAAGGTCTATCCGGGCAACCTCTCCGGCGGACAGCAGCAGCGCATCGCGCTGGCGCGCGCCATCGTCACCAACCCGAAGGTCATGCTGCTGGACGAGCCGCTTTCCAACCTCGACCCGAAGCTGCGCGAAACCATGCGCTTTGAGATCAAGGAGCTGCAAAAGAAGTTCAACTTCACGATCATCTTCGTGACGCACGACCAATCCGAGGCGATGGCGCTTTCCGACCGCATGATGGTCATGGATATGGGCAACATTGTGCAGATCGGCACGCCGACGGAGCTTTACAATCGCCC
>ENA-UOOD01002659-UOOD01002659.1-human-gut-metagenome-genome-assembly--contig:-CS67-NODE-2659-length-15680-cov-14.217664_pt1 | contig 15680 bp, 10 predicted proteins | sample MGYA00242464_ERZ724011 | MGnify/ENA metagenome assembly ERZ724011 | reverse complement strand
GTTGGCATGCATCCTGGCGACACTACTTTGCATAATGATATGCTTGTCATAAAAGCAGATTTCAATCAGCCGGTGAAGTGTATAGACATAACAGTCACTGTCGCCAAGTGGGTTGTTGTTCCAGTAGTGCCTGTTTTCTAGGACTTTCCGCATGAGTTGCCCGGCGGCCGGCCGGGTATCGAATTCCGGCCATCCTTTTACCTATAAGACAAAACAATAGAAGACACGGATATGAAACCACTACACTTTCTGTTCGTCACAGCGTCCGTCCTTCTTGCGGCGGCGACCGCCTGCATAAAGGAGGATCTGAGCGCGTGCCGTTCCAAGAATGAGTTGATTCTCAGCTACAAGGGAGACGGTGCGACGGAAATATTCAAGGACAAGGTCCGAAGGGTTGAGATCTTTGTCTTCGACTCCAAAGGCAACCTTGTGTACTCGGGTGTCCTGCCGCAAAGCGATGTTGACAGGGCAAAGACAGTCCTGCCGACGCTTGACCCTGGCGACTACACCATCGTCTGCGTCGGGAACACCCATTCCACAAGGATTGACAAGGTGGTTGTGGGGGATTTCACCAAGACCCTCTTTGGCCCGGAAGCCCAGTTCGGCTCCGGGACAGTGACGGGAGCGGACTCCCTCTACTTCGCCTCCAAGAGGTTCACGGTCACTGACTACGATGCCGCCGACGCGATTCCGTTCAAGAGCGCCCACTACAAGGTTCTGGTGGAGGTACTCGCAGACGGTGTGATTCTCGACGCGCTGACCACGCTGACCGTCACAGGCCTTTCCCCTTACACAAACTTCGCGGGCGATGTCCATGGAGATCTCGTCCACTATCATCCGGCCATGAACCGTTCCTCCTCGATGATGGTCTCAAGGTTCAACATCAAGAGGAACAAGGACTTCGGCAACACCGAGGTTGTACTCACGACCTCGGCGGGGGTCGAAGTGGCCAGAATCAACGTCGGAGAGTTCCTCCGCGACCATCCCGAGATTGATGTCTCCAAACACGAGTGCCTGATCCCGATCAGGATTGTCTTCACTTCCGCGGGAATCGAGATCAAGGTTCCTGAATGGTACGCCCAGCACGTCAACCCTGAATTTTAGCTTAGTTATGAAGACCAACGTAAGAATATTCATTGCCACATTGGCTGCCGGAGCCTTCATGTGTCTCTTCCAGGGATGCATCAAGGATCACTTTCCGCAGGAGGAACCCGCCGGCGGTTCCGTTCCGGTGTTGATGAACGTCGGCACCAGAGCTGGCATACAGGACGAGGAAGTGGTTTCGCTGAGGGTCTATGCCTACTCGGGCGGCACGCTTGTGGGTGATTACTACACGGACAGTCCGGGTTTTGTCTCGGGGAAGGCCACTCTTATGATGGACATCAGGCAAGTGGCCGCCTCACCGCAACGGACCACGTTCCTCATCATCGCGAACGAGACTTCCGCAGTAGGGCTCGCCGACGCCTCAGGGTCTCCTGCCTCTTTCGCTGACGCTCCATCCGAGGACTATCTCAAAGGTCTGAGGTTTACCGGCATCACCGGCCGCGTCCCGATGTCGGAGATGCGTACGGTTGACATAGACCTTGACACGACTGTCCCCAACACCGCACCGGGGCATGAAGGACACCAGGTCGCGACCCAAAAGATTGACCTGACCCTTGCGAGGACTGTCGGCAAAGTGGAGTTTCTCTTCTCCCGAAGCCCGGGCAACGACCGTCAGATTGCTGTCACCAGCATTGAATATGCCGCCGGATCCAAGGCCGTCCTCGGCTGGCTTTTCCCGAAGACCTCCGAAGAATTGAAGGTTTCTTTGGCCTCTGCCGGCTCCTGGGGCGCCACTGCGGGCGTGTTCTTTGCCGGAAATCTTAAAATAGAAAAGAACACCACTGTCCTCGGCAGCCAGAATGTCGATGAATATGTTTCCGCAGGTTCCGGTGACTATCCTGTCGAGAATCCTTATGGATCGGCCTCTCCGGATGAGGCGGGAGCAGGTGTGAATGACGCGGCGGGGGCAGTCCGAGGCACCAACTTCAAAGTCACTTACGTGATTGACGGCGAGTCCGTCGAGAAGACTGTCTGGCTTCCGGCTCTGGAGCGGAACAAGGTCTACAGGGTATTCTGCGAGGTGGACCGTCTGACGCTGACTGGCTCATACACGGTTGAGGACTGGGATGATGTCGGAGTCTCCATCTCTGCTCCTGAGGTGAAGTTCCTTCAGGTCAGCAAAGAGAATGTGGAGATGCGCAACGTCTCCACTGACAATTCGGTTGTCTTCAACTCCTCGTCCGATGTGACAGTGACCGTGAAGAAAGCTTGGTACATCAACAAGTTCGGTCTGGAAAAGCCGGTCACCGGACTGGTGACAGTCTCGGCGTCAGGATCTTCCGGCCGGATTACCATCAACAGTCCTGTCCCGGCCAACAACCTCGTCCGTTACATCACCCTTGAGGTCAGGAACGCCGACGGCATGACCCGTACCGTCAATGTCATCCAGTACCCTCTCGATTGGATCACCTTCGAGGTCGGCCGGTACTCGTACAGGAAGGATTTCGTCTCCGGATCCGGCTATGGCGTTATTACTTGGGATAATCCGGGAGATGCGACCATAAGCAGCGGTCCAGACTTAAGTTTCCCGACAACTGTAAACCGCAGTGGAGAGAGCTGGACTCCGGCTAATGGAACAGGAGGTCTGTTCACATCCCGTGTTTGTCTTAACCGGGATCCTGTAGATGCTGCAGGAAACTACAATCTGACGAACTATTATTATCAGCGGAGAGATTGGAATCCTGGAGGATTCTTCACTCCTGGCTATTGGTCTGGGCCATACGTTCGTAAAACCGGCAGTCCAGATTCTGAGAATAGGAATCCTCGATTGTATCACATCAAGATAACCTCGACTTCGGGTACATACACACTAGGTATTCCTGGTAAGGATGCCAGTGGAAACACATTGGCTGATGAGTACACCAAAAAGATGGTCTCACCTTCATTTATGCTGGCCTCCCAACTTGGGGTTGTCAGCAACAGCATCGCGACAACCGTGTCACATGCCGCTTATCATTGCTCAAAATATGTGGAGAAGACATGGGATGGCGTGGTCTATGATGACTGGCGACTTCCGACCGAGGCGGAGCTACTGATTATCAAGAAGTATCAGAATGCGGCTCCGCAGGAGGCGATGAGTGAGGTTCTTGGAGGGGCTTACTATTGGTCGGCTAGCGGAGCGGTGCGGATCAATTCGGGTACGGGTACATTCCTTCGTTGCATCCGTGACGCCTATTGAAACCTACTTCCTGTCACAGCGCTTCGGCATATTCAGCGGTCGTCGAGGTACCGACGGAACTCAAGCTCCGCTCGCTGGGTTTGTCAAGGTGCCGGCGGGACGAAGCAAAGCTATACAGTAGAAAAGGACAAACGTAAACAAAAGAACAGCAAAGTCTATGAACAACATGATATTCAGAAACATCCAAACGATCCTGGCACTCGGCCTCACCCTGGCCTCCTGCCAGGTCAGGGATCTTGTCCAGGATCCGCTTCCGGAAAAGGACGGCATTGTCTTAGACTTTTCAGTCACAACCCCGGACATGCAGACGGCTCCCACAAAGGCGGTCGCTGACAAAGGTGTCGAATCGCTCGTCCTGTTCTGCTTCGGCTCAGACGGCAGGTTCCTTGATGTAGTGGCTGCATCGGAACACAATCCTGACATGGCCGCTCCGACGGAATCAGCTCCGAATCTGGCTGGATCATTCTCCGCCGTAGTCCGCGGCGCCACAAAGATTGTCCATCTGCTTGGCAATCAGGACATCGCCTCGTTCGACAAGACCGGAGCGGCCGGCAAGACAGAAGCGGAGTTGATGGCTACTCTTCCCGGCACGGCCGGCAGGATGGTCTATTGGGGCAGAGTGGCGGCCACCGGCACACAGAGCATAGCCGACGCGTTCACCGCCACCGGGCCTGTAAGGCTCGTCCGGAATATGGCCAAGATTGTGGTAAACAGTGCTGTCCCGGGATTCTCCATCGAGGGAATAGCCCTTTTCTCTGTAAGCGGCACTGGCACGGTAGCACCGTACAATCAGACCGCCGGCCTGTTCGACTGGCTCTCGTCCGCAAGAGACTACCTGACCCTGCCGCCGGCCGTGGCACTGACCGACCAGTCTGTCTCTGACCTGGCCTCGGTACAGTATGCCTACGAGACATCAGTCAACCTCGCCACACCGGTGGGTGTCATTGTCAAAGCCTCCGGCAGATTCTACAAGATTCTTATCCAGGATTCGGCTGGTCAGGATCTTCCGCTGCTGAGAAACCATCGCTACACATTCACTCTCGGCTCAAGGCTTAACTATCCTTATGCCTCTTTTGATGAGGCCAAGGCCGGGGTGGCGTCAAACAACGTCTGGGCTACTGTGTCCGACGAGGTTACCTCCATCGAGAGCGGAGCCGAGATACTTTCCGTGGACAAGGCCTACATATTCATAAAAGGAACTGACGCCGCGCAGAGTGCCAATGTTGGATATTCCTACACCGTCGGCGGTGCGGCGGGTACAAATCCTACCGTCCTTTGGGCCGAAGGTAACAATGTGGCCGAAGATGCCTTCACGCACGTCTACGCTGCCGATGGCAGTGGCACCATCACGCTGACTGTCAATCCTATGGGTTCGGAGAACATACGTCAGGGCACTCTCGTGCTGAGGACGGCGACCGGTCTCCAGCGCAGAGTCAAGATCTATTCGATTCGTGAGGCCGAATTCACACCGGCTTCAGCGACCGCGGTCGGTTCGCCGACAGGCTCTCCGAGCCGCCAGACCGTGAGACTGAAATTCACCATCCCGTCCACTATTCCTGCGGAGTACTGCCCGTTCAAGGTTCTCATCACCGCCAAGGGTATGGACGTCGCGCCGGTGAACCGTCTTGATGTCATCACCAAGGAAATCTCCCCTGCCGACTACGGAACCGATCAGATTATAGGACAGAGCTTCAAGTACGTCTACACCGTTGAGGCCTCCAGTGTCGGGAATGAAATCTCATTGGATTTTCTCACCACCACCGCTTCCTCCTACAGTCCGGCGGCCAACCCGTTCATTCTTGAGTCCCGTCCGATATTCAACACCTGCCGCATTCCATGACGCGCAAGTCGTTAATTCCATAATCCGCACTCCCTCCGGTCAGCGAGTCTGCCGAAATGGGGCTGCATTCTATTGTGCGGCAGGATCTCTGTGTTTCTTCCGGCTGATAATCAGCAGCCCGAGGAAGGTGAAAAGCGCGTTGAAAAGAAGCAGCTCGTAGCTGAATTTGTACCCTCCGAACCAGCGCTCGGAATTGCTCTGAAGGATGAGGCAGAGGATCGGCGCGATGACCGCCACCAGCGGAACCCACCTGTCGCGCACCTCTCTTTTCGTGAATATCCCGAACGCGAACATTCCCAGGATCGGCCCGTAAGTGTAGCTCGCAAGCTTGTAAACCGCGTCAATGGCCGATTTCGTGTTCAGCAGATAGAAGACAAAGATCACCACACCCATCAGGAACGCCATCAGCAGATGCACCTTCTTTCTTATAGTGGTGACCTGCTCCTCGCTCTTCCCCTTAGTTCCTATGATGTCCACCGTGAACGACGTTGTCAGCGCGGTCAGGGCCGAGCCTCCCGCCGCGAACGCGCACGACACAAGCCCGATCACGAACAGCACGCCCACAATCGCAGGCAGATAGCCACCTGTCGCAACGGCCGGGAACAGCGTGTCGCCAACCTCGGAGATGCCCTTCTGACCTGCGAATATGTACAAAAGCACCCCCAGGCAGAGGAACAGGAATATCACCGGAATCTGCAACAAACCGCTGGTAATGAGGTTCTTCTGCGAATCCTTGGCGTTGCGGCTGCTCAGCGTGCGCTGCATCATATCCTGGTCCAGACCAGTCATCGCGATCACGGTGAACACGCCCGCCAGGAACTGCTTCCAGAAATATTCAGGGTGGTTCACATCATCGAAGAAGAACATCTTTGAATATGAACTCTCACGCACCGTCTGCACCACGCCGGAGAAATTAAGACCCAGATCCTTGGCAATGAACACAATCGCCAGCACGATGGAGACAATCATGCAGACTGTCTTCAATGTGTCTGTCCAGATCACGGACTTCACCCCGCCACGGAACGTGTACAGCAGCACGATGGCCACGGAGACGATCACGTTCAGGATGAATGGCAGCCCAAGCGGCTCGAAAATCATCAACTGGAGCGTCACGCAGACGAGGAATAGTCTGACCGCAGCTCCCAAAATCTTGGAAATGAAGAAGAACCATGCTCCCGTCTTGTGCGAGGAGACTCCGAACCGGTCGTCAAGATATTGGTAGATCGACACCATATTCATCTTGAAGAATATAGGTGTGAGGACGAAGGCGATGATGATGTAGCCGACAAAGAATCCGAGCACCATCTGCATGTAGCCCATCGCCGTGCCTCCCACGCCGACCATTCCCGGCACGGAGACGTATGTGACTCCGGACATCGGCGCACCGAGCATCGCGATCGCCACAATCCACCACGGAGCCTTGCGTCCCCCGTTGAAGAATCCCGCGTTGTCAGCGTTACGCGATGAGATCCAAGACACCGTGAACATCACGGCAAAGTACGCCAGAACTGTGATTATTACTGATAAAGGGCTCATATTGTGCTATCAATAGGGTATTATATGCAAAAGTAAGCTTTTGAAGGCAAATCACGATAACTTTATTTCATTATTCATTGAAATCAGTCATCATGATTGGATTATTCAAATTTTGAATATGAGAACTGTTGCCCAGACCTCACAGCCCTCCTTTCTGCCGACGAAGCCGAGACGTTCTGTAGTCGTGGCCTTTACCGAGATGTTGTCGATGTCTGTTCCAATCACTTCCGCGAGCTTGGAACGCATCGCGTCTATGTGCGGGCGCAGTTTCGGAGCCTGTAGAGCTATCGTGATGTCCGCGTTGCCGAGCTCATAGCCTTTGGCCCTTACAAGTCCCATCACTTCTTTCAGAAGGAGTTTGCTGTCAATGCCTTTCCATCTGTCGTCATTGTCAGGGAAATGTAGTCCTATGTCCCCGAGAGCGGCCGCTCCGAGAAGAGCGTCGCACAGCGCGTGTATGGCCACATCCCCGTCGGAATGCGCCACGAATCCCGTCTCGCTCTCGATCCTGACTCCGCAGAGCCACATCGGCAGTCCCTCCTTGAGGGCGTGCACATCGTAACCGTTGCCTATTCTGTATTCTTCCATATTCAGTGATTCAGTCGTGGCCGTCCTCTTTTTGGCGCGAGGCGGCATATTCATTGGCCTTTAGGACAAAAGTAAGCATTTTCTGCGTATAGGGCTGCAATTATTCTTGTTTTTGATGTTTTGATTCCAAGGAGTCCGGTAAAGCAGCGATTGGTATAGTGGGATAATTAACTTGGAAACGTAAAAAATAGTTGGCATTGCAAATATTATTTGTATATTAGCAATATAATGATTTGGCTTCAGGCCTGTTTTGTAGTATTTATGGGTATTCTATTTTCGACCCTCAACCGAGCATATCTCTTGATGAGGTATATGATGATTAAGATTGCTCTTTCGGGCTATGTTAAGGATTGCACGAACGACCTTTTTGCTTATGCATATTCTTTATAATGATAATTCATTTGATGAAGTAATCGCGAATGATGTAATAGCGTCAAATGCACCACATTTTGAAAATGAGATTTCCTCGAAATTCCTGACAAGATCGGGTTACGAGAACTCTATACAATCGTCACTGACAGAGAATCAGATGCGTCTTTTGGGCGAAATACTGCAAATGAGTGAAAAAAAAGATTTTACATTTGCTTGCGCCTTTGATCTTGTGAAGCGCTCTGAGTTATCGGAAGAAGAAGCGCAGGCTATGTATGCGTTTGTTGCAATTACGTCTGGAATCGTTGACGCACTTCAAAATGCGAATCCTATGATGACAAGGGCAATTGTTGGTAGCGCTTTGATGTCCGAGGTAATGGGTTGTTAGTAATGATGAATATCGCATACAAAACAATTTGGACAATTGTAACCATTGTCTGTCTTTCTCTATTGTGCATTGGAGGGGATCTGACTGATTCGTCAAAATCTTTCTTGTTTTGTTTAGGCGTTATATCTTGCCTGAATATTTCCTTGATTGACTTTTACACGTCAATTGGCAGGAAAGCAGGTAATGAACGCAAGCCTAATAATCTTCTATTCCTTTCTATCTTCCTGCCTCTGATTATTCTTTTGGCTTGGTTAACTTTCTTCACTGACTTTAGCAGAAAGACTTATGCAGTGATTGCCGTGGTATTTTTCGGCGGACTTTCAGTCTTGTTCATCGTAGGAACTGTGTTGTTGAACAGGAAAAAAAAGGAATAACTAACTCTGGCGTATAAGAAGGATTAGGAAAAGGATGATGAAAAGATTGATTTCCATTGCGGCCTTGGCGCTTGCCACCGTTCAGGCTTTCGCCGGTTCCTGGGTCAGGATCAACCAGATAGGCTATCTTCCGTCGGCGTCGCAGAGAGCGTGTATCGCCACATCCCCGTCGGAATGCGCCACGAATCCCGTCTCGCTCTCGATCCTGACTCCGCAGAGCCACATCGGCAGCCCTTCCTTGAGGGAGTGGACATCGTAGCCGTTGCCTATTCTTATATTGGAATATTCCATTATGCAGTTCTATTTACGCAAAAGTAAGCATTTTCTACATTTTGGACGGTTAATTTTCCTAAATTTGCGTCTTTAAGAATATATTCATTAATTTTTTGAAAAGAATCGCATAAACCACAGGATAATGAAAAGATTAGTTTCCATCGCGCTCCTGGCTTTGGCCGCCGTCCAGACTTTCGCCGGATCTTGGGTCAGAATCAACCAGATAGGCTATCTGCCGGAGGCCACCAAGGTGGCGGTGTTTATGAGTGACGAGGCCGTCGAGGTCACCGGCTTCGAGCTTGTGGATGCGTTCACCGGAGAGACTGTGTGGCGCTCAGAGGCTGTCAGACCGACCGGCTCGCTCGGACGTATGAAAGTGACTTACAGGCTGGATTTCAGCGCTTTGCAGACTAGAGGGGCTTATTATGTGAAGGCACTGATGCCGGGAGGCGAGACCCGCTCGGAGATATTCCCGATAAATCCTAAGGTTTATGACGGAGCGGCCGATTTTGTGCTGAACTATATGCGTCAGCAGCGTTGCGGTTGGAACCCTTTCTTCAAAGACAGTTGTCATCGCAAGGACGGAATCATCGTCGGGCATCCGGATCCTAAGAAAGACAGCACTTTCCTTGACGTGACCGGAGGTTGGCATGACGCTTCGGACTGCCTCCAGTACACAACCACCTCTGCCAACGCGATTTACCAGATGATGTTCGCCTATCAGAGCAATCCGGAGGCATTCTCGGACAATCATCTGGCTGACGGAACGCCGGGTCGGAACGGGATTCCTGACATCATAGATGAGATTTACTGGGGACTCAAATGGCTTGACAAGATGAACCCTGAGCCGGGTGAGATGTACAATCAGATCGCGGATGATCGTGACCATGTCGGAATGCGTGTCCCGAATGACGACCAGGCTGACTATGGTTGGGGAAAAGGCGAGTACAGGCCGGTGTGGTTCTGCTCCGGTGAGCCTCAGCAGAGGGGCAGACGTGGGGACAAGAACAAGACGACCGGAGTGGCCAGCACCGCAGGAAAGTTCGCTTCGGACTTCGCCTTTGGCGCAGAGATCCTGAAGCCTTTCTATCCTGAGTTTGCGGAGAAGATAGGTGCCAAGGCGCAGGCCGCCTACGATGCCGGAGTAGCCAAGCCAGGTGTCTGCCAGACCGCCTCGGTGGTTTCCCCTTACATCTACGAGGAGGATAACTGGGTGGATGATATGGAGTTGGCCGCCTACGAGATGTTCCGCCGCACCGGCGACAAGAAGTACAGAACCGAGGCCATTGAATATGCCCGCCGCGAGCCGGTGACCCCTTGGATGGGAGCCGACAGCGCGCGCCACTACCAATGGTATCCTTTTATGAATATGGGGCATTACCGCATAGCGAGGAATTTCGGCGGCAAGGTGTCGGCGGAATTCATCAGGAACATGCGTTCGGGCATCCAGCGCGTCTATGAGCGCGGGAAGGATCATCCGTTCATGTTCGGCATTCCGGGAATATGGTGTTCCAACAACCTGACCACGGCGATGCTTACCCAGTGCATCCTTTACCGTGAGCTGACCGGTGACACGACCTATCAGGAGATGGAAGGTTCTTTGCGTGACTGGCTTCTGGGGTGCAATCCGTGGGGTGTGAGCATGATCGTTGAGCTTCCGAAAGGTGGAATATTCCCGACCCAGCCTCATTCTTTCATCATCAACTACAAGATGGGCAACACCACCGGTGGTTTGGTTGACGGTCCTGTCTATGCGACGATATTCGGAAGTCTTCTGGGCATCCGTACCGATGGTGGAGTCAACTACGAGGAGTTCCAGCCGGGCGATTTGGTTTACCACGACAGCACTCACGACTATTCCACCAACGAGCCGACAATGGATGGCACGGCCTCGCTGACATTTCCGTTGTCTTACTATCAGCGTGAGGGAAGGGTTTGTTCGGAGGAGGCGCACGGCGGCATTGGACCTTGCCGTCCTGTTGCTACGCAACCCTATCCGGGCGAATGGACGGCAAAATCCAATGCTGCCGCGCTTTCCGCTGACGGAGCCGCTGAATTAACTGACGCTTCTGCCGGCAAAGTAGCAAATGCAAGTGATGGCTCCAAAATGAAGGAGAATATTTCCACCAAAGGCATAGTGAATGAAAATCTTGGCTCTTCGGGCGAAGGCGTCGGTGGCAATGGATGCCGCGGGCCATTCACCCGGATAGGGTCGCGAAGCGATAGGTCCGCGGTGTCTATTGCCACCGACACCCCCACCAATAATACCCAACCCGACAATAACATCTACCAAGACGGCGGAATAATCAGAACCGACCCGTCAGTCAAGCACATAGACTTTGTGTTCACCGCCGCCGACAAGGCCGACGGAGCGGAAAGAATCATCTCCACATTGAGAAAATACAACATCAAAGGCGGATTCTTCTTCACCGGAGAGTTCTTCGAGATGTACCCTGATGTTGTCAGAAGACTTGTCGCCGAAGGACACTACATCGGAAGCCACTCCTACGGCCACCTGCTCTACGCCCCTTGGGGCAACCGTGACTCACTTCTGGTGACAAGGCAAGAGTTCAACGAGGATATATTCAAGAGCTACAAAGTGTTGCGGGAGTTCGGCATCACCGATGCGCCGTATTTCATCCCGCCGTACGAGCACTACAACGCGACAATCTCCTCCTGGGCCAGACAGCTTGGATTGCAGGTCATCAACTACACCCCCGGAACCCTCACCAACGGCGACTACACCACCCCCGAAATGAAGCGTTATTTTAGCAGCAAGGAGATTCTCGGCAGGATTTGGGAATATGAAAGGACGGATCCCAATGGTCTGAACGGCCACATCATGCTGATCCATTTCGGAACGGATCCGGCCAGGACTGACAAGTTCTACGACAAACTGCCTGGGCTGATCAGGGAGTTGCGTCGTAAAGGATATTCATTCACACCATTGAAAGACAATGATCAAGCACATCTATAAGATTGAAGGGAAGTTCGAGTTTGAGTCCGGCGGAAGCATTGACAATCTGGAGATTGCCTACCACACATCGCCGTTTGGATATTCACCGGACAAGAAAGTGATCTGGCTATGCCACGCCCTCACCGCGGATTCTGATCCGGAGGGTAGTTGGTGGCCAGCTCTGGTAGGTCCCGGCAGACTGATCGACACCGGGAAATATTTCGTCATCTGCGCCAACGTCCTTGGTTCGGCCTGCGGTTCGTCAAGCCCGGCGTCAACCAATCCGAAAACCGGCAAGCCCTACTATTTCGAGTTCCCCAGAGTGACCGTGCGCGACACCGTACGAGCTTTTGATCTTCTTCGTCAGCATCTTGGAATAGAGAAAATTGATATGCTGATCGGAACATCGATGGGCGGATTCATGTCCTTTGAATGGGCCGTGATGCGTCCCGGCATATTCGGAAAGATATTCTTCATCGCCACCGGTGCCCGCGTGACCCCTTGGCTCGCCGGTTTCAACGCAGCCAGCCGCCTCGCCCTTCTCGCTGACCCGACCTTCAAGGAGCATCGTGACCTTAACGGCGGTATGGAAGGCCTCAAGGCCGCCCGTGCGATCGCTCTGCTGACCTACCGTTGCGAGGAAGGTCTATTCAAGCAGAACGAGGACAGTGACGACACCATCTTCGCCGGCAAGGTCGGCTCATATTACCGTCACCAGACCTCCAAGTTCGTCAAGGATTGGGATGCATATTCCTATCTATATGTCTGTGACGAGGTTGACAGCAACAACGTAGGACGTGGCCGTGGAGGTGTCGCCAAAGCCCTTGCTCAGATCAAAACCGACTGCACCTTCATCTGTATGTCCTCAGACGAGCTTTTCCCGCCCGAGGATATGCGCCCCCTCTCGGAATTGATCCCCGGCTCCCGCTACCACCAGATCGAGACCCCCTACGGCCACGACGGCTTCCTCATCGAAACCGCCGCCATCGCCGAGATCCTCGCTCCGGCTATGCCGTAACTTCGATGTCTATCCTGGAGGAGCGATTACCTTAAATAACGCTCTCGGATCCAAATATCAAGAAACAGGTCATAAACTTGATAGACCCCTGTTTCTTTGACCCTGTCGCAAAAGTATTTGGCACCGTAATAACCGGTAGTGATGAATGGATTTATCATATTCACAATGTCTTATGATACCAATGTGACATTTTATCATTTTATGATAAAATTTGTACGCGGTGGAAAACAGGGGGATTCTCCCGTTTGTGTTGGGGATTCTTATCGCTGTTGTGCGGAAGCCTGGCAAGGTAAGGGCGTGTGAAGAAAAGCGGTGTGTGGTGGCGAACGTTAAGGTGGTGGTATGTGGTGGGGCTGGCTCGTGGCATTTAACTGATTGATATTTAGGCTTATGATGTTGTTCCTGGTGTTGCTTTAACCAGTAGGCAAGTGCTTTTGTCCTTGATTACCAGTCATTTATCTGCCACGCCCTCATTCTCAATGGGTGGTGTCTAACTTCTTGAATATCAGCGAAAAGCCGCCTCGCCTTTAGTCGAATCAACCCAAAGGCATTTCTTTAATGCATTGAATATCATTGCCTAACCCTCCACGCATTTCTCGTATCTTTGCCACTGAGCCGCCCCATAGGTGTTGTCATCTGCGAAAATATTGCTATATGAAATTATTTCACACATTTATCCAGTAAGCGGCTTATGACGTCTTGGTTGAAAATAGAAAAACGGCTTTGCGGCGTAGCGGGGGCATGATTCTTCATGGTGAAGAGGGATGGATGACAGCCGAGGCGATTGCCGAGGCGATAAATAAGAATCCAGATTATGGATGGCATTATCATCCTTTGACGGCTGATCAAGTCAGTGAAGCCTTGATGGAGGTCGTAAGGACAGACAAGCGTTTTGCGTGGTTCCGATCATTTTACCCAGAGCAGATAAAATTTTGGGCATACTGTGATGATTGACAAGAGTCGACACGTATGTCTGAATGATTTTAATGTGCTGTAAATTCGACAAGGCACCGCCGATTCTCCGAAACGAGGGATGGCGGTGCCTTGATGATGTAAGGAGTCTAATATTTTTCGGTGATCATTCGGGGAAGGGCGCTTGGGCAACGTTTTCGGGCTGAAATGTCTCTCAAGAGTGTTGCGGAACACTCTTGGGGAACGAAAATGACCCAATGCGTTGCCTGAGGGATCTTGAGTTCATAAAGGCCAATGGCGATGCCTTCAAGTGGTGGCCGGACTTGAGGGGTGTCACTATCAGTTATGTCCACGAATCAGAAGCGGGATGACTTGTGGTTTTCTAATACAATGCGCACTGAAATCTGGATCAACTTGTTCGGATTACCGAGGCGGGTTGTCGGGTTGAGCGCCTTGCAGGGAGCTCTGAGCGTAGATTGTGTGCCTCAAGGAGTGGTATCTCCGGGGGTATCATCAAGAAATTTCTGTTTTTTATGAATTGCATGTGTTTCTTTTCGTTTTTTACGTTTACAATTCCGATATTGCGGGCGGGTTCCGTAAGGGATCCAGTGACCAAATAACATTCATCATCACCACTTCAACTATGGAGACTACAGAGAGAAACAGTGCCGTCAGGCGGAATGCCGATGACCAAACTACCATTAACCAAGGGGCCATATTCCTGAAAGTCGCTGATTGAAAGGCTGATGAATATGACAGTCCGGTTGCGGCATGGTGCCGGATATTCAGAAATTTCGCTATGTTTGCGAAGTCGAGGTCGGAGAAAGACGCTGAGTTTGTGAGGTTGGAACGGGCGATGCGTGTCAGCGGTCTTGACGACAAGGAGATTGACAACTATTTCAACGATATGATGACAGAGAAAGAGATGCGCCCGTACATAGAGGGAGCCAGACAGCAGGGCTATCGAAAGGGCTTTGAGGCCGGTGTCGAACAGGGCACGGCGGAAGGCGTCGAGAAGGGTATAGAGAAGGGTATAGAGAAGGGTATAGAGAAGGGGGTAGAGAAGGGGGTAGAGAAGGGTATAGAGAAGGGTATAGAGAAAGGTATAGAGAAAGTCGCCAAGTCTTTGCTGTCGTCAGGCATCCCGGTTGAGCGGATCGGGATTGCCACGGGATTGTCTCTTGAGCGAATCGAGGCATTGAGGCAGAGTTGAGATAATCTTCCAATTCATGACATCGAAGGTCTTTTAGGGGGGACCGATGCGTTTCGTGACCGCTAAAGAATCGGTTGTTTGGTGGAGTTTCACCAACATATTCATGATTTCACAACGAATTTCCGGGGTTGGCGGTAATTGACTGGGAATAACCACTTATTTTTCGTGATGTTGAAAGTGTCGGATAAATTTGAAGTGGGAAAGGTTTTCCTGTCGCGTGTTTGCGGTTCGTGGGACATGTGAGGGATGCCTGCCAAGAAAACGAAACTGACATGACAAATCAAAAAGGGCGGTTGCTGGCGATCGACACGGGATCGACATCGACGAAGATCGGGTACTTTGTGGACGGGGAACTTGCGTTCGAGGAGAATCTTGGGCACAAGGCGGAGGATTTGGCCGGGTTCAAGGATGTGATGGAGCAGGACACGCTGCGGCGGGATAATGTAAGAATATTCATGCGCGGCAAGGGGATCCACGCACAGGACATCGACATCGTGATGGCGCGTGGCGGACTCTTCTATCCGGTGGTCACGGGAATATATTCAGTGAACGAGGACATGCGGGAGGTGCTGCGGAGCTGCAAGTACGGGAGGCACGCCTGCAACCTGAGCGCGATCATCGCTGACGATCTGGCGAAAGAGATAACAGAAAAGAACGTTGCCAGAGGAGTTGAGATGCCTTTCGGAGTCTGCCGGGCGTACATTGCCGACCCGCCGATGGCTGATGAGATGCTGCCGGAGTGCCGTGTGGGAGGTTTGCCGGAATTCCAGCGCAGACCGTTCTTTCATGCGCTCAACTCAAGGGCTGTCGTCAGGCGCTATCTGAAAGATCACGGGCATATCCAGAATGACATCACCGCCATTGTCGCCCATATCGGCGGCGGGATCACCGTCACTCTTCACAGGAACGGAAAGGTGATTGATTCCAACA
>ENA-UOOD01002644-UOOD01002644.1-human-gut-metagenome-genome-assembly--contig:-CS67-NODE-2644-length-15751-cov-3.409595_pt1 | contig 15751 bp, 14 predicted proteins | sample MGYA00242464_ERZ724011 | MGnify/ENA metagenome assembly ERZ724011 | reverse complement strand
TACTTCAATCTTTTTGATGCGTCTTTCTCTCCATTCAAGATAGCTATGTGATGGGTAAAATCAAGAGATAAGAATGATTCTAAATCGTCAGTCGTAACTGACGATTTTGTGGGGAGTAACAGGGATGTTTTGATTTCGTCAGTCGCGACTGACGAATTTATAGTCGAGATGGCCGATTTGTTGAAGGTCGGTTCCCATTCCTCATAGAACAGCCTCATGTTCTTGATATTAGTCTCCGAAAATCCTTTCAGGCCTGGCAGTTCCTTGCGGAGTCGCTCTGAGATTGTTCTTATGGCACCGGTTCCCCAGAATCCCTCGCGAGAGTTCGCCGAAATATATCGGCCGATGCCATAGTACAGAGACAGCATTTCACGATTGACCAACTTCGCCGCTTGATACTGACTGCGAAGAATCGCTTCTTTTATTGTCTGAACAGCGGCGTTATAATCTGCCGTGTCCTGCCGTATGATTGCTTCCTTTGCCATAATACTGCAAATTTACTGAATATTTGTCGGTTGGCCAAATTCCCTTCGGAATCGCGTACCGAGCTAAGGATCGATCAAAAAAGGACGCGCCCTTTACGGATTCATTTGCTGCAGAGGTCGAGGTTGGCGATGTTGCGGAGCAGGTTCTGGAGGCCGGGGCGGAGCAGGGCGGTGTGGGCGAAGCGGCGCTTGAATTCTGACTGCTGTGCGGGAATGTCGGATTGCGTGAGGGCGAGCATGGCGGGTAATGGCGGGTTCCATGAATCGGCTCCGACGGTGTTGTTGCGTAAGGGGCAGATGGTGATGCAGCGGTCGCAGCCGAACAGGGAGGTGCGGCCTGCGGGGGCGCTCATGGCGGCTATGGCGTCGGGGTCGGTCCAGGGACCGCGGTGCTCGATGGTGAGGTAGGAAATGCAACGGCGGCAGTCGATGGTGCCGTCGGGTTGCAATGCGCCGGTAGGACATGCGCGGAGGCAGGCGCCGCAATGTAGGCATTCGGCATTAGAATGCAGAAATTCGGCATTAGAGGGTGTATCCGGTTCGAATTCGATGGCCGGGGACTATGAGGGCTCCGTTGTCGCCGCGGTAGCCGATGCCGGCACGAATGGCCCAAAATCGCTCAGAAACGGGTGCGGAATCGACACAGATGCGGCAAGATGATACAATGTCCATTTCGCCTAAAACGGCCGTCAGAAGGCTTCGTATGGCTTCGTGATAGTCCCTGCCGTACGCATAACGGCTCAGATAGGGTAAATCAGAGGGGCGTTCACGCTCGGGTGCGTATGTGAACGCGAGTGAAATGACTGTGCGGGTATCGGGCAGCACGTTGTCGAGGTTGCGTCGCAGCTCGACGTGACGTTCCATCCATGCCATGCCGGCATGGTGTCCTGCGGCCAGCCAGCCACGCAGTCGCCGGTCCTCGTCTTCGCTCACGGGCCCAGCCGAGGCAAAGCCTACGGCTGCCGCTCCCGCCTCAAGCAAGGCTGCGCGAAGTCCCTCCCGCTCCATGCCAAAAATGTTATTTGCGGTCGAAATCGGCCGGCACCTCTCCCCATCGGTCGGTGTCCCACTTACGTATCTGTACGTCGTACTGATGCGTGTTGAGCCACGACAGCGCGCGCTCCATCATGCGGAACACCGGTTCCGTGTCCTTGTTGCGCGCCAGCTGGGTCTTAACCTTGCGGTTGCGCACCCATGCCATTCCCGACACCGAATCGGAGTAGACCGTGTGGCGTTCCCCTTTCTGCTGCATCAGCGCCAATGCGTGGACTATAGCCAGGAACTCGCCGATATTGTTAGTCCCCTTCTTGAACGGCCCCACGCGGAATATCTCTTTGCCACTCATCAGTTCCACGCCGCGATATTCCATCACGCCGGGATTGCCCATGCACGAGGCGTCGACGGCCCAGCCGTTCAGGTCTATCTCAGGGAAAGCGAAATAATCGGTTTTGGTCTCGATGCGGTCTTCCCTGCCTCTCGCCCCACTCTCCTTGCGTTTTTGTTCCGTGGCGTTGATAAGCAGCGCTCCGATGGAACGTGAGTCGCTTTTCCGGTCGAATCTGCGGAATGCTTCGGCGGCTTCTTCAGGAGAGGCATAGCTTTTGAACGAAGCTCCGTCGTAGCCGTCCACCTGCTCCATCGCGTCGTTGAAGTCATCGTACACGCCGGGCTGACGACCCGCGAACACCACGTAAAATCTCTTACTGTAATTCATATTCGGGACGATAGTCGTAGTCGTGACGCAGCTGTTCGAACGCGCCGGGATTCTGTTTCAGCATGTCGGAATCCACGGTCGGGTCATAGCTTTGCAGAATGTCAGCCGGCACGGGCACTGCGTCCGGAGCGGGATTGTAGGGCGGCTCCAGGCCGTCGGTGTCCACCGGTACGCCGAGAGTGCGGTTCAGAGCCTCCAGCACCATGCGCGTGGCGCGCTGCTTGCCCTGACGCGAATATCCTGCGATGTGGAATGTGCCGAAATCGGTTTTCTCCAAAAGTTCGCGGTTCAGGTCGGGTTCGTTTTCCCATACGTCCAGCACCACGCGCAGCGTCGGGTCGGCGTACATCCTGCGCAGCAGGGCGGCGTTGTCCACCACCGGACCGCGGGCGGCGTTGACGAGGATCTGGTTCTCCCCTATCAGTTCCAGCACCTTGGCGTCGCACAGATGCAGCGTGGCGTCGGGACCTTTCTTGGTCAGAGGGGTGTGGAATGTGACGGCACGGCATCCCCTCATGATGTCCTCAAGGGTATGGTAATTGTCCGGAACGCCTGCGCGTTGTTTAGGAGGATCGGACACCCATATCTCGGCACCCATCTTGCGGCCCCAGTCGGCCACGATGCTTCCGATGTTGCCGCATCCCACCACGCCGAGGCGTTCGCCGGCAATGGGATCAAATCCCATACGAAGTAGCGCGCTCCAAACGTATTGCGCTACCGCAGGCGCGTTGCAGCCGGGCGACGACGCCACCACGATGCCGCGACTCTCGCACCAGGGTATGTCTATCTGGTCGGTGCCGATGGTGGCCGTGGCCACGAGGCGCACCGACGAATCGTGCAGCAACGCCTCGTCGCAGCGTGTGCGCGTGCGTATCAGCAGCGCGTCGGCGTCACGGACCAGCTCGCGGCTGAATTCCGACTGGTCCACATATATCACGTCCGCGCCGCCACCGATGCGGCCGCGCAGATAAGGTATGTTTTCGTCTGCTATTATCTTCATAGATTCATGTATGCGAGGACAAGGAACGCCACATACGCCGCACTGATGGCAAGCAGCCATATCCAGGGCTTGCGCAGGTTCCACAGCGAGAATATGTTGGCGTACTGGAAAGTCGCCCCCATAAAGAATGTGACCACGTATGCGGTCATGTTGTTGAAGTCGAAAATCATAGCAACAAGCGCGGCGGCCTGCACTATGTCGATGGCCATATTGAACATACGGCGCCTGGTATTGCCGGCATACAGCTTCATTCCGATGTTCAGGCCAAGACTAAGCGATAGAAGGGCCGTGAATCCTATGTTGGCCAGTCCGGCGAATATGGCTTCATGCGACGGAACGTCGTTCCAGAGCATGGTGGGAGCCGGCAGTCTCAGGCTTTCCGGCGGTATCAGCATCAGTCCGAGAGCTATCCAATAAGGCGCGCACAGACCCATCACGAAAGCTATGACCTCCCGGAGACGCAGACATTTGAACATCGCCGCCACTATGAGCAGTGGGATGCTCATTATCAGGAAACTATACTGCGCCATCGAACCGAGGGACAGGATGGTGGCCATCAGAAAGAGCTGTCGGGCCGCGTTGTTCGACCTGTAGGCGCTGAACAGAATGCAGAGGCACAGCAGCATGGCCAGCGCCAGAATCAGGGATGTGGTCAGCGCTCCGGGCGCCCCCCATGGGAACGAAACGGCAGCGAGCAGGAACAATAGTGCAAGGATACCTCCCTTGCCCTTTACGACCGAAAACGTTTTGGACAAAGACAGCAGCACCAACTCGCACAGCCCAAGCAGCCCGACGTTTATCAGCAGAAAAACGAAGGGCGTCAGGTTCCAGTCAACGGGCGACGGCACGCATATTCCCATACTTCAGATCAATCGTTGTCGTCGGTATTTCTGTTTTTGCGGCTGCGGAAATATACAGGATTTACCACCTGCGACTTGTCTGCGCTGATGCGAGGACCCCGGCCGGTTACCTCAAAGGCCGGTTTGGGACCACGGTTGAAAGGCTTGCGATCGCCACGGTCGTCGCGGCTGAAAGGCTTGCGGTCTCCGCGGTCGTCGCGTCTGAAAGGCTTACGGTCGTCACGCTCGTCGCGGGCGTAGGGTTTACGATCGTTATCCTTGCGGAACGGCTTCTTGTCACCGGCTGGTTTGCGCCCCTGTTTGTGGTCACCGAACTTGCGCGACTCGGCGCGCCATTCGTCGTCGGTGACACGGCGCATCTTCTTCGGTTCGCGGTCGCGGCGGAAATCGTCGTCAAATCCCTTGACCGTGCCTCCGTCGGCGCGGAAATCATTGTATCGGCCGTTGAACAGCACGTACTCGCTCAGCGAGCATTCCAGCGATCCGTTCAGCAAAGGAATCTTAAGCGACGGCTTTAGTCCGATGTTGTCGAAGTCCTCGGTGTCCGGACCTATAATCCAGGCGTTCCAGCCCGAGAAGTTGCGTTTCAGGTTGTTGCCGATGCCGCGGAACATCTCGGTCATGTCCTCCTGCTTCAGACGGTGGTTGTAGGGGGGATTCATCACCAGACATCCCTCTTCGGGATTGTCTGTCCAGTCGGCCATGGCCTTGAGCTCCACGGTCACCATATCGTCTACCTGCGCGTTCTTGATGTTTTTACGGGCGATAGCCACGGCTTCAGGGTCGATGTCGCCGCCCATGATCTTGAAATCGAACGGGCGCTCGGCCGAGTCATCGTTATATAGGTTCTCGAACAGGTCGGCGTCGAAATCGGGCCATTTCTCGAATGCGAATCCCTTGCGGTAGATGCCGGGATTGATGTTGGCGGCAATCAAGGCGGCCTCGATCAGGAAAGTACCTGAGCCGCACATCGGGTCGGCGAAATCGCATTCACCGCGCCAGCCGGTGGTCATGATGATTCCGGCGGCCAATACCTCGTTGATGGGTGCCTCGGTCTGTTCCTCGCGGTATCCGCGCTTGGACAGGGGTTCGCCGCTGGAATCGAGGCTGATGGTGATGCGGTCGCCGTCGATGTGTACGTTGAACAGCAGGTCGTAGCCCGTCACGCGGATGGAGGGTCGCTCGCCCTGTAGGTCGCGGAAATGATCTACTATGCCGTCCTTGACGCGATAGGTCACGAAGCGGCTGTGGTTGAAGTCCTCGCTGTTCACGGTCGTGTCGATGGCGAACGTGGTCTGGGGAGTCATATATTTTTCCCAGGCGATGTCGCGCACGATGTCGTAAAGCTCGTCGGGATCGTTGGCGGTGAATTTCTCAATGGGCTTGAGGATTCGCAGGGCTGTGCGCAGGCACAGGTTGGCGCGATACATCAGTTCCAGGTCTCCCTCGAAGCTGACCATACGGGTGCCCATCTCTACGTTTTCGGCCCCCAGGCTCAGCAATTCGTCGCGCAATACCGGCTCCAGTCCCTTGAAGGTCTTGGCCACCATTGAAAAGGTATTTTCCATATCAGGGTGCCGGGACGCGATCCCGGCATAATCAAAAGTTATGTATTGTTAAAATGAATGATATTGTCGTTGTCTATTATCCGAACAGAATCGAGCATGTCTGGTCGCCGTCTTCCGGTTTGGTCTTGGCCTGCGATTTGCCGGTATGAGCGGCCAGTTCCTCGCTGAAACGCGGCGACCTTTTATGGATCGGGGTGCGTTCCAGCAGAGCGATGACTTCATGATCGTCGAACTGCGATGGCGTAAGCACGGCATACTTCATTTTGGCAGCCAGCTGTTGCTGCTGTTTCACTTTGTCCATGCCGTACACCTTGGCTATCTCGTTTTCCTGTTCCTTCTGTTTCTGAGTGAGTTCGGTCTTGTCTTCCGGCTCGTTCTTGAGCACGATGGTCTTCTTGGTGTCGTCGCCTTCGGCGATGGTGACGTCGAAACCGGACGCCAGCACGGTGATCTTCACCTTGTCGCCCAGCGAGGGATCATGGCCTATGCCCCACTTCACGTCTATGCCCGAAAGCTTTGAAGTGAAGCTGGTAATTTCATTAATTTCCTCGGCACGTATGGGGTTGTCGCTGTCCTTGTTGCACATGAATTTGAGCATCAGTCGCTTCGAGGTGTTGATGTCGTGGTCCTTGAGCAGCGGTGAGTGCAGCGCGGCGTTGATGGCCTGCGTGATGCGGTGTTCCCCCTCCCCTTCGGCCGTGGCGATGATGGCCGAGCCGGAATCTTTCAGCGTGGTCTTCACGTCCTGGAAGTCGACGTTGATGTAGAGGGAGTCGGATATGATCTCGGATATGGATCTCCAGCGTGTCGTCGGCCTTGTGGAAGGCGTTGAAGAAGTTCCAGTCCTTATAGAGTTCTATCAGGTTCTCGTTGTTGATCACCAGGAGGGCGTCGACATGCTTCTTAAGTTCCTTGGCTCCTTCCAGGGCCTTGAGGATCTTTTTCTCGCCCTCGAAGTAGAAAGGCACGGTGACGATGCCGATTGTCAGCATTCCGCAGTCCTTGGCTATCCGGGCCACGACCGGAGCCGCGCCTGTCCCTGTGCCGCCGCCCATGGTGGCAGTGATAAACACCATCTCGGTCTTGTCGTCGAACAGGGCGCGGATTTCCTCCTCGCTCGATTCTGCGCATTTACGGCCCACCTCCGGTACGTTTCCGGCACCGAGTCCCTTGGTGATGTCGTAGCCCAACAGCACGTGCTTCGGCACCTCCGAGCGGTCCAGGGCCTGCTTGTCGGTGTTGCACACCACAAACTGTATATGCGGTATCTGCTGCTTGTACATATAGTTCACGGCGTTGCCGCCGCCACCTCCTACACCTATCACCTTGATGATGTCGTTGGTCACGTCCTCGTCCTTGAAGCTTGAGGTGTCGTTTATGTCCATGTTGAAATTAGGGTCCATATATTGAGGGATGTGGTGTGTTTATTCGTCAATAAGGTCGGAATCGTCCTCGCTGTCGCCGGCGAACATGTCGGAGAGTCTTCCGGTGATGTTCGATAGCCAGCCGCGCTTCTTGGGTCTGGCCTTGGGCTTCTTCACGGGCTCGGGTTCGGGGGTATTCGCCACTCCGGTAGCGGGGAGTTCGTCCTGCGGCAGGATTTCCAGACAGGAGTCGGTGGAATTGGTGGCGCCTATGTAAAGCAGCGAGATGGCCTGCAGGGTGTCCACCTGCTGGGCGCGGGTATCGGAGATGGATATGTATGCGGGCAGTTGGCCGCGACGCACGTTCAGGCCGGTTTTCTGTGCCAGCAGGTCCATGATGCCGTTCAGACGCGAACCGCCGCCGATGCACACGATGCCGCCCGGCAGGTCGGCCTCCTTCAGACCGGCGTAGGATATCTGCTCGATAATGTTGGCTACGATTTCCTCGGCTCGGGCCACGATGATGGACTGCACCTCCGACATCTTGAGGCCGCCGATGTTCATCGACGACTGTGTCTCGCTGGCTATGGCGTTGCCGGATGTGGTCTTGATGTCCTCGGCCTTCTCCTCCAGCACGTTGAGGCTGGTGATGTCGCGTGTTATGTTACGGCCTCCCATAGGCAGCGTAGCGAAATATGCCAGGGATCCCTTCTTATAGATTGTCACCGTGGTGGTCTCTGCTCCCATGTCCACCAGCATACATCCCTGGCGCTTCTCCTCCTGCGACAGCGTTACTGAAGCGGCCGACAGCGCCGTGACCAGGAAGCCTTTGACGTCCACTTTCACCTTTTCGGTCAGGGTGCGCGTCAGGTTGCGCTGTATTTCGGGGCGGCACACTATCAGGTCGAAAGTGGCTGTGATGTCCGAGCCTACCATTCCGCGGGGCGATGTGGTCTCGTATTTGCCTATGGTGTATGTGCGCGGTATGGCGTCCACTACAGTCAGCGACGAGTCTATGTCCGTCTGGCGCGCCTGCGTGTTGAGCTGGTCCAGAATGGCTTGCGTTATCTCGGTGTCGTTCGGCAGAGTCAGCGATACGGTAGTGGAGATGGAGCGCAGCGAGCGTCCCGACAGACCTACGAACACGCCCGTGATGGTATGCGGGGCGATGGCTGGCTTGCGTTCCAGCCGCTGGAGTATCCTGTCTATGCGTACAGCCGTCTCTTCCAGATTCTGGACTATGCCGTAGCGCACGCTCTCCACCCCACGCTCATGGTCCGAGGCTATGACCTCGAACTGACCCTCGTCGTTGATCTTGCCCACGACGGCCACTATCTTGGAACTGCTGACTTCAACTGCAGCCACATATCTTTCGTTACTCATGTTGAGACTGTACTTTAATTTTGGGACTGGACTTTCTTGTTGGGGGCATTGTTGGCTACCGTATTTTCGGTGTTTCCTACTGCCGTTTCGTTAATATCGGGAAGAGTGCCCTCTTCCAGGTCTATCTCCTCCACCGGCTCTTCCGACACGTTCAGACGTGTCTTGTCGCGCCGGGTGGCCACTATCTGATTGTGGAATTTTACCGATATCGTGTCGTATTCCTCCCATCCTTTGTGAGGCATGACCTTGGTGTAGAACAGTTTCAGGGCGTCACGTTTCTGTTCCAGCCGCGACGTGTCGCCGAAGTTCACCACGTGCCCTGTAATCTTGGGCACAACGATAAGGTTGCGTGCGTCGCGGGCCTCGATCATGGCGGTCAGGTCGTGCATGGTCCTGTCGCGCTCTATGAAGCGCACCAGCGGCAGAACGTCCACGGGCTGGAAGTCGTGGGTGAACCGTCCGGTCACTACCGGCACGTCGCGATAGAACTCCGCGTTGGAGGCTATGTGCTTCCCGTCCTTGTTGATGTAGTACGAATTATTGCCCAAGAACACGCGCATCACCGGGATCATGGGCGTGACGCGGATGTTCAGCGTGCCCCCGGCCGACACCATGCAGTTCACAGACTCGAACGTGTTGAGCGACCCGAGGTATTTCTCTATCCTGCGGGTATCTATCTGATTGATGGGCACTCCCACGATTTTGCCGGGATAATCCTTAAGCTCCATTGCCACGCCCCGTCGTATCATCGAATCGATGGGAGCAGGCGATTCCACATCCACCGCGATGTCGCGGCAAATGTGGTGGGCGGCCTCGTTGTGAGCCCACACGGTGGCCCATGTCACATATACCATCAATGTGACAAGACACACCCACTTCAGTATCGCTGTCCCCTTTTTCATCAGGCCTCGGCTTTTGCTTTTTCTTCCAGGATATGCGAAATCTCGGGAAGCAGCCGGTCGATGTCGGCGGCTCCCAGAGTCATTAGAACGTCAAAGTTACTATTTTTTATCAGATTCAGCAAATCTTTTCGCTCACAATAAGTTTTTTGCGGGCCTTTCACGGCGTCGAGGATGGTGTGCGACGAAATTCCGGGTATGGGAAGCTCACGTGCCGGATATATCTCGGGCATGACCAGATGATCGCATTCCGACAGGGCGTCGGCGAAATCGGGAGCGAAATCGCGGGTGCGGGTATATAGATGCGGCTGGAATATTACGGTCAGATCCTTGCCCGGGAAGAGCTTGCGCACCGAGCGTATGCTGGCGCGTATCTCGTTGGGCGAGTGGGCGTAATCGTCTATCAGCACCGTGCCTCCGTCCTTGCCGTCGCGCCATATCTCGAAGCGGCGTTTAGCGCCACGGAACGACGCGAGTCCTTCGCGTACCTGTTCGGGTGTGGCTCCTGCCGTGATTGCGGCTGCCGCGGCCGCCACGGCGTTGTCGATGTTTATGTCAACGGGGACACCGGGGCTGAGGTGTTCTATGCGCAGCCCGTCGGGGCCGACCAAAGTAAACGTGATGGTGCCGTCGCCGTAGGTTATGTCCTCGGCGTGCCAGTCGCCCTCGCTGCCGCCGCTGTATGTGGCCACCGTCACGTCAGGACCGGGCGCAGGCTTGAATTTAAGCCCTGTATGGACCAACAGATGGCCTCCGGGACGTATCAGTGACGTGAAGATGGAGAATGCTTCCAGATAGTGTTCCTCGTCGCCATAGATGTCCAGATGGTCGGGGTCGGTGCTCGTCACCACGGCCACCCACGGATGCAGCTGATGGAACGAACGGTCGTATTCATCGGCCTCGATGACGGAATAGCGCGATTTCTCGTTCAGCACCAGGTTGGAGCCGGTGTTGCGCAGTATGCCGCCGAGGAATGCCGTGCAACCTGCCTCGGTGCCGCGCAGTATGTTGGCTATCATCGACGATGTGGTGGTCTTGCCGTGCGAGCCGGCCACGCAGATGCCGTCGGTATGCTCCGTGATGCGGCCTAACAGTGCCGCGCGCTTGATGACGCGGAAGCCGTTGTGGCGGAAATATCTCAGTATGTCGTTGTCTTCGGGTATTGCCGGAGTGTAGACCACAAGGGTGTTGTCCGGATTGCGGAAGGGTTCGGGGATGGCGTTGCGGTCGTCAAGGTCGGTGAACTGCAGCCCTTCCTGTTCAAGAGCGGCCGTCAGTTCGGAAGGAGCGCGGTCGTATCCGGCCACGGCGGCGCCATGTGCCAGGTAATAACGCACCAGGTTGGCCATGCCGATACCCCCGGCCCCCACGAAATATAGTTTTTTCTCCATTGATTCAGTAAGATTCTTACTTGCGGTTCAGAATTTTTATGACCTCGTCCACAATCTTGTCGTCGGACTCGGTCAGGGCGAGTTTCGCCACGTTGGCCGACATTTCGGCTAATTTCCCGGCATTGCGTATGGTCTCGATGGCCGTATCCACCAGCGATTCGCGCGCCCGGTCGTCGGGAATGAGTATGGCGGCGTCGTGGTCGGCGAGTGCGCGTGCGTTCTTGGTCTGATGGTCCTCGGCCACGTTGGGCGAGGGGACAAGGATGCAGGGCTTCGCTAACAGCTCAATCTCGGAGATTGAGCCTGAGTCGGCGGCAGCGTAAGCCGAGGCCATGTCGGTAATGAATTTTGTCACGACGATGCCCTTAAGGCCCTTGACTGCCTCGGGTCCGCGGTCGCCGAAGTTCTTGCCGGTCTGCCATATCACCTGGATGCCGTTATCGGCCAGTTTGCGGATGCCGGCCTCCATGCTTTCATTGAGTGTGCGTGCGCCGAGGCTGCCGCCGATAACCAGCAGGGTAGGAGCGTCGGCATGAAGTCCGAAGCTTTCCAGGGCCTTGGCGCGGTCCGGAGCCTTCTCAAGCAGGTCGCGGCGTACGGGATTGCCCGTCATCACTATCTTGTCGGCAGGGAAGAAGCGTTCCATGTCGGGGTATGCCACGCAGATGGCGTCGGCTTGGGCGGCTAACAGCTTGTTGGTGACGCCCGCATACGAGTTCTGTTCCTGCAGCAGTGTAGGGACGCCGGCCTTCTGAGCGGCCTTCAGTGTCGGCCCGGAGCAGTAACCCCCCACGCCTATCGCGATCTCGGGCTGGAAATCCTTTACGATTCGTCGTGCCATGTTCAGCGACTTGCGCAGCTTGATAAGCACGCCGATGTTACGTAGCAAGTGCTTGCGGTCGAAGCCCGCAACGGGAAGCCCCTTGATAGGGTAGCCCGCTGCCGGTACACGTTCCATTTCCATTCGGTTGTCGGCGCCGACAAAGAGGATGTCGGCGTCAAGACGCCTGCGAAGGGCGTTGGCGATGGAGAGGGCAGGGAAGATGTGTCCTCCCGTGCCACCTCCCGATATCAGTATCTTGGGTCTGTGAGTAGCCATTTTATGATATGGATATAATCACGTTTAAGTGCTTGTTACGATTTTGAAAAGTTTTCAGCCTGCATTTCCGGGGGGAGAGCGTTCAGCTCGGCCTTGATGGCCTTTCCATCGGTGTTGAATGCCGCGAAACGGCTCACGGAAAGCATGATTCCGATGGCCATGGACATCACCAGTACCGAGGTTCCGCCTTTGGAGATGAAGGGGAGTGGCTGGCCCGAAACGGGTACTATTCCCGTCACGATGGCCATGTGCACCAGGGCCTGGAGCACGATGAGCATGGCGCAACCCAATATCATGAAGGCGGGGAGGGCCCTGACGCAGCGGAAGGCGATGCGCCCTGCTCGTGCCAGCATCAACAGGAACAGCAGGAGCACCAATGCGCCGCCCACGAAACCGGTATCCTCCACTATGATGGAATAGATGTAGTCGGAGAAGGCGAGGGGCAGACGTGCGCTTTCGCGCGAATTGCCCGGTCCCTGGCCCACTAAGCCTCCGTTGGCCTGGGCGAAGCGCGCCAGCATCACCTGACGGTTTTCGTCGGTCATCGGGTCATCGGGATGCACGCCCTTAATGAAGTTGGTCAAACGGTTCTGACGAGTCACGCCACGGTCGATCTTTCTACGCTGAGATTCTTCGGCGCCCACGGTTGCCACGGCGCTGACATTGCCGCCGGCCTGGGCCAGCATGGTCTGCTCGGTCTTGAGGCGGTCGAATTCCGATTCCTGCGGCTTGCTTATCTGTTTGGCAGCATAAAGCACCATACCGCCCACGGCGTATGCCGCGATGACATACACCATTTTGCGTCCCTGTATGCCGCCGGTCAGCATCAGCGCCATACTGACGCACATCACCAGCAGCATGTTGGTCATGCCGTTTGTGACCATCGCGGCGCTGAATGCCACCACCACGATGGCCGAGGTGATGACGGCACGGTTGGATACGCCGCCGGGACGTTGGTTCTTGCCAAGGATGGTGGCCAACAGACACACCACCGCTAACTTTGAAATCTCGGCCGGCTGTATGGTCATTCCAGCCAGACGCAACGCGCGCTGGGCTCCGTTGTATTCAACTCCCACTACGGCCGAAAGAATAAGCAATACCAGCGAGAACACGGCGAACACCCACGACAGCTTGCTTATTATCACGTAGGGAATACGCTGTATCCACAGCACCAGGCCCAGACCCAGTGCCAGGAACACGCCGTGACGTATCAGCGGAGAATATACGTTGCCGGCCGTTACCTCCGAGCTGCTGGCGGAGAACAGTTCCACCACGCTGATAAGCAACAGCATCAGATATATTCCCCAGATGTAGGGATCGGCGCGGCGCACTTTGGCCATTGTCTTGGTCTTCGGCGCGGTGGCGGTCTCGGCTGAGGAGGGTGATGAGGCGGGGGAGACGTTTCTGGCGGAACGTCTGCCCGCGTCGGTAACCGCCTCGCCGTCGACGGTCTCGCGGATTTCTATCGAGTCATAGAGAGGACTTGCCATGTATCAATGCAGGAATTAAGGTCTGAATCAATGTTATTTCTTAAGGTTGCGTACGGTCTCCTTGAAAAGGTCGCCACGGTTCTCATAGCTGGTGAAGAGGTCGAAGCTGGCGCAGCAAGGGGAGAGGAGCACGGTGTCGCCCGGCTCGGCGAAGCCCCGGCATGCCTCGACGGCCTCCTGCAGCGAGTGCGTGTCGGCTATCTTGGCCACCTTTCCGCCGAAGAAGTCCATCAGCTTCCGGTTGTCCTTGCCCATGCACACTATGGCCTTGACTTTCTGCTTCACAAGTTCCTCGATTTCCGTGTAGTCGTTCCCCTTGTCCTTGCCGCCGAGAATCAGCACCGTGGGACGCGTCATGCTTTCCAGTGCGTACCAGGTGGAGTTGACGTTGGTGGCCTTCGAGTCGTTGATGTATATCACGTCGTCGATGGTGTCAACGTATTCAAGACGATGTTCCACGGCCTCGAAATCGCTGAGCGACTTGATGATGCTCTCGTTCTTCACGCTTAGCAGCGAGGCGCTCAGACCGGCGGCCATGGAATTGTACAGGTTGTGCAGACCCGGCAGCGACAGACGGTCGCGCGGAATCTCGAACACATCCATCGGCGTGTGATAGTGCACTATGTTGTTGTCGTCCACCCACGCGGCGGTGTCCTGCTCGCGCATCTCGCCGAAGGGGAGACGGCGCGCCTCGGACTGCACCTGCGCTATCTGCGCGGTGACAACGGGGTCGTCCTGCCAGTAGATGAAGAAATCCTCCTTGGTCTGATTCTGCAGGATGCGGAACTTGGCGGCCACATAGTTCTCCATCTTATGGTCGTAGCGGTCCATGTGGTCGGGCGTGATGTTCATTATCACGGCCACGTCGGCCTTGAAATCGTACATGTTCTCCAGCTGGAACGAACTGAGTTCGATCACGTACACGTCGTGGTGCTCGCGGGCCACCTGCAGCGCCAGACTCTTGCCCACGTTGCCTGCCAGTCCGACGTTCATGCCCGCCTGACGCAAAATGTGATAGGTGAGCAGGGTAGTGGTGGTCTTGCCGTTGGAGCCGGTGATGCACACCATCTTGGCGTCGGTGTATCGGCCGGCGAACTCTATCTCGCTCAGTATGGGTGTCCCCTTCTCGGCCAATGCCTGTACCAATGGAGCCGTCGGGGGAATACCCGGACTCTTGATTACCAGCGAGGCCGTCATGATTCGGTCAACGGAATGGCCGCCCTCCTCGTATTCGATATGTTCGTCGTCAAGAATACGGCGATGTTCGTCGCCTATGATGCCGGAATCCGACACCAGGACGTCATAACCCTTAACTTTGCCCAGGACGGCGGCTCCTACGCCGCTCTCCCCGCCTCCGAGCACTACCATGAATTCCTTTGCCATATCTTGCTATATCTTTCTAAAGTCTTGATTATCTGATCCGTGTGTTTCTAAAGTCTTTATTATCTGATTTTCAGTGTTACGAAGGTGAGAGCCGCCAGCAGTATGCTCACAATCCAGAACCGTGTCACGATCTTGGATTCGTGCATGGGCATGGCCGGCTTGTTCCATAGCACCAATGCCCCGGGCTGCGCCTCCTTCTGGAAATGATGGTGCAGAGGCGTCATCTTGAAGATGCGACGTCCCTCGCCATATTTCTTCTTGGTGAATTTGAAGTATGAAACCTGCATCAACACCGACAGGTCCTCGAGGAAGAACACGAGGCACAGCAGCGGAATCAGCAGTTCCTTGCGTATCAGGATGGCGAACACGGCTATGATGCCGCCCAGGGTCAGTGAGCCGGTATCGCCCATGAACACCTGCGCCGGGAACGTGTTGTACCACAGGAAGCCCACCAGGGAGCCGATGAACGCGCCGGCAAACACCACAAGCTCCTCAGAACCGGGTATGTACATGATGTTCAGATAGCTGGAGTATATCACGTTACCTCCAAGGTAGGCCATGATTAATAAAGCCACCCCGATTATGGCCGAGGTGCCGGCACATAGTCCGTCGACGCCGTCGGTCAGGTTCGCGCCGTTGGACACGGCAGTAACCACCACAATCACGACGAGCACGAACACCAGCCAGCCTAATGTCTTGGCCGCTTCTTTGTCCTTGACCCACGACGTGAGCCACTCGTAGTTGAAGTTGTTGTTCTTGACGAACGGTCTGGTAGTCTGCGGCGACTTGATCTGCTCCTTGCTGACTATAACCTTGGTGGAAACGGTCTCGGCTTCAGGAGTTTGAGCCGCGGCTACATTCTCGACATTCTCGGTGTTGACGGATGCTTGGGTCTCGAAGTTCTCGCTCATCACTATCTGCGGCGACAGCCACATCGTGACGCCTACCAGCAGGCCGAGGCCCACCTGCCCTATCACCTTGTACTTGCCTTTCAGGCCGTCCTTGTTGTGGAACTTGAACTTGCGGTAGTCGTCCAGGAATCCGATGCTGCCCATCCACAGCGTGGCGACAATCATCAGCATCAGGTATATGTTCCCGAGATTGCCCATCAGCAG
>ENA-UOOD01002629-UOOD01002629.1-human-gut-metagenome-genome-assembly--contig:-CS67-NODE-2629-length-15862-cov-4.916936_pt1 | contig 15862 bp, 9 predicted proteins | sample MGYA00242464_ERZ724011 | MGnify/ENA metagenome assembly ERZ724011 | reverse complement strand
GCGCCCTACATTAATGTTCATACATTAATATACAAAGTAAAATCATTTAATTGATAACCTAAACTTAAAAAACAATGAATAACAAGCAAAAAATAAGCGCCTCTATCGAAGAGACGCTTATAAAAATTAAAATGGTGAGACTTATATAAACAACATAAGGTATGCTAATCAAACTTTTGCCGGTATTTTTATACCAAAAGCACAATACGTCAGATACAGTACGCAAACCAAAGTAACTGTCACTCCACCTATTATTCCCACAGTACCAATAGCGAAACCAATAACCGGAGTCACAACCCCTCCACCGGCAACGGCAGTAATCATTAAACCGGAAATCTGATTTGCTTTCTCTGGACGAGCCTGCAATGCCATCGAATAAATAATAGCAAATACGGACGAAGCAAAAAAACCAACCGCACCTATACATATCAGATTTACAACATCATTATCTACCCCCATCAATATCAATAATGAAACAATACAAGCCACAATATTAACTCGGAAATATTTCATCTCGGCAATATGAGCTAACAGAAAAGCTCCCAGCAATGCACCAACCGTACGACTAAGAAAATAAACCTGAGGAGCAAACTTCACCTGCTCATCAGCCCACCCAAAACGAATAGACATCAATTTGGAGCTAATAAAATTTGTTGCCACATCTACTCCCACAATGAAGAATATACCTAAAAACAGCAAGAGGATCGTTCGGTCCTTCAACAATGCAAATGTATCCTCCATAGAAAGTCCCTTATCTGATACAATATTTTTCTCCCGTTCAATAGGAGTTGCCATAAGCCAAACAGCCGACAGCAATGTTATAAAACCAAGTATTGGGAAACAATAATACCATTTATCCGCTCCGAAGTAATTCACCGCCAAGAGCACAATCTCCGGTCCAACCAAAGAAGAAACCGCCTTTATAACTTGTCCAGCCGTTAAACTACTCGTCAAAAAGGCCTTGTTAGTAACCACGTTATTAAGCAATGGATTCAGTGAAACCTGCAAAATAGCATTTCCTATGCCCAGTAAAGCATAAGCTGTCATACAAGTAATACTGTCATAAGCCAACAATGGTAGAATCATACCTATAATTGTAATACCCATACTGATGAGCACGGTATTCTTACGTCCCCATTTATTCATCTGATTCCCAATAGGAATACTTAAAAAAAGGAACCAAATAAAGACCATTGAAGGCACAAAACCAGTCATTACGGGCGACCAATTAAAGCTGCGCTGTACATAGTCAGAAGAAATACCTACAATATCACAAAAACCCATCACAAAGAAACCAAAAAGCACCGGGAGAGTTGTCAATATAGAGTTTTGTTTTTTCATATTCACAGTTATTTATATAAAACACATTATTTTTTAGCCTACATTCATTAATGAGTCAGTCTTTTATTAGGAAAACTATCTAATTTCAATGTTAACCTCCCTCCTTTCACAACCTCCTCAAACGGCAACAATACAGTTTCCTGCTGTTTACCATTCAAAGAGACATCTTGCAAATAACAGTCATCAACAGAATGTCTTTTTACTTCAATCACAAACTCTTTTCCTGAATAGTATTCCCTGTTCAGGTTAATAGTCACCTTATCAAACAAAGGGGCACCTATCTGAAATTTCGGATTAATCTCTGTCAGTCCTTTCACATCAAACAACCCCAATGCAGAAATCACATACCAGGCACCTAACTGCCCCTGGTCCTCATCCTGGCCATAACCATAGCCATGAATTCCTTCTAAACCATAAAATTCATCCAAGATAGCCCGTACCCACTTTTGAGACAAATAGGGCTTACCTGAAAAATTAAACAACCAGGAAATATGCAGATTGGGCTGATTTCCATGATTATAAACCGTTTTCAGTCCGGCAAATGCATCAACTTCCGTTCCACCACCAAAAATACTCTTTTGCGAAAGCATGAAAATACTGTCGAGACGAGTATTGAAAATCTCCGGCCCTACCAAATCTATTAATTCATCTATATGATGAGGAACATAAAATGTGTATTGTATAGCATTACCTTCCTGAAATCCCTTCCATGGTGAAAGCGGATTAAAATCCTCTAGAAAGCGCCCCTGGCTATCTTTAGGGCGAATCAGGCGAGTTTCCTTGTCATAAAGTTTTTTCCAGCCATTAGAAAGTTGGGAAAGCCTTTCGTAATCTGCCTCTCTCCCCAGCTGTTTGGCAAACTGCGCAATCGCAAAACAACTAAAACTATACTCCATAGTATGCGAAGCACCAAAACCTGAGCCTCCCTCACGAGTCACCATATCAAACTGCTTCTTATAAGGAGAATAACCGAGCTCCACAAACGGACGCACATCCATTTTTCCGGCACCTTCAGGCCTTCCCCGCCATTCCACCTCATTCTTCAATGCAGCCTCATAGCCCAATTGTATATCAAAATCACGAATACCACAGTTATAAGCTGCCGCAATAGCCAGACCTGTAAAATTTGTCCCTACTCCCGACACATACTTGCTACACGCGATTCCATCTCCCAGCCAACCGGCATCCCGGTAAACCAGCAGCTGACTCTTTATCCAGTCAGAATAATATTCAGGATAAGCCAATGCCCATAACTGTGTCAGGTTCCAGAACCCACCCCAAATAGCATCTGTATTATAATGCTGATGCACCGGGTTTCCTTTTTCATCCAGCGTGATACGTCCTACAGAACCGTCATTCCTTGGATAATAGCCATTGACATCACTTGCCAATCCACGCCCCAGAAGCGCATGAAACAGTCCGGTATAAAACTTCACTTTATCTTCCTCCTTACCTCCTTCCACATAGATTCTACTCAATGACTCATTCCACGCTTTCGTTGCATTCTTCCTCGCCTGATCAAAAGTAACGTCCTTAGCTTCCACCTCCCTGTTAAAACGAGCGTTTTCTATGGACGTATATGAAAGACCTACTTTTACTTCTACCGACTCCTGCTCTTCCGTAGAGAAAGTCAAATAAAGACCGATACCGGGCCCTTTTGCCTGATATTTACCAGACACAACCTTATCCTTCACGAACGTTCCCACCTCTATCGGTTGTTTATTTAAAACTGCCGAAAAATACATACGAACATCCGCACCTTTCTGATAAATATCCACATATACAGGAGAAGTCACAACATAACCTTCTACCCTACCATCATCAAAGTATTGCACTTCGGCATCTTTTACTTCACCGCTTTCTCCTTGTTTGTTACCAATATCAAATATGAGGTTCGCCTGTTCCGACTTTGGATAAGTATAACGATGGAATCCCACCCGCTGCGTGGCAGTCAATTCGGCCTTTACTCCATAATCTTTCAGAATAACAGAATAATATCCAGGAACCGCAATCTCATCTTTCTTATCAAAACGCGAACGATAACCACTATCCGGATCATCCAGTTCACCCGGAACAGTCTGCAACCCACCTACAGTCGGCGCAAAAACAATACCGCCTACCTGAAACTCATGAAAGTTAGCAAAACCTTCGATGGAGGTATGACGAAAGTCATACCCCACCGCTTGCCAACCACCGGAATTTCCCAAATGCGCATCAGTAGAAGGAGCCAACTTCGCCATACCGAATGGGACTGCCGCCGGCGTATAAAAGAACCAGCGACAATGCGCAGTTCCAATATTCGGGTCTACATAGTCCACCAAAGTTTTAGTGCCCCTGGTATCCGTAGAGCATCCCAAAGCCACACTAATCCATATGACTAATAAACCGAGTTTTTTCATGATATAAATTCATTAACGCGTTAAATCCTCATCTATTTACACCAACCGGACACGAATAAATACCCCATGATTCATTTGGCTTATCTCCCATCTCCAAAATCAATTCTCCACCTTTCAACAATTCCGAAGCTGGGAAGAAGAAACAATCCAGCTTCTTACCATTCAACGTAGCGCTTTGAACATATTTATTCTTTCGGGATACATTCTTTGCCTCAATCGTAAATGTCTCACCACGACCATAGCGCTTACCCAAATCAACAACTACTTTTTCATAAAGCGGGCTGGCTATTTCATAGATCGGATCAATGCGGCAACCACCGTCTGTCTGAAATAATCCTAAAGCGGCCATAACAAACCAAGCACTCATTTGCCCCTGATCTTCATCACCCAAATAAGCATTGGCTACACCATAACCATAATACTTATCAATGATAGAACGAGACCATTTCTGTGTCAGCCAAGGCTTTTTAGCCCAATTAAACAAGAAAGCAAAATGCATAGACTGCTGATTGCCCTGAACTACTGGATAATCCCAGTACTGATCATTCGGAGCATTATATCTCCAAGGTTCGCTCACAACGAAACCCCAATTCAAGCGGTCAACAAATGCCTTCTCACCCATTATATTAATCAAAGCCGGCACATCCTGAGGTACAAAGTAGCTAAGCTGCCAGGAGTTACCTTCTACATAGTGATGATTGCGTCCGGTTTGGAAAGCATCAAAGTCCGCTACAAAGTTACCGGCTGAATCACGCATATGCGCATAGCCGTTTTCTGGATTTACAGCATTCTTCCACCAATATCCACGATCATTAAACGTACCATACTCCGTATATTTACCCAATGCCTTAGCCATCTGTCCCACAGTCCAATCATCATAAGAGTACTCCAATGTATTGGAAAAACGCCCCAATTCAATAGGAACATATTTATACTTCAAATAAGGAAGTAAATCACGATTGCCTGCAAATCCACCTGCTACATGTGTAGCCGGAGTTGTCTGCATCTTTTTCATGGCTTCAAAAGCCTTTTCCGCATCATAATCGCGAATCCCCATCTGATAGGCAGATACCATCAAAGGGATTTCATGTTCAGCTACCATCACCGGAATATATTCCATCCCCGCAGGTCCCTTTGCCAACCATCCATTTGCATCATACAACGCCAACTGAGAATTTACCCATTTGGAGCTCCATTCCGGTGTTACCAAGTTCCAGAATTGATTCAGATTCCAAAAAGTATTCCAGAAAGCGTCACAACCCAGAGCCACATGATCCGGATTCGTAAATTTACGTACTTTCTCATCAGGTGACATCCATTCTCCATTCACGTCACTCCACAGATTACGGCAGAGAGCACGATATACATTTGTATAGAAGCGTACTTTTTCCATACGGTCATTCGTTCTGATATCCAAGCGATTGAGTATACCATTCCATACATTTTTCTGATTCTGAACAACAGCTTCGAAATCCCAACCGAACTTATCTGAAATCTCCTTTTGCAGATTTTCCGAAGCATTTGCTACACTTACCAACGAAATGCCTGTACGCACCTGAATCACCGACTGCTTCTGCGTATCAAATTCTACATAAAGCCCTGCATCTTTCAGATCTTTACCGTAAATATGCGCTTCATTCAATATCTGGTCATCCTTCCAGCCACCCACCTTTTTAATCGGTGCATCAAATTCAATAACGAAATTTACGACATACTCCTGATCAGCATCATCACTCCATACATGTGGACGAGGGGATATCTGATGAGAACGTCCCTCAATTCTGTAATCACTCACTTTCCTGACATCCACATCCAACAGATTATAGTCATATTCAGCCTGAATATGCAAATCGATCATCACACGTCCATCCTTATCCTTAGGAAATGTATATTTCTGAAAACTTGCTCTTTCAGTAGCCGTCACCTCCGCTAAAATCTCCGTATCAGTCAGGAAAACTTTATAATATCCCAATGGAGCTTCTTCAGTCTTCTTGTCAATACGCGAACGGTATCCTTCATCCGGACGGAACTGATCTCCTACCTTCGTAAACAGTTTACCATTGGTTGGCATCATACCCAATCCCCCCATTGTCCATTCATGAATATGACTAAAGCATCCTAATGTCTCAAATGTAGGCTGATAACCGGCCTGCCAACCTTTATTCTGATTATCCGGACTCAATTTTACCATACTGAAAGGCATCCAAGGCCCCGGTGCAATCATCCAGCGAGAATGTGCCGTACCTATCTTTGTATCTACATAATCAGCAAAAGACTGCAATTTCTGCGGAGAGCGTAAAATCGTACCTCTTTCCAATAGCTGTTCATTGACAAAGACCTGATATTCACTCTTTTTCTTTTTATTCACAGCAGGCATCGGAACTTCAAACACATAACGAGCCGTATCCATCTTTGCAGTAAAAATCCTTGTTCCATCCAGTTTCACACTCAGTTCCGGGTTTCCGAATAAATGTTCCACATCAACCAGCAAAGGTTGTACATTTACTCCGTCCAATTCTATTTCGTACCCGGCGGGAGAAACATCACGCAGAAAAGCATATTCATTATTCTGTTCCAAAACAAGTCCATCCGAACCTTCCAAACGAATTTGATCGAATACAATCCACCCACCTTCAAGTACAGAAACAGTCACAATGTTTCCTCCTTTTTTTAAGTCGGCAGCCGAAATGGGAAATTCCAAGACTTGCTCTCTGGCATCTTGCAGGTTACCTTCCAGTACTTCCATAGAGTGCCCCTTAATCTCAAATTTCTTTTCAACTGAATTTACCACTACCTTAACAATCGAACGGTTCGGGTTAGCATCTACCAAGTCCACCACCAACTTCCATTCCCCACGTTTCGGCAGTTTTTCAACTCCAAATAAGATATTAGCATCATGGGTTCTCCAACCGGAAGTACCCCACGTACCACCCCAAGTATCATCAGGCCCGGGTAATACATATGGAAAATCAGTCTTATCAACAGAAGTCCCTATCAAAAAATAACGGTCTTCATAGCCAAAGTCATGAGCCAGAAAACCCTTATACTCAGAAGGGCCTAAAGCCAGTTCCGCTCCGGAATTATCCGCAGCGCCTATCTGCCATACCACTTTTGCAGCCATCGTATATAGCGCACAGCAGGCAACGATAAAAAAGGATATCAGTTTTTTCTTATTCATAATGAGTATTGAATTTTTAAATCTAAGCATCTAATTCTATATTCTTTCCAAGCCTTATCACAAAAAGGCTTATTTTGTTATCTCTGAAACAATCTTATTTACTTCTAAAAATCAAACTAACCCTTATATTTCCTGTCTATCTGTTGCAATGCAAAAGCATAGGCTCCTAAAGCAATCGCTTTACTTGCTCCCAAAGTTGAAATCGCTACTCCGATACGCTTTGTATGGTTATAAAGAATTTCTCTTTTGGTAAAAGGCACCTGAACCCAAGTACTTGTATTCTCTAAGAATCTCTTATGGTCGTCCGCCTCCATCAGATTGCAAACCTCCATCTGCAAACAATCGAAGTCTCTTCCAGAAAAAGTAGAAATGGAACGACGCATTTCACGCATCATACCCGGTAGGATATATTTCGCTGCGCCGGACACTCCTCCGCCTATCACAACCATACCATCTACAATATGAAGTGCACTGACAATAGCAGCACCGGCCATCTCCCCCAATTCGTCAAAACTCTTCAAAGCCGCCTCCCGATTACCTGTACGAGTACCTTCAGCTATATCATAAATGTCTTTGGGCATTAGATCTTCTATAGTTTCTCCACTCAGTTCCCCATACACACGCCGTACTGCACGAATGCTAACACTTTCTTCCGCAATCAGATCCGTATATTTCTTGTTACGCATAATCCATACATCGCCACCACAACCATTATCACCGGTCAACAAACAGTTGTCAATCACTACGCCTGCACCAAAACCCGATCCCAACGTAATTCCCAGCAAATTTCTATAACGCTTCGGATTACCGGCAGCTTCAAGTTCTTCATTGACAGAGGGTAAAATTCCTGCCAGTGCTTCACCATAGGCAAACAGGTTACCATCATTATTAATAAATACAGGGATTCCAAATCTCTCTTTCAGAAAAGGTCCCAAAGCCACTCCACCACGGAAAGCCGGAAAATTGGGTAAATCGCCTATTATACCATTCTTATAGTCTGCCGGACCGGGAAAGGCAAAACTAATAGCTACCGGTTCATCTTCCAACTGCTCTTTCACCTGAGAAAATCCCCGATGCAGAACGGTCAGGCATTCCTCCAAATTATCCGACACTGCCGGATAACAAATAGGCGTTACAATGTCCTGATTTCCACAAATAGCTGAAAAAACAAAGTTTGTACCTCCTGCATCCAAGGTCATCACCGTACGTTGGTCATGTTTATACATATTATATCAGATTTTTATTAATACTACTCTCCGGTCAATATCTCACATAAGCTTTGATTGTCCCACATTCTTGCCCCACAGACTTACCATAAGGAGCAATCGTATATTCACCTACACTTGCCGGGATAATAAAAGTTTCTGCATAATGCACTACAAAGGGCTTGAAAGCATTTATCGGACTTTCTACAACAGCCTCTTCACCTTCCACCAAATTCAGCACGTTCACACTGTTATTGGTATGATGCGTAACAGGCTTGGAGAACCAGTGACGATGCGTCTCGATAAACTCATTCGGGTGCAGTCCCGTGCATTCTTCTCTCCAGCCATCACCCTCCGCCACTTGCGTAAAGCGATTAGCCAAATGCTTATTCACATATTCCGTATCACGTTTCCAGTCTATCACATCCTTCCCCCTTTCTACATTAATAGGACGAGGCTTTCCATCCAGTCCCAAACGCTGCCAATCCCAAAGTTTAAAAGTGAACAAGTTCGGAGTTGAACTAATTTCCAGTACCAGCGCTTCAGAACCCGAACAGTGTACTGTTCCGCCGGGAATCAGATAATGGTCGTGTTTTTTAGCCGGCAACCTGTTCACATACCTCTCCGTATCGAACACAACTTCTCCCTTCTGCGCTTCGCGTAGATCATGAATCATTTCATTTTTATCTATACCAGTCTTCAAACCCAGATAAACCGAAGCACCTTCTTTGGCATCCAACAAATAGTAACTTTCATCCTGAGTATAGTACATGCCAAAGTTCTCACGAATAAACTGTGTAGTAGGATGCACCTGCACGCTCAAGTTTCCTCCGCCCACCGTATCCAGAAAATCGAAACGAATTGGGAAATCCTTACCAAAGCGTGCCTCTACCGGTTCACCCAGCAATTCTCTCGATTTTAACAACACCAAATCCACCGACGGCAATTCAAAGCGTACACCGTTCACTTCAAAATAAAGACTGTTTTCCTCGGGAACACAATCGAAACACCAACCATAATTCTCCTTTTCAGGATTCAGCCCGCACACCTCTTTCATCCATTGTCCACCCCAAGGAGCCGGATCAAAGAAAGGAACCACACGGAAAGGAGTCTTAACCGTTTCTTCTATACCCTTGAAAAAAGTTTCCTTATCAATCAACCTCGGTTCATTGGCAATATGAGTATCCAGCCAGAAGTCTACCCTGCCGAACAAACTTTCTTTATACCTATCAAGTATTCTCCAATCGTTGAAATAGCCTCTCTTATATTGCAAAGATACAGCATCTTCACGATTATCCACTCCTAAAGCCTTCACTTCATGTACTCGAAAACGCTGTTGTATCTCCCAGCGAGCCATATCCACATAAACCACCGTAGCCTCAGCCGGAGCCACCATAGCAGCACCTGACCCTACAATAATTACTCTTCCGGTTGCATCCGCCACTTGCTTTCTAGCCTGTTCCAGCTTTTCCGCATCAAAATAATCATTCAAAGTCAGGTTCGTTACATAGCCAAAAAGAACATCATCCGTCATGAAACGCTCTGTCATCGCTTTAATCTCGTCCTGTGGCTTCATCAAATTGCGCGTATTAATAAATAAGGTAGGAGACAACAACTCCAACTCACCCGCAACTTCTTCCTCACGCACACCCGCATAGAAATCAACAGCCACAACTTTCTTAACCTTGAAACACTCCACCAGCAATGTATGAACAGCATCCCATCCCTGAAGAATTGTTCCCGTAATCTTAGTAGAAGGAAATCTGTCGTAATTCACTTTTCTCATAATTATATATACTTTATTTTATCTATATGTATGAACATATATGTATTTTGTGCAAATATATACTCTTTAAAAATAAAATAAAAGAATCTACGGGTATTTTTTTAAGAAAAAAAAGAATTATCTTTGTAGCATCAAAAAAATAAAGAAAACAATTATGCCCATAAAGTTAGACCCCAATTCGGAGAAACCTCTTCATATTCAAGCAGAAGAAGTACTTAGAAAGCTCATTGAATCAGAGGAGTACAAGAACGGAAAGCTACTTCCAAATGAAGTTCTATTGTCTGAACAATTGAATATATCCAGGAACACTCTCCGTCAAGCTATCAACAAGCTCGTATTTGAAGGACTGCTGGTCAGAAAAAAAGGTCATGGTACAAAAGTTGTGCGCAAAGGTATCATTGGCGGAGTGAAAAATTGGCTAAGTTTCTCACAAGAAATGAAAATGCTGGGTATTGAAATTAAGAATTTCGAACTCCACGTCAGTTTCAAGAAACCATCTGAAGAAATATGCACTTTCTTCAATATAGACCCGGAAAAAGGAACCAAATGTATGGTACTGGAAAGGGTACGGGGTAATAAAGAATATCCGTTTGTTTCATTTATCTCCTATTTCAATCCGAATATACCATTAACCGGTGATGAGGATTTCACCCAACCTCTTTACGGAGTACTCGAAAATAAATATAACATTATTGTGAAAACCAGTAAAGAGGAAGTATCCGCACGTCTGGCAGGAGAATTCATTGCGGAAAAACTGGATATAAAGTCAAGTGATCCTATCTTAATAAGGAAAAGATTCGTTTACGATATCAACCAAGTGCCTATTGAATACAATATCGGATACTATCGGGCAGACAGCTTCACCTACACGATAGAAGCTGAAAGATAAGCAAGCAAATTCGGGTCTGGAATATACCCGAGATGTAGTTGCTCCGTACCTTCTCCGGTACTTCTTCGTTCAGAAGTACTTTTCAGTGAAGAATGTACGGAGCAACTACATCTCAGATACAATCCAGGTAAGAAGCGAACACATTCTAAATCATCTTTTCAAACTGATACCTTATATCATATTTTGCAAGACAAAAAATCCATTTTCCTCATTATTGCTAACAGACACTTCGATCAAAGCTACGCTTCCAGAATATTACAACCACTGTTTTGAAGATTTACATCATCTATCCAGAGCAAACAGATGGTTCATTTATCCTAAACCGACCATCTATTCAGACCAATCGCACGGTCTTTCTTCCCTAAAAAAGTAAGTCTCATTTGCCAAGGCTACACCCTTTACTCCAAAAGGTGACACCATAATAACTAAAGGGTGACGCCATCACTCACAAAGGGCGTCACCCTTCTAAAAAACACATGATATTTATTCTATTTCGAAGAGAAACGACCACTAAGGGAAAATAACATTTATAAAGAATATCCAGTAAACAGGTTTCAGAAAACCTCCCATATAAGGATTTGATCATCTTAAAATCTCATTTTTCCATCAATTACTATCATTTCACATCTCCCCATCAAATATTCTCTGCATCTTTTCGTCCACCACAGCAATTGGTACGAAAAGAAAAGATTCTAAGACGTTAGGATTTACATTTTGTCATTCTGCTAATCATTCCAAATATTGTACAGATCAAATCCGTTATGTTTTTACTGACTTCATACCAGACAAATCTGCCTCTTTTTTCATAAATTTGCCCCCATTATGGAACAGCAACAATCATCTTTCAAAGAAAAGGAACGTACAGATCTACGCGAACCGCAGCACTTCAAGGTGATCATCTATAACGATGACTTCACCACGATGGAGTTTGTCGTCAAGATACTTACTACCATATTCTTTAAATCGACAGCAGAAGCAGAAACGCTGATGCTACAGGTACACAAGAGTCAATCAGCAGTGGTAGGCATCTATACATACGACATTGCACAATCGAAAGTACAGAAAGCCACCCGTATGGCACGCGAAGAGAATTTTCCACTCCGGCTCACCATTGCGCCGGAAGAAGAATAAGAATTAGGAGAAGATTATGGATATACAAAATACAGTGCATGTGAACAGCGCATTCACCTATGCACAAAAAAAGGCGATATCTTATCGCCATGAATTTATCACACCTGAGCATTTGCTGAGTGCATTTCTGGAACAGAGTCCTTTTGCCAGTGCCTTAAATATGTGTTTCTGCGATACCCAGGAACTTGCTTTCTCTTTAGAGAATTATTTCACGGAAGAACTGGAAAGCGTTCCCGCAGACATGGATTATGAACTGGAAGTTTCAACCCAGCTCAACGAACTGATACAACATGCCTATCTGATGATAGACTATTCAAGTGCTGAAGCATTGAACGTCCCCCATTTAGTGCAAAGCATGCTCCAGCTCAAGGACTCCTGGGCATGCCATATCCTGAAAGAAACTCTTGAAGAAGATCTACCCGAATTTATCAGCCAACTCATCTCCCGATATGAAGAAGTGGAGGAAGAAGACGATCTGCAAACCTCTCCACAGGAAAAAAGCGCGCCTTGGCGAAGCTTTGTAACTTGTCTGAATGACTGTCTGCAAGACCACAATCCACTCATCGGACGGGAAGCTGAACTGGAACGAACCATTCAGGTGCTCTGTCGCAAAGAGAAAAACAATCCGTTGCATGTAGGCGAACCGGGCGTTGGCAAAACCTCCCTCGCTTACGGGCTCGCTGCCCGCATTGAAGCACGTGAGGTCCCCGAACGACTCCTCGACTGCCGTATCTACGAACTGGATTTAGGTACTCTACTGGCAGGTACGCAATACCGGGGTGACTTTGAAAAACGCCTGAAAACCATTATGGAAGGTGTTCGTAATGAAGGACGTGCCATCATCTATATCGACGAGATACACAATCTGATAGGTGCCGGACGTACAGGAGACGGTTCCATGGATGCATCCAACATGCTGAAACCCTATCTGGAAAGCGGAGACATCCGTTTCATCGGCTCTACTACTTACGAGGAATACAACCGTTACTTTGCCCGCAGCAAGGGGTTGGTGCGTCGCTTCCAACAAATAGATATACTTGAACCAAGCATTGAGGAAACCATCCATATTGTAGAAGGACTGAAAGAAAAATATGAAGAATTTCATGGAGTAACCTATCATCCTGATGTAATCCCTTACGCCGTCAAAGCGAGTGTCCGCTACATCAGCGACCGCTTTCTGCCCGACAAGGCTATCGACCTGGTGGATGAAGCAGGAGCTTACCGCGAAATTCACCCTATACCTTCCGGAGAGCAAATTGTAGACAAGACATTGATAACCGATGTACTCGCCCGTATCTGCAAAGTAGATGCACTCGCCATGAAAGAAGAAGATACCACCTCACTGGAAACTTTGCATGCACGTATCAGTGCCAAAATTTACGGCCAGGAAGAGGCAGTGCGCCAAGTGGTGGAAGCCGTACAAATGTCCAAAGCCGGACTGCTGGATGAAAACAAACCGCTGGCAAGCCTGCTCTTCGTCGGTCCTACCGGAGTAGGTAAAACCGAAGTAGCCAAAGTGCTGGCCTCCGAACTGGGTATTTCCCTGCAACGTTTCGATATGAGCGAATATACCGAAAAGCATACCGTAGCCAAATTAATCGGTTCACCCGCCGGATATGTAGGCTATGAAGACGGTGGTTTATTAACCGATGCCATTCGCAAAACTCCCAACTGCGTACTGCTGCTTGATGAAATTGAGAAAGCCCATCCCGATGTATTCAATATTCTGCTACAAGTAATGGACTATGCTGTTCTTACGGATAATAAGGGACGAAAAGCCGACTGCCGCCACGTTGTACTTATCATGACTTCAAATGCCGGTGCACAATTTGCCCGTCAGGCATCTATTGGATTCAGCAGTCAGATTACAGCCGGGGAAGCCATGTTGAAACAGGTCAAGAAGACCTTCAAGCCGGAGTTTATCAACCGTCTGTCCGCTACTGTCGTTTTCCACGATATGAGTCGGGAAATGGCCTCACTTATCCTCGACAAGAAGCTTGGGGAACTGAGCAGCAAGCTTGCCGCCCGCCAGATAGAGATGGATCTGAGCCCGGAAGCCCGCAACTGGTTATTGCAACGTGGATTCCTGCCCGAATATGGCGCCCGCGAAATGGATCGTGTGATAGCTTCGCATCTGAAACCACTCCTGATGCGCGAAATCTTATTCGGTTCCTTAAAATCCGGTGGTAAAACTTGCATACAGGTAGACAAAGATCAATTAGTCTTACAACTTTCAACAAAGTGATACTATGGTCTTTGCACTAACTGACGAAATTACATTTCCCGATCCACACTACGGCGATCCGGACGGATTGCTGGCAGTAGGCGGTGACCTATCGACCGACCGCCTCATCCTGGCTTACTCCAACGGGATATTCCCCTGGTACACTTTTCAGGAGGGAATGATACAATGGTGGTGCCCGCTGGAACGCTTCGTCATTTTCCCCGACGAAATCCATATCTCCCACTCCATGCGGACGCTCATAAACAAAGGGAAGTACGATGTCACTATCAATCAGGCTTTCGATGAAGTCATCCGTAAGTGCGGAGAACTGAGGATGGACATGGAAGGCGCCTGGCTCGGTCCGGAGATGATAGAGGCTTACACACTTCTGCATGAACAGGGCTTTGCCGCCAGCGTGGAAATATGGGAAGGGGAACAATTAGTAGGCGGACTCTATGGAGTCACCTTGGGGCGCTGCTTTTTCGGTGAAAGTATGTTTTCACTGGTTCCCAGTGCATCCAAGTTAGCCCTCATCCACTTGGCACAATTCTTCGGAGAGCATGGCGGCGTACTGATAGACTGCCAGTTCGAAACTCCCCATCTGAAATCAATGGGAGGAAGATATATCAGCTACGAAGAATATATGGAGCTTTTGCAATCATAACTACCTTCGCTGGTCACACCAGCGTAAATTGCAAATGTTCATCCGTACTGCGCCCCTCATCGTATGCGAAGCCCTCCCACGTAAACGCTTTCAAGTCTTCGGGATTTTCAATGCGATTTTTAATAATATAGCGTAGCATTTCTCCGCGGCACATCTTGGCATATATCACAATTGTCTTTAGCTGCCCGCCTTTCAATACCTGGAATTCGGGAGTAATGACACGGACTTCTTCTTCTACTCGCTTCCAGTCGAACAGATCTCTCATCTCACCACTGGCAAGATTAACGAGTATGCCACCCTGATGTTTGATATCCGCTATAAAATAATCCGTCAGCAAAGGTTTCCAGTAATCAAACATAGTCATCCCTCCCCTTTCGGGCAGGCGTATATCTCCTTCCATACGATAAGGCTTTATCCCGTCCAACGGACGAAGCAGTCCGTACAGAAAGGAAGTGATGCGCATGTGTTCTTGAGCGTAACGAAAATCATCTTCGGAAAAATCTTTCGGTACTATACGTTTGAACACCGCACCGGTATAGGCACAGATAGCGGGCATTGCAGAATTTGCCTCCGAAAAGAAATCCTGATAGCGCAGATAATTCTCAGCGGCAATCTTGGAATTTATACGTAACAGACGTTCCAGGTCAGCAGCTGAAAATTGCCCCATATCCAAGGCATTCTGTACTGCTTCCGCCTGAAAGTACGGAACAGTTATTTCAGGGACTCCTACAGATGTGCGTGCCGTCATCGTTTTGGCACAAGAGATGAATGTCAACATATCACGTTCAAAGTTTTTTGGGAAACAAAGATAATACAAATCGAATGTAGAACTTTCATGCTCGCATGAAAAAGTTTTGCGCAAAGTTTTTCCGCATAACCTTCCTCTGTTTCCATACTTTTTCGTACTTTTACGCCTTGTTGGAAAAATACAGGCTTTTCCCGAGAGAAACGAAACCTCTTCCAACCACGAGACTGAAAAAAGGAAAAAACAATATATAAAATGACTCACAAATGGAATTATCAACCCATTACACCCGAACAGGCA
>ENA-UOOD01002624-UOOD01002624.1-human-gut-metagenome-genome-assembly--contig:-CS67-NODE-2624-length-15900-cov-3.802903_pt1 | contig 15900 bp, 10 predicted proteins | sample MGYA00242464_ERZ724011 | MGnify/ENA metagenome assembly ERZ724011 | reverse complement strand
GCCCTGTTCACAGGTTTTTAAAACATTTTTCACATGAAAAATGTACGATAAATGCAGTGTTTGCGCCCTGTTTCCCAAATTACACAATAAAATGACGTTTATTTTGTTGAAATATGTTGCAAAAGTCAGAACTATTGTGTAAAATAGAGACTAAAGCGACACCTTATTGTTAAAATTCACAACTGAGCGCATGCAGAGCGCCGCAGCACAGAAGGGAAAAGGGTATTATGGCGAACAGAGTTTTTCAGGGCGTTGTCTATCAGATGAAAGATGCGATCGACCGCATGGTGGGCGTTGTCGATGAAACGGGCACCATCATCTCCTGTTCTGACTTGAACCGCATCGGCGAGGTGCGGGACGGCATCGCGTCCGACCGGCTGACAGCCGGCGACGCGTTCGTGCGGGACGGCTACACCTATCATCTGTTCAGTTCGAACAAGCGCAACGATTATGCCGTTCTGGTGGAGGGAACCGACGAGCCCGCCCTGCGCTATGCGGCGCTGCTGGCCATCAGCCTGCAGAACATCAAGCAGTACCACGACGAGAAGTTCGACAAGGCGAATTTTATCAAGAATGTGGTGCTGGACAATATCCTGCCCGGCGATATCTATGCCAAGGCGCGCGAGCTGCATTTCGCAACGGACGTGTCCCGCGTGGTGCTGCTCATCCGCGTTACCTCGGGCGCGGACATTTCCGCCTACGACGTCGTAAGCGGCCTGTTCCCCGATAAGCAGAAGGACTTCGTGTTCAACATCAGCGAGAACGACACCGTCCTCGTCAAGGAGATCAAGCGCGGCATCGACCAGCACGACATCGAAAAGCTGGCCGCCAGCATTGTGGACACCCTCAACGGCGAGCATTACATCAAGGCCGTTGTGGGCATCGGCACGCCCATTGCCAATGTGAAGGACCTGGCCCAGAGCTTCAAGGAGGCACAGATCGCCATTGAGGTGGGCAAGGTGTTCGACACCGAGCAGGCGATCGTCAGCTACGACCATCTGGGCATCGCCCGCCTGATCTATCAGCTGCCCACCACGCTGTGCGAGATGTTCCTGAAAGAAGTGTTTAAACAGGGCAGCATCGAGAGCCTGGACGCCGAGACGCTGTTCACCATCCAGCGCTTCTTTGAAAACAACCTCAACGTTTCGGAGACGAGCCGCGGCCTGTTCGTGCACCGCAACACACTGGTGTACCGTCTGGAAAAAATCAAAAAGCTGACGGGCCTGGACCTGCGGGAATTCGACGACGCCATTGTGTTCAAGGTGGCGCTGATGGTCAAGAAATACCTGAGCGCCAACCCCGCGAAGTATTAAGAAAAAAGAGCCGTTGCGGCAAAGCCTGCTTTCGCCGCAGCGGCGCCTTTTTGGAATATGCCGTGCCCGCGGTGCAATATCGCGGGCGGCAGGCGCGTATTCCCTGCGCAGGGCGGTGCTTTGCGCGCACGAACTCAACCGTGACCCCCATAGGAGAATGATATGGCAACTACCGATATGATCCGTTTTGAAAACGTGAAGAAGATATACACCGGGCTGGACGCCAAAAGCAAGGATATCGTGGCGCTCCACAACGTGAATCTCTCCATCAAAAAAGGCGAATTCGTGTTCGTTCTGGGCCATTCCGGCGCGGGCAAAAGCACGTTCCTCAAGCTGATTCTGCGCGAGGAGGCAGCCACCGAGGGCAAGGTTTTCGTCAACGGGCGCGACCTTTCCAGCATCCGTCAGCGGGAAATTCCCTACCTGCGCCGCGGGCTGGGCGTGGTGTTCCAGGATTTCCGCCTTATTCCCACGATGACGGCCTACGAGAACGTGGCCTTTGCCATGCGTGTGACGAATATCCCCGAGCGGCAGATCAAGCGGCGCGTGCCCTATGTGCTGAACCTGGTGGGGCTCGCGGGCAAGGCGCACAGCCTGCCGCAGGAGCTTTCCGGCGGCGAGCAGCAGCGCATTGCGCTGGCGCGGGCTTTGGTGCATTCCCCGCCCATCATCATTGCGGACGAGCCCACCGGCAATATCGACCCGGAGCTGTCTGTGGAGATCATGGAGCTGCTGCAGGCCATCAACAGCGTGGGCACCACGGTCGTGGTCGTCACCCATGAACGCGAGCTGGCCGCGCGGTTCCGCAAGCGCACCATCATGATCGACCACGGCGAGGTGGTCGACGACGGCCTCGGCCGGTACGGGAGGGAGGCCGCGCAGGTATGAAATGGTCCAGCTTTAAGTATCTTGTCAAGCAGGGATGGCACAGCATGGTGGCCAACCGGCTGATGACGCTGGCATCCATCGGCGTGCTGGTGGCATGCCTGATGATCACGGGCGTGGCGGCGCTGCTGTCCGTCAACGTGACAAGCTATGTGGATTATCTTGAAACGCTCAACGAGATCGTCTTTTTCATCGATGACGCCGCCCCCGCCGAGACCGTGGAGGCGCTGAAAACGCAGATCCCCGCCGACGGGAACGTGGCTGCCTGCGAATACGTCCCCAAGGCCGCGGCCGTGGAGGAAATGCGGGAGTATCTGGGCGACTACGGCGATATCATGAACGATTATGCCGGAGAAGGGAACACCGAAAATCCGCTGCCCGCTTCGTTCCGCGTGTCGGTGACAGACGTTGCGGACCTTGCGCCCACAGTGGAGCGCATCAAGGCCATGGGCGCGTATACGGCCACGGCCGAGGACGGCACCGCCAGCGATGCGAACGTGTTTTACAAAGTGAATTCGCCCTCCGAGCTTTCCAGTACATTGGTGAACCTGAAGCGCATCGTCAACTACATCGGCTGGGGCCTTGTGGCCGTGCTGGGCGTGGTGAGCGTGGTGGTCATCAGCAACACCATCCGCCTGACGGTATTTGCCCGCCGCAAGGAGATCAATATCATGAAATTCGTGGGCGCGACGAATGCGTTCATCCGGCTGCCGTTCTTTGTGGAGGGCATGACGGTGGGCGCTATCTCGGGCGTGCTGGCCACGGTCGTTGTGGGCGGTGCGTATTACGGGCTGGAGCAGGCGCTGCTGCAGCCGGAGGCGCTTTGGCTGAACGAGTTCACCAAATGCATGTGGCCGTTCATGGATATCATCTGGCCGCTGCTGGGCGGGTTTGTGCTGTTCGGCGTCGCCATCGGCGGCGTGGGCTGTGCGTCCAGCATCCGCAAGCACCTGAAGGTGTGATCTTTTTTGAACACAGGAGTTTTCTATGGAAAAGCATAAAAAACTGGTCCGCGTCGTATGTCTGGTGCTTGCCGCACTGATGGTGATGACCATCGGCGTACCGCTGATTTTTGCCTATGCCGAAACGCCGGCGGAGAAGCTGGAGCGTCTGCGCAAGGAGCTGGAGGACATCAAATCCAACATCAGCGCCGTGGAGAACAGCAAGGAAAAATCCGAGCAGACCAAGCAGTATTATCAGGCACAGGCCAACAACCTGAAGGCGCAGCTTGCCGCCATCAAGGAGGACATCGCGGCCCAGCAGCAGAGCATTGAGCTGAAAAATGCCGAGGTGGCGGAAAAAGCGGCCAATGTGGCGTATAATAAGAGCATGTTCGAATCCCGCCTCAAGGGCATGTACGAGATGAGCCGGCAGTCGAACCTTGCAATTCTTCTGGGCATCGACGACGTTTCCCAGATGCTGCTGTTTGCCGAGAACCTGCAGCAGATATCGGAGCATGATACCCAGCTCGTACAGCGGCTGCGGGACGAGCAGGCGGCCCTGGAGGCCCAGCGCGCCGAGCTGGAGCAGCAGCTTGCGGACCTTGCCGCCCGCGAGCAGGAGCTGACGGACACCGCCGTGGCGTATTCCAATGCCATCCAGCAGGCGGATGCGGCCATCAGCGCGGCTGAGGCGGACCTTGCCGCAAATGAAGAGGCTCTGGCGGAAACCCAGAGGCAGTACGAGCAGGCGCAGGAAGAATGGCGGCAGTGGACGGCGGCAAACAACGTGGATTTCGAGTACAATCAGGGCGGCTTTGCCTGGCCTATCCCGGGGTATACGAATCTTTCCTCCGATTTCGGCGTGGGACGCTGGATCTACGGCAAGTGGGACGTGCACCGCGGCATGGATGTGCCGGCCCCGGCGGGCACGCCCATCTATGCGGCTGCGGACGGCGTGGTGAGCACCAACAACCACTGGACCTACGGAATTTCCGTAAAGATATCCCACGGCTCCGGCCTTGCTACCATTTACGGCCATATGTCGGCGCGCGCTGTAAACGACGGCGATTACGTGACGCAGGGCCAGCTCATCGGTTATGTGGGGAGCACGGGCAACAGTACGGGCAACCACCTGCATTTTGAGACGACTCTTAACGGCGCGGCGGTGAGTTCGCGGCCGTATCTGGGGCCGCCGTGGGGCTGAACAGCGGTTTCGGCACCCGCGCAAGGAAAGTGAGACGAAGCTATGAATAAAAAGATCACCGTAAATCTGGCGGTGGCCATCGCCATCATTGCCATGACGGTCACCTTCGTTGTGACGATGATTCTGAGCATGCAGCTGTTCAACCGGACCGTCAGCGGCGTGCGCGAAAAAGAGATCATGTACAACAAGCTCTCGGAGATGGACAAGAGCGCCCGGGAGAATTATTACGGCGAGATCGTGGACGACACCCTGTACGATTATATCGCGGCGGGCTACGTTACCGGCATGGGCGACAAGGACGCGCGCTATTATACCGCAAAGCAGTATCTGGAATATCTCAACCAGCAGAACGGCGTGGTCATGGGCGTGGGCGCGGATGTGATCAAGGACGCCAACGGCTATGCGCGCATTGTTAAGGTGTACCCCAACAGCCCGGCGGAGGAATCCGGCCTGCAGAAGAATTTCTACATCACCAAGGTAGGGGAGCTGGACGTTAAAACGCTTTCCCTCTCGCAGGTGAACAGCCAGCTGCTGGGCGAATCCGGCACGTCGGTGCTGCTCACGGTGGTGAACGCCACGGGCGAGGACGAGCACACGGTGGAGATCCAGCGCCGCGAGTTCGACGTGCCCTCCGTGGAGGGCCAGGTGCCGGAGGGTACCACGACCGCATATTTCTGGATCAACGCTTTCAATTCCAAGACAGTGGACGAGCTGAAAGCATATTTTGAACGCTGGCAGGAGGAGGGCGTCGCCGTGGACGGCGTGGTGTTCGACGTGCGCAACAACACGGGCGGAAACCTGACGAACGCCATGCATGTGATCGATTACCTGTGCCCGGTAGGCCCTATCGCAAGCCAGCAGAACAAGGACGGAACCGTCACCACGCTGGAGACCTCCGACGCCAGCGAGGTGGAGCTGCCCATGGTGGTGCTGGTGAACGGCAACACCTCCTACGCGGCGGAGCTGTTTGCCACATCCATTCGGGAATTTGAAAAAGGACGCGTCGTCGGTACGCGCACAGCGGGCAAGGGTACCATCCAGTGCCGTCCGGTGGCTCTTTCAGACGGCTCGGCATTTTCGTATACGGTGGGCCTGCTGCTGAGCAAGAACGGAGCCACCTTCAACGGGACAGGCATTTCACCGGATGTGGAGGCGTCTCTCTCCGCCGAGGAGGAGGCGAATTTCTACAACTTCACCGTGGATACCGATCCGCAGATCCTGCGCGCGTTTGAAGTGGTGGATACGCTTACGGGCCGCAACGACATCCAGGCCAGCCTGGAGCCGTCACAGAGCAGCTCGGCTTCGGAGGCGGGCGGCGCGGGTTCCTCTTTGCAGAGCGAACCGGCCGGAACGGACGCTTCGTCGGCCGCCGAGCCTGCGGCATAAGCGCGGGCCGGAACTGTTTGTAAATGGAGTCTCGCCCCTGTATCGGGGGCGGCGGAACAACGCACACCGCGCTGCGGGGCGCACAGCCCGGCGGGCGCGGTGCGTTTTTGTTCCGCCAAGAAAAAAGAGGAGGCAACGTGTGAATCTGACGGATATTTCCACCATCAAAACGCTGTGCGCGGCGCACGGCTTTTCGCTCTCCAAGGAATTCGGGCAGAATTTTATCGTCAACCCGGGCATCTGCCCCAAGATCGCCGAGGCGGCGGGGATTGACGAGCGCTTCGGCGTGCTGGAGGTCGGCCCCGGCGTGGGGGTGCTGACCAAGGAGCTGGCGCGGCGCGCAAAAAAAGTAGTGGCGGTGGAGGTGGACAAGCGTCTGCCGCCGCTGTTGGCGGAAACTCTGGCAGAATATGAAAACGTGACGGTCGTGGAGGGCGACGTGCTGAAGGTGGACCTTGCGGCGCTCATCCGGGACGAGTTCCCGGGCCTGCGTGTGGCCGTATGTGCAAACCTGCCCTATTATATTACCAGCCCTATCGTCATGAAGCTGCTGGAGGAGCGGCTGCCCATCGAGCATATCACGGTAATGGTGCAGAAAGAGGCGGCGGACCGCCTTTCCGCCGCGCCCGGCACCCGCGCGGCGGGCGCTGTCACATATGCGGTGCATTATTACGCCGCGCCCCGCACGCTGTTTACCGTACAGCCGGGCAGCTTTTATCCCCCGCCCAAGGTAACGAGCGCCGTCATTCAGCTGCGTCTGCACGAAGCGCCGCTGGTCACGCCCCGCAGCGCGGAAGCGATGTTCCGTGTCATCCGCGCCGCGTTCAGCCAGCGGCGCAAGACGGCGGCCAACGCGGCCAGCGCGGGGCTGCATCTGCCCAAGGAGGCGGTGGCCGAGGCGCTGGCTGCGGCAGGCGTGCCGCCCACGGCCCGGCCCGAGCAGCTGACGCTGCAGAATTACGCCGACGTTTCCGACGCGCTGTTTGCGTTTCGGTGACCGGTTTGTCCTGTTGAAAACTGCTGTTCTTCTTTGTATACTGGTACTATGATATGAAATATCAGGCTCCGAATACCTGTGCAGACGAAGGAAATAACGGCCCAGAGCCTGTGCGGGCCGCTTTTGAAACGGAAAGGGAGTATCCATTTATGAAAGAAGTATTGAATGTAGGTGTTATCGGCCTGGGCAACCGCGGCTCCAACCTGTTGGAAAACTGTATCCTGCCCCAGCCGGGCGTTCGTGTGCTGGCCGTGGGCGACAATTATGAGGACCGTCGGGAGAAGGGCGTGCAGCTTGTGACGGCAGCGGGCCAGCCCGCGCCCCGCGCTGCGGCGGATTACCGCGAGGTACTGGCCATGCCGGAAATCGACGCTGTGGTCATTATGGCGTCGTGGGAATCCCATCTGAACCTTGCCTGCGACGCCATGCGCGCAGGCAAGTATACGGCCGTGGAGGTGGCGGGCGCATATTCTGTGGAGGACTGCTGGAAGCTGGTGCGCACCCACGAGGAAACGGGCGTACCCTGCATGATGCTGGAAAACTGCTGTTTTGGCCGCGACGAGCTGATGGTGCTGAATATGGTGCGCCAGGGCCTGTTCGGCGAGGTGGTGCACTGCCAGGGAGGTTACCGCCACGACCTGCGGGAGGAGGTTTCCACCGGGCGCGAGATGCGGCACTACCGCTTCCGCAACTACCTGTACCGGAACTGCGAAAACTACCCCACCCATGAGCTGGGCCCCATTGCAAACGTGCTGGACATCAACCGCGGCAACCGCATGCTGACGCTTGTTTCAGTGGCGTCCAAGGCCGCGGGGCTGCACGAATATCTGCTGCGGGAAAAAGGCCCGGACTACGACGCTGCAAAAATGAATTTTGCCCAGGGCGACGTGGTGACGACCATCATCAAATGCGCCCGGGGCGAAACGATCTGCCTGACGCTGGACACCACTTTGCCGCGGGCCTATTCCCGCGGGTTCCATGTGCAGGGGACAAAGGGCATGTACATGGAGGACAACAAGAGCGTCTTTTTAGACGGCAAAGACAACGAGTATGATTTTAAGTGGAACGAGCGCTGGAACAGCGCCGAGGAGTACCGTGAGAAGTACGACCATCCGGTGTGGAAAAAATATCTGGCCGAAGGCGTGCGCGGCGGCCATGACGGCATGGACTGGCTGGTGTTCCGCTCGTTCTTCGACGCCGCAAAGGCGGGCGCGCCTGCGCCCATCGACGTATATGATGCGGCGGCATGGATGAGTATTTCCTGCCTGAGCGAGCAGAGCGTGGCCATGGGCGGCGCTCCCGTGCCCATTCCGGACTTTACCAACGGCATGTGGATGGAGCGCGCTCCCTGGCAGCCGTAAAGCGGGAGCTTCCGGTATTTTATGCTCCGCTCCCTTTCTGAAAAATGAAAAAACAGCGGGCCGCGCCCGTGGGAAAAAGCCTTCCGGTTTTCCGGAAGGCTTCTTTTTTGCGCCTTTGCGGGCGCTAACGCAACCTTAACATCCGGAGGCGAACGTTAAGCGCACACTTACAGCTTATGCCCTATAATGAGGCATACCGCGATAAGGGAAGGAAGGGAATGGATTATGATGGATGTTCTGATGGCCGGAACATTGCTGGCCTGCTTCGGGCTTGTATGGCTTTTGGCAAAATGGTGCCAGAAGCAGGTGGACGCCGCGGAGTGAGCGCGGGGAAAAAGGCCGCAAGGAGGATACATAAATGCTGGTACTGGGTGGGATCGTGCTGCTGCTGGGCTGCTATCTGATCTATGCATTGGTACATCCGGAAAAATTTTGATTCGCTGTGAGCGAAACTGAGATAAACAGGAGGAGCTTGTCATGCTACAGCTTGCACTGACAGTGAGCATTTATTTGCTCATTGTCATTCCCGCGGGTGTGTATCTGTATCACATCGCGGCGGGGAAACACACTTTTGCAGACCCCGTCTTTGACCGTGTGGACGGAGCGATCTATAAAATCAGCGGAGTGGACCCCGGGAAGGGGATGAACTGGAAACAGTATGCCCTGGCTCTGCTGGGGACGAACGCCGTGATGGTGTTCATCGGGTATCTGATCCTGCGCGTGCAGAGCGCAGGGCTTTTCAACCCGAACAATATTGAGAATATGGAGCCCACGCTGGCGTTCAATACCATTATCAGCTTCATGACGAACACGAATCTCCAGCACTATTCCGGTGAGTCCGGGCTTTCCTACCTGTCTCAGATGCTGGTCATCATTTTTATGATGTTCGTGTCCGCCGCAAGCGGATATGCTGCCTGCGTTGCGTTCATCCGCGGCCTTGCAGGCAGGACAAAAAACGACGTGGGCAATTTTTTTGCGGACCTGGTGCGCATCACCACCCGTATCCTGCTGCCGTTTTCCATTGTGGGCGGCCTGCTGCTGGTATGGCAGGGCGTGCCGCAGAATTTTGAAGGCAATGTTGTGGTGGAGACGCTGGAGGGCACATTTCAGGTCATTGCCATGGGCCCCATCGCCGCGCTGGAGATCATCAAGCATCTGGGCACGAACGGCGGCGGCTTCCTGGGCGCAAACTCGTCCACGCCGCTGGAAAACCCCACGATGCTCTCAAACCTGATCGAGCTGTATTCCATGATGCTCCTGCCCGGCGCATGCGTCATCACCTTCGGTAAAATGGTGCACGCCCGCAGGCAGGAAGCGGCGGACGGCATGCAAAGGGCAGGCGGCCTGCGTGCGCGCGGCGGCCTTTCCGCGGCCATCTACGGCCGCGAGGGACGCAGCATTTTTGCCGCCATGGGCTTCCTGTTCGTCATCGGCCTGAGCGTATGCTTCTGGGCCGAGAGCCAGGGCAACCCGGCGTTGGCGGATATCGGCCTGGACCAGGCTATGGGCAGTATGGAGGGCAAGGAGGTCCGCTTCGGTATTGCACAGTCGGCGATGTTCACCACCGTCACGACCTCTTTTACGACCGGTACGGTGAACAATATGCACGACACCCTGACGCCGCTGGGCGGCATGATCCCTCTGCTGCACATGATGCTGAACGTAGTATTCGGCGGCAAGGGCGTCGGTCTGATGAATATGATCCTGTACGCCATTCTGGCAGTGTTCATCTGCGGCCTGATGATCGGGCGCACGCCGGAATACCTGGGCAAAAAGATCGAAGGCCGGGAAATGAAGCTCACCGCGCTGTGCATCATCATCCACCCGCTGCTCATCCTTGCGTTTTCCGCGCTGGCAGTGGGCACCGCAGCCGGGCGGGAGGGCATCACCAATCCGGGCTTTCACGGCCTGAGCCAGGTGCTGTATGAATATGCCTCCTCCGCCGCCAACAACGGTTCCGGTTTTGAGGGCCTGGCGGATAATACCTGTTTCTGGAATATCACCGCCGGTCTGGCCATGTTCTTCGGCCGGTACCTTTCCATCGTCATCCAGTTGGCCATTGCCGGGTCGCTGATGAAAAAGAACTTTGTCAATGAATCGGCCGGCACGCTGCGGACGGACACGGTTTCGTTTTCCGATATCCTGGTTTTCGTCGTATACATTTTTGCCGCGCTGACATTTTTTCCAGCGCTGGCATTGGGCCCCGTTGCAGAGCATCTGGCTCTGTGGGGCTAAGAGCGGTTTGAAAAATCAAAAAAGCTGCCTTTCCCAACAGGAACTGACGTTTACTGCGTCCCAAATCCTCGGAATACAGCAGGTATTCCTGCGCTTTTGGCCTTGTAACTGCTCGATCCTTGCGGGAAATACAGCGTTCCTGCTATTTTCAAACAACCCCTAAGGAGGATTTTCAGAGCTATGAGTAAGAACCGCAAGCAAAAGATGATCACACCGGAGATCATGCGGCAGGCCGTGGTCGGAGCGTTTACAAAGCTGGACCCGCGCTATATGATGAAAAATCCGGTGATGTTCGTTGTGGAGATCGGGTTTGTGATCTCGCTGGTGCTCTCCTTCGCGCCCGGCCTGCTGGGAGACACGACGCCGAACGCGCGCGTTTACAACAGTATTGTGTCGGCCATTCTGTTCGTTACGGTGCTGTTTGCAAACTTTGCCGAATCAGTGGCGGAGGGGCGCGGAAAAGCGCAGGCCGCCAGCCTGAAGAAAACAAAAAAAGACACACAGGCGCGCCTGCTTGATGCAGACGGAGGCGAAAGGATGGTGCCGTCCAGCGAACTGAAGAAGGGCGATGTGGTGATGGTGGCCGCGGGCGGGGTCATCCCGGGCGACGGCGAGGTCATCGAGGGCATCGCCTCGGTGGATGAATCCGCCATCACCGGCGAATCCGCGCCGGTGGTGCGCGAGGCAGGCGGCGATTTCAGCTCTGTAACCGGCGGCACCACGGTGGTGTCCGACTGGCTGAAGGTGCGCATCACGTCCGACCCAGGCGACAGCTTTCTGGACCGCATGATCGCTCTGGTGGAGGGCGCTTCCCGCAAAAAAACGCCCAATGAGATCGCGCTGAACACACTGCTGGTGTCGCTCACCGTTATTTTTCTGATCGTCATCGTCACACTGTATCCCATCGCCCTGTATTCCGGCGTGCAGCTCCAGACTTCCACACTGATCGCCCTGATGGTCTGCCTGATCCCGACCACCATCGGCGGCCTGCTGTCCGCCATCGGAATCGCCGGGATGGACCGCGTGACGCGCTTTAACGTCATCGCCATGTCCGGCAAAGCCGTGGAGGCATGCGGCGACGTGGACACGATGATTTTGGATAAGACCGGAACGATTACCTACGGCAACCGCCTTGCGGCGGACTTTTTCCCCGTGGGCGGCGCGTGCCGGGAGGAGCTGGTGCGCTGTGCCGCGCTGACGAGCCTGCACGACGGCACGCCGGAGGGTAAGTCCACACTGGCTCTGGCCCGCCTTCAGGGGGAGGACTGCGGGGAGCCGCAGGGCGCGCGCTTCATTGCGTTTACCGCTCAGACACGCATGAGCGGTGTGGACCTGCCCGGCGGCCGGAGCGTACGCAAGGGGGCGTCCGACGCCATTGAGAAATACGTTTCCGAAATGGGCGGCAAGGTGCCGGAGGACCTTGCCCGGCGCGTTGCCGAGGTGTCCGCTCTGGGCGGCACACCGCTGGCTGTCTGCGAGGACAGCCGGATTTTGGGCGTCATTTATTTAAAGGACACGGTAAAGGCGGGCATGGCCGAGCGTTTTAAGCGCCTGCGTGCCATCGGCATCAAAACCATTATGTGCACGGGCGACAACCCGCTTACCGCCGCCACGATCGCCAAGGAGGCAGGCGTGGACGGCTTCATTGCCGAGTGCAAGCCCGAAGACAAGATCGCATTGATCAAAAAAGAACAGGCCGAGGGCAAGATCGTTGCCATGACGGGCGACGGCACCAACGACGCGCCCGCTCTGGCGCAGGCAAACGTAGGCCTTGCGATGAACAGCGGTACCGCCGCCGCCAAAGAGGCCGCAAATATGGTGGACCTGGACAGCGACCCCACGAAAATTTTGGAGGTGGTGGAGATCGGCAAGCAGCTGCTTATTACCCGCGGCAGCCTTACGACTTTTTCCATCGCCAACGACATCGCAAAATACTTCGCAATCATCCCCGCTATGTTTATGATGGCGATCCCGCAGCTGGGTGTGCTCAACATCATGGACCTGGCAACGCCGCACAGCGCCATTCTTTCCGCGCTCATTTTCAATGCCATCATCATTCCATGCCTGATACCGTTGGCGCTCAGGGGCGTAAAGTACCGCCCCATGTCATCCGGCAGGATGCTTGCCCGGAATATGATGCTTTACGGCCTGGGCGGTGTGATCGCTCCCTTCGCAGGCATCAAGCTCATAGATATGCTCATCCATCCGCTTTTGGCGCTTTGGGGCTTTTAAGGAGGAATATGCATGGACGCGAATAAAAAAGCAATGCTCCGCAATATCCGTCAGGCTCTCGTGGTCACGCTGGTCCTGCTGCTTTTGTGCGGATTTGTATTTCCGGTGCTTCTGAGCGGCCTTTCCGGCCTGCTTTTCCCGCATCAGGCGGGCGGCAGCCTGGTGACCGCCGACGGCAAGGCTGTGGGTGCGAAGCTGGTGGGACAGGAGTTCACCGAGGCCTATTTCATGAAGGGGCGGCCCTCCGCCTATCACTACAACACCTATTACACAGACGAACAGGGCAGCCGGTTCTACAACGACGGCAGCGAATTTGCGGGGCTGGGCTCCGGTTCCAACAATTACGCGCCCAGCAACCCTGCGCTGACACAGCGTGTGGAAGCCGACATCGAGGCGTTTTTGGCAGAAAATCCCGGCGTGGCGCGGGAGGATATCCCGGCCGACCTGATGACGGCCTCGGGCTCGGGCCTTGACCCGCACATCTCGCCCGCCGCCGCGCAGGTGCAGCTTCCCGCCATTGCAGAGGCTTCAGGGCTCAGCCCGGAACGGCTTGCGCAGATCGTTGCGGACAACACCGAGGAAAAACTGCTGGGCGTGTTCGGGGAGGAGACCGTGAACGTGCCGGGCGTCAACCTGGACATCGCGCTGGCGATGGGGCTGATTTCGGAAACGGAAAAATAAACGCGGCAGAAGCAAAAAAACGCCGCCCCGAAACGGGGCGGCGGTTGCTGTATACGGCGCCCGCGGGGCGGCCGGTCACATCTCCTGGCAGAGCTGCCAGTACAGGCCCTTGCGCGCCAGCAGCTCCTCATGGGTTCCGCATTCCGCGATCTCGCCGTGGTCGATGTACATGATTTTGTTGCAGGCACGGATGGTGGAGAGCCGGTGTGCGACAATGAAGGAGGTGCGTCCCTTGAGCATGCGGTTCACACCCTCCTGCAGCTCGCGTTCCGTTTTGGTATCCACGCTGCTGGTGGCTTCGTCCAGGATGAGGATCTTCGGGTCGGACGCCATGGTGCGCGCCAGAGCAAGAAGCTGCTTTTCCCCCTGGGAGAGCATGGCCCCGCCCTCGGTGAGCACGGTGTCGTAGCCGTGAGGCAGCGCCCGGATAAAGCCGTCCGCGCACACAAGCTCGGCCGCGCGGATGAGCTCTTCGTCGCCGGCGGCAAGATTGCCGTAGCGCAGATTGTCCATCACGGTGCCTGTAAATACGAAGCTCTCCTGCATCATCAGCCCCATCTGGGCACGCAGCGAAGCCAGCGTCACGCCGGAGATATCCACGCCGTCAATGGTCACCCGGCCTTCGGTGCAGTTGTAAAAACGGCTGAGCAGGTTGATAATGGTTGTTTTTCCGCTGCCCGTGTGGCCCACCAGAGCCACGCTCTCGCCCTGCTTCACATGAAAATTCACATGCTTGAGCACAAGGATATCCTTTTCATAGGCGAAAGAGACGTCGTGGAACTCCACATCGCCGCGGATCTCCGGCAGCACTGCGGCGCCGGGGGCGTCCTGCACCTCGACCGGTTCGTCGATCATCTCAAAGATACGCTCCAGATATGCCACGTTGTTGATGAAGTTGTTGTAGATGTTGGCAAGCTGGTTGATGGGCCCCCAGAACTGGGAGGCGTAGTTCATCATGGCCAGCAGCACGCCCACGGTAACGGCGGGCTTGGCGGCAAAGATGCCGTATACGATGATGGCCACCGTCACGCTGCGGCTGATGAGATCGATAACAGGGGAAACGGCCATGGACGGCACGACGGCGCTGTACCAGGCGCGTTTGGAATCGCGCAGCAGGCCGTCGTACACGTCGGCGTTGTACTGCTCCCGCGCGAAAAGCTGGGTGATCTTCATGCAGGTGATGCTCTCGTTGAGGTAGGCGTTCATATTGCTGCTTTTGTTGGAGTACGCCTGCCACCCTCTGCGCTGCATGGGCTTGATGAACAGGATGAACCCGACGGCGAACGGCAGCCCCGCCAGCACGACGCACGCCAGGCGCGCGTCCATGCGCAGCATGAAAATAACAATGAACACCAGGTTGAACATCTGCAGGAACAGGCTGATGAGCCCGTTGGACAGGATGTTGGCCACCGAGTTGACGTAGTTGATGACACGCACGAGAATTTTTCCGTGGGGACGGCTGTCGAAATAGGAGAAAGAAAGCTTCTGCAGGTGCTCGTACAGGTCGCGCCGCAGGTCATGGACGATGTTCTGGCCGATGACGTTGACGCACCGGCTGGACAATGTGGTGAACAGAATGTTGACGGCGATACACGCCAGCATGAGCGCGCAGCAGGCCAGCACCATGGGGATGTTCCCCGCGGGCACGGCCTCGTCCAGCACGCGGGCCGAGAACAGCGGCCCGCACAGGCCCGCCACCATGGCCAGCGCCTGCAGTACGAACGCGCGCAGGAACAGGCGTCCCTCCCGGCGGATGTACACAAAGCAGCGCCGGATCATTTCCCAGCTGAAAGTGCTTTCCAGCGTTTCGTCCACGCCGAAGGTGTTCCGTTTTGCCATGGTCAGCGCACCTCCTTTGCCGGGGCGTTTGCCGCGGGCGCGTCGGGCATTCCCTGCACGCCCTGCAGCAGGCAGATGTCGCGGTAATAGCCCTCACAGGCCGCGAGCTGTTCATGGGTGCCGCGCTGCGCGATGCGCCCGTCCTGCAATACGAGTATCTGGTCCGCGCTGCGCACAGCGGAAATGCGCTGCGCAACAATGATCTTTGTACAGGGATAGGGAAGCTCCTGAAGATTTTTGCGCAGCTGCTTTTCGGTCTCCAGGTCGACCGCCGAGGTGGTGTCGTCCAGGATCAGGATCTCAGGCTGCTTTGCCAGCGCGCGGGCCAGGGCGATGCGCTGCTTCTGGCCGCCGGAAAGCCCGGTGCCCTGCTCGCCGATGATGGTGTCGAAGCCCTCGGGCAGCGAGCAGATGAAATCAGCGGCCGCGAGGCGGGCGTACAGGGCGACGTCGTCTTCGGAGATGTCGTCGGGCGCGCTGTACGCGATGTTGCTGCTGACGGTGTCGGAATAGAGCTGCACGCGCTGCGTCGCCATGCCGATGCGCCGCCGCAGCGCCTGAAGGTCCCACAGGCGCACGTCCACGCCGTTCACCAGCACCGTGCCGCCGCTGACGTCCAGCATGCGCGTGACGGCGTCCACCAGCGTGGTTTTGCCGCTGCCTGTGGCGCCCAGTATGGCCAGCGTCTGCCCCTGCGTTACGGAAAAGCTGACGTCCTTCAGCGTGGGGGCGCTGTTGTGGGGGTAAGCGACGGTAACGCCGCGGAACTCCACGCTGCCGCGGCATTCGCCCTCGGTGCGCCCGTGCTCGGGGTTCTCGATCCGCG
>ENA-UOOD01002619-UOOD01002619.1-human-gut-metagenome-genome-assembly--contig:-CS67-NODE-2619-length-15916-cov-5.226972_pt1 | contig 15916 bp, 13 predicted proteins | sample MGYA00242464_ERZ724011 | MGnify/ENA metagenome assembly ERZ724011 | reverse complement strand
TGAAGCAGGTCTTTCAAAGTAATGTATAATAAGAAAGAACATAAAAGGAGCCTGCTGAGTTTGGTCCGGCGACGAAACCATTACACCGAAGGGCTTTCGTAACCTACATCCGTGAACTATAAAGATAACGTTTTTTCATTCAGTAGTTTACAAAACGGACACAAATTGATACAATGAAGAAAAAAAGGAGATAAATTTATGAGCGGAGTTACTATTTCAGCATTAATTAAAAAAATGAATTTGGAACTTTTGACAAAAGAGATAAATACAGACAAGATCAAACTGTATCATCCGGATGTTAATCGTCCGGCACTGCAGCTGGCGGGCTATTACGAGCATTTTGATCGTGAGCGTGTTCAGCTGATTGGTGTTGTTGAGTATACCTATATGCAGCGCATGACAGAAGAGCAGCGTCTGGAAAATTATGAAAAGTTGCTTTCAAGCGAGATTCCATGTATCATCTTTTCCACAAATAATAGACCGGGTGAGACATTCTTAAAGATTGCAAGCAAATACAAGGTTCCTGTTATGCTTTCTGAGAAAAAGACCTCTCCTTTGATGGCAGAGATAATTCGTTGGTTAAATGTTGAGCTGGCACCGACAATCTCAATTCATGGTGTGTTAGTCGATGTTTATGGTGAAGGTGTGCTTATTACTGGAGAGAGCGGCATTGGAAAGAGCGAGGCAGCGCTGGAGCTTATAAAGCGAGGCCATCGTCTTGTATCTGATGATGTTGTAGAGATACGTAAGGTAAGTGATGAGACATTAGTTGGAAGTGCACCAGATATCACAAGACATTTTATCGAGCTTCGAGGCATAGGAATTATCGATGTTAAGACATTATTTGGTGTCGAGGCAGTTAAAAACACGCAGGCAATCGATATGGTTATTAACTTGGAGGATTGGGATAAGGATAAGGAATATGATCGTCTTGGTCTGGAGGATCATTATACCGAGTTTCTTGGAAACAAGATCGTCTGCCACAACATTCCGATTCGTCCGGGCAGAAACCTTGCGATTATTGTAGAGTCAGCGGCTGTCAACTACCGTCAGAAGAAGATGGGCTATAATGCAGCTAGAGAGCTGTATAATCGTGTACAGCAAAATCTTGCCAGGAGAGATGACGATTGAAGGAATTTATGGAAATGGAAAGACAATTACAGGATAATGTTACAAAGAGGCTTCAGGCTATTTTAGAACCAGAGGATCTTCTTTTTGATGAGCCGATGAAGGACTACACGACTTTTCGAGTTGGAGGACCGGCAAAATGGATGGCAGCTCCGCAGGATGAGCAGCAGCTTCGCGTAATTTTAAAAATTTGCAGAAAACTGCAGATTCCATGCTTTATTCTTGGACGCGGCAGCAATCTGCTTGTCAGCGACAAAGGTTTTGACGGCGTGATTGTAAACTTACGAAAACATTTCAATAAAATTGAAGTAGATCGCGAAAATAAAACAATCACAGCAGAGGCAGGCGCATCACTTCCGGCTGTGTCACAGGCGGCACTATCTGCAGGACTTACAGGTCTTGAATTTGCTGCTGGCATTCCGGGAACAATGGGTGGCGGTCTGTTTATGAATGCAGGCGCGTATGGCGGCGAGCTAAAACAGGTCGTAACAGAAGCAGCTGTAATGACAAAGGACGGCATGATTTTACATGTGCCAGCAGAGCAGATGGCACTTGGTCATCGTCTTAGCAGCTTTATGCAGACTGGTGAGATTATTCTTTCTGTTAAGATGCAGTTAACACAGGGAAATCCAGTTGTAATTAAAGAAACTATGGATGATTTTAACAGTAGGCGAAGAGAGAAGCAGCCGCTTGAATACCCAAGTGCAGGAAGCACCTTTAAGCGTCCAGCAGGTTATTTTGCCGGAAAGCTGATCGAGGATGCAGGCCTTAAGGGATTTTCAGTTGGCGGAGCGCAGGTTTCAAAAAAGCATGCTGGTTTTGTAATCAATACTGGTTCTGCAACTGCAGCTGATATTTGGAATCTTTGCAATGAGATACAAAACAGGGTTCAAAATGAGTTTGGTGTAACGCTGGAAATGGAAATTCAGAAGCTTGGTTCATTTGAGCAGCAAAAAACAAAGGGTTAAAAAATGAGAATTGTAATTGTAACAGGAATGAGCGGTGCAGGAAAAACAACTGCACTCAAGATGCTTGAGGATATGGGCTTTTACTGCGTTGACAATTTGCCAATTCGCCTGATTGAAAAGTTTGTTGAGCTGATTAAGGGTGGCGGCACTGAGGCAAATGATATTGCGCTGGGCATTGATATTCGTAATCCTGAGTTTATTGGACTTATGAGCGAGGTCATTACGCAGCTAAAGCAGGAAGAAATTGACTGTAAGGTTTTGTTTCTTGAGGCATCAGATGAATGTCTGATTAAGCGTTATAAGGAAACACGCCGCAGCCATCCGCTGTCACAGGGACAGCGAGTAGAGGTTGGAATTGCAAAAGAGCGAAAGTTAATGGCAGAATTGCTTTCTAAGTCCGATTATGTTATAAACACGTCGCAGCTTCTGACAAGAGAACTTAAGGCACAGCTAGAAGATATACTTTTAAAAGGCTTTGATTATAAAAATCTTTTTGTGACAGTGCTTTCATTCGGCTTTAAGTATGGAATACCTACAGATGCTGATCTTGTCTTTGATGTGCGATTTTTGCCAAATCCGTACTATTTTGAAAACATGAGACTGCTGACAGGAAATGATGCACCTGTTCGCGACTATGTTATGAGTTCAGACACGGCAAAAGTATTTTTAGAAAAGCTCACCGATATGGTGACATTTCTGATTCCCCATTATATTGATGAGGGAAAATCCCAGCTAGTCATAGCAATCGGCTGTACAGGCGGCAAGCACCGCTCTGTTACGATCGCCAATGCACTTTATGAAAAATTAAAGGGCAAAGAGGGCTATGGGCTGAGACTTGACCACAAGGATATTGAGAAAGATGGAAGAAGAAAATAAGAAAGAAAAAGAAGGAGCCTCCTTTTCCATGCAGGTAAAGGAGGAGCTTTCCTACGTAGAAGGAACATCACGCCACTGTAAGCTGGCAGAGTTAGCAGCGTTAGTTCTTTGCTGTGGACGGCTGGTGGACAGGAAAAAAGATGATGGTTATAAAGAAAGTTGCATTAGTAAAACGTTACTTTTTGAGTCAGAAAATGAAACAGTTTTAAGAAAGTACTTTACTTTTGTACAAAAAACATTTAATATAGAGTTAATGCGTGTACACAAGGGAAACGGATATGCTTTAGAGCTGAATGAACAAGACACAAAAACGGTTTTGCAGGCAATAGAGCTTTCTGAAGGGGAACCCCTGGAAAATTGCGTTGCAGACAGCAGACTTTTGCTTCGAAATTGCTGCCGCAGGGCTTTTGTCCGGGGTTGTTTTCTGGCATCCGGCTCAATCAGTGCGCCGCAGAAAGGGTATCATTTTGAAATCGTTACCGTTTCAGAAAAGCGAGCGCAGCAACTGCAGCAGATCATCCGCACTTGTGGGATTGATGTAAAAACAGTGGTACGAAAAAAGTATCATGTAGTTTATGCAAAAGAAGGAGAGCAAATCGGAGATCTGTTAAGTTTGATGGAAGCACCAAAAGCCAGAATGAATTTTGAAAACATTCGCATTCTAAAGGATGTCCGCAACAGTGTGAACCGCAAAGTAAATTGTGAGGCTGCCAATCTGAATAAAACGGCAAATGCCTCATTGGAGCAAGTTAGAGATATTGAATATATCAGTGAATATTACGGCCTGGAAAGTTTACATGAAAATTTAAGACAGGCCGCACGTCTGCGTCTTGAAAAACCAGACGCCTCTCTGACAGAACTGGGAAAAATGATGGATCCGCCAGTAAGTAAATCTGGTGTTAACCATCGTTTTAAGAAACTTAAGGCATTAGCGGATCAGATGAGAGAAAAAGGAGGAAGATTATGATAACAAAGACAATTACAGTGGAGATTCCAGCAGGACTAGAGGTACGCCCGGTGGCAGTGCTCGTTCAGGTAGCAAACCAGTATAGCAGCAGCATTTACGTAGAGAGCGGAAACAAGAAGGTAAATGCAAAGAGTATCATGGGACTGATGACATTAGGACTTCGTGCAGGTGAGTCTGTTACTGTACATGCAGATGGTTCTGATGAGGAAGACGCTGTAGATAAGATCGAGGCATATCTGACAGGAAGAGCAGTTATCAATGCAAGAGCATAAATAATAATTCTGATAAAAAAAGCCGTGTGAGCATAACTGCCCACACGGTTTTCTTGTTTTTATTCATAATCAGCAGTATTTGTTAGGAGTTTAAAGCCGCCCCAATATCGAAAGATTGCTTTTGCCAGAATTTTGTCACGTGCAACATAAGTATTATTCCAGTATCGCGAGTCTTTTGAGTTATTTCTGTTATCACCCATCATAAAATAGCAGCCCTCAGGAACCTGAAACTGCATTCCATCGTTTGCGATAACCCATTCCTCCTTCAAATAATCTTCTTTTAATGGAGTAGCGGAGTTATTTATATATACCTTGCTGTCTTTTATTGTGACTGTCTCACCTGGAAGTCCAATAATTCGCTTGATGTAGTTTATAGATTCGTTGTCAGGATACTTAAAGATTACTATATCACCACGCTTTGGATCCTCCATAAGATAAGAAAGACGAAAACCGAACAATCGATCACCAGTCATGATTGTGTTTTCCATTGAGCCAGATGGTACCTTTGCATTTAACAGAATAAAATTGTTAATCAAAAGTGCGGCAACAATGGCAATGCCTATGCTGATCACATATTCAAGAATAGTTTTTGCTGTTGATTCTTTTTCATCCGTTTTCTTATTGTCTTTTTTTTCATTCGTTTGCAGGTCATTTTCCTGCTCAGAAATATTGTTTTGCTCCATATGAGTACCTGTACCTTTCTCTTTGCTGTAACACTGCTGCAGCTGAAAATTTGCGTAAACGCTTTTGTAGGAGTATAGCATAAACGAAAGGAAAAGTCTATTGTCAATTGGCGCTTTGCAACTAATGTTTGCTTTTCGCACGGAAAAATGATAAAATATGTTATAGTTCGCGTGATCTTTAAAAGGAGAATCTCGCGAGCAGGAATTGTGATGAGAATTGACCACAAAAGAAGGAGGCTTCTATGGCATTTACACATCTTCATGTGCATACAGAGTATAGTCTGCTCGACGGCTCATGTAAGATAAAGGAATTAATTGACAGAGCAAAAGAGCTGGGGATGCAGTCCCTGGCGATTACAGATCACGGCGTCATGTACGGCGTGATTGATTTTTATAAAGCAGCAGTTAATGCAGGTATAAAGCCCATTATAGGCTGTGAGGTTTATGTGGCACCGGAATCAAGATTTGACAGAGAAGCAGGCGGACAGGGAGATGATCGTTATTATCATCTGGTGTTGTTAGCAGAAAATGATACAGGCTATCATAACCTGATGAAGATTGTTTCAAGAGGTTTTACGGAAGGCTATTATTATAAGCCGCGTGTAGATAAAGAACTTCTTGAAAAATATCATGAGGGCATAATTGCACTAAGTGCATGTCTGGCAGGTGAGGTGGCAAGAAATGTCACAAGAGGTCTTTATGAGGACGCAAAAAAAGCAGCGCTTTCCTATGAGAAAATTTTTGGAAAGGGAAATTTCTTTTTAGAACTGCAGGATCATGGAATCAGTGCACAGGCAACTGTTAATCAGGCACTTCTTCGTATGAGTGAGGAGACAGGGATTGAGCTTGTAGCAACAAATGATATTCATTATATAAATGCAGAAGACGCAGAGCCTCATGATGTACTTTTATGTATACAGACCGGAAAAAAGGTAAACGATGAGAACCGCATGCGCTACACGGGAGGCCAATATTATTTAAAATCTGAGCAGGAAATGCGTGATCTGTTTCGTTATGCACAGCAGGCGATTGACAATACAGCAAAAATTGCAGACAGATGTAATGTTGAGATTGAGTTTGGAAAGACAAAGCTTCCAAAGTTTTCTGTGCCGGATGGCTACACATCAGAACAGTATCTTGAGAAGCTTTGCCGTGAAGGATTGGTGCGCCGTTATGGTGAGGAGGCATCACAGGTAGAAAAACGTCTTGACTATGAGCTTGGTGTTATAAAAAAGATGGGCTATGTTGACTACTTTTTGATTGTGTGGGATTTTATTCATTTCGCAAAATCAAAAGATATAATGGTTGGTCCGGGACGAGGTTCAGCAGCAGGAAGTGTAGTTGCCTACAGTTTGGAGATAACAGATATTGAGCCGCTTCGCTATCAGCTTCTGTTTGAGCGTTTTTTAAATCCAGAGCGTGTATCTATGCCAGATATTGATGTAGACTTTTGCTTCGAGCGCCGTCAGGAAGTAATTGACTACGTTGTAGAAAAGTATGGCAAAGATCAGGTCGTTCAGATTGTTACATTTGGTACGCTTGCTGCCAAAAACTGTATCCGCGATGTTGGACGTGCACTTGATTTGCCATACTCGCTTTGCGATATGATTGCTAAGCTTATTCCGGCTGAATTAAATATGACAATTGACCGTGCATTAAATGTCAACCCAGAGCTTCGGTCTCATTATGACAGCGATCCGCAGGTTAAAAAACTTATTGATCTCTCAAAGAGGCTTGAAGGTCTTCCGCGTCATACATCAATGCATGCGGCTGGAGTTGTCATAAGCCAGCGTGCCGTAGATGAATATGTGCCGCTCTCAAGAGGAAGCGATGGTGCAGTTGTCACACAGTACACTATGACAGCCTTAGAAGAGCTAGGTCTTTTAAAAATGGATTTTCTGGGACTTAGGACGCTTACAGTTATACAAAATGCAGTAAATAATGTGAAGCGAAGTCAGGGCATTGCATTAGATATCAGTAACATTGATATGAATGATTCACAGGTACTTGCCTCAATTGGAACAGGTCATTGTGAAGGTATTTTCCAGCTTGAGAGTGCAGGAATGAAAAACTTCATGAAGGAGTTAAAGCCAGACAGTCTTGAGGATATTATCGCTGGAATTTCTCTATATCGCCCAGGTCCTATGGATTTTATTCCGAGATATTTAGAGGGAAAAAATAATCCGGAAAAAATCACATACGAATGCCCACAGTTAAAGCCGATTCTTGAACCTACGTATGGATGTATAGTGTATCAGGAGCAGGTTATGCAGATTGTTCGTGATCTTGCAGGCTATACGCTTGGACGAAGCGATCTTGTGCGCCGTGCAATGGCTAAAAAGAAAGCAGCTGTTATGGAGAAAGAGCGTCAGAATTTTGTGTACGGCAATGAAGAAGAAGGTGTTCCGGGATGTATTTCACGTGGAATTGATGAGAAAACGGCAAATCATATATATGATGAGATGATTGATTTTGCAAGATATGCGTTTAATAAGTCACATGCTGCAGCATATGCGGTTGTAGCATATCAGACGGCTTATTTAAAATATTATTATCCTGTTGAATATATGGCTGCACTTATGACGTCTGTAATTGAAAATTCTGGAAAAGTTTCTGATTATATTCAGGTTTGCCGTAAGATGGGAATTTCAATCGTTCCGCCTGATATAAATGCCGGTGAGTGGGATTTTTCTGTGCGCGATGGAAAAATCTGTTATGCATTATCTGCCATAAAAAGCATTGGAAGAAATGTTATTTTAGCGATGGTGCGTGAGAGAAAAGAAAATGGAGCATACACAGATCTTCAGAATTTCTTAGAGCGCATGTATGGCGGTGAGTTAAATAAACGAGCCGTTGAAAATCTGATAAAGTCAGGTGCGATGGACTGTATTGAAGGCAACAGAAGACAAAAAATGGAAGTTTATTCCTCTATTATGGATGAATTAGCCAGAGAACAGAAACACTCTATGACAGGACAATACAGCCTGATGGATTTTTTAGAGGGACCGCAGAAGGATGACTTTAAGATTTCATTCCCCAAGGTGCCAGAATATGAGCCAGGTGCACTTCTCGCAATGGAAAAAGAGGTGCTTGGAATTTATATCAGTGGTCATCCGCTAGAGGCTGACAGAAGTCTCATCGAGAAAAATATCACAGCAGTCAGCAGTGATTTTATTCAGGATGAGGAGACTGGAATGGCAAGGGTGCGAGATCAGGCCATTGTTACGGTGGCAGGAATGATTGCAGCAAAAACAGTTAAGACAACAAAGACAAACCAAATGATGGCATTTCTGACGCTTGAGGATTTACGAGGAACTCTTGAGGTGATTGTTTTTCCAAAAGATTACGAAAAATATCGCGCAATTCTCAGTCCAGATCAGAAAATTTTTGTTAAGGGTCGCGTGTCACTTGGAGATGAGGTGCAGGGAAAACTGATCTGTGAAAAGATAGTGGCATTTTCTGAGATTCCGGGTGAGCTGTGGATTCAGTTTCAAGATCTTGAAAGCTACCAAATGAATGAAAAGAAGCTTCTGTCTATGTTGGCACCGTGGGATGGAAAAGACACAGTAGTGGTTTATCTTTCCAACACAAGACAGTACCAAAAGCTGCCGCCAAGCCGATGTGTCGGCATTTGTCCACAGCTTATTGACCAGCTTGACCAAGTATTTGGAAAAGAAAATATAAAAACATTGAAAAAAATCAAGGAAAAGCTCTAAATTGTATTGAAAAACTTTGCAAAATCAATTAGAATAAGTATTGGTAAATTTTTAACACACTTTACCAGACAGCAAGAAAAACACAAAATGCAAAGCAAAAAGATAAGAAACATGTCAAGACAGCAAGGAGGAAACGTCATGGCAAATAAAGTAAAGACAATTGGTGTATTAACAAGTGGAGGAGATGCTCCAGGCATGAACGCCGCAATCCGCGCCGTTGTTCGTACCGGTATTGCGAAGGGTCTGAACGTAAAGGGTATTATGAGAGGTTACGCCGGACTGCTGAAAGAGGAGATCGTTGATATGGATTCTCGCAGCGTATCTGATATTATCCAGAGAGGTGGTACTATCCTTTACACAGCAAGATGTGCAGAGTTCCGTACAGAGGAGGGTCAGAAGCTTGGTGCAGAGATCTGCAGAAAGCACGGAATTGATGGTATCGTTGTAATTGGCGGTGACGGTTCATTTAATGGAGCATGTAAGCTGGCAAATCTGGGAATCAATACAATTGGTCTGCCGGGAACTATTGATCAGGATATTGCTTGTACAGATTATACCATCGGCTTTGATACTGCAATCAATACCGCAATGGAAGCAATTGATAAGGTAAGAGATACTTCTACATCTCATGAGCGCTGCAGTATCATTGAGGTTATGGGAAGAAGCGCAGGTTACATCGCTTTATGGTGTGGTGTTGCAAATGGTGCAGAGAATATTCTTCTTCCAGAGTATTATGATGGCGATGAGCAGGCACTGATCAATCAGATTATTGAGAATCGTAAGAAGGGTAAGAAGCATCATCTGATTATTAACGCAGAGGGTGTTGGTCATTCCGCAAGCATGGCAAAGAGAATTGAGGCAGCTACAGGCATTGAGACCAGAGCAACCATTCTTGGACATATGCAGCGTGGTGGAAGCCCGACCTGTCTGGATCGTTATTATGCATCTATGATGGGTGCTCGTGCCGTAGATCTTCTGTGTGAAGGTGCAAGCAACCGTGTAGTAGCATTCCGCGATGGTAAGTTCGTTGATTACGATATCAACGAGGCACTTGCAATGAAGAAAACCATCTCTCCATACGAGGACGAAGTAAGCAAGATGCTTTCCAGATAATATAAATGAAATACAAATAAACAATAAAGTGGTCCACGGTCTTGACTGTGGACCATTTTTATAGGAAAATAACTTAAAAAAATAAGAAAAGAGGGCAATTTATGAATCAGCAGCAAAAATATATTTTGAATTTACAGAGAAAATCCAGGGAGAGAAAGCGCGAGCAGGCATTTGTTATTGAGGGAAGAAAGATGTTTGAGGAGGCACCGGCAGATCGTATAAAAATGATAGTGGCATCAGAGTCTTTTTGCAAGAGTAAGGAAGGTGCTGCGCTTCTAAAGGGAAAAAAATTTGACGTAGTAAGTGATTCGATTTTTGAGACACTTTCCGATACAAAGACACCGCAGGGTATTCTTGCAGTAGTAAAGCAGCAGCCATATTCATTTGAAGAGCTGTTGGGAAAAGAAAGGGCATCCTTTTTGCTTATCTTAGATCATTTACAGGATCCGGGAAATTTAGGAACAATCATGCGTGCAGCTGAGGCAGCAGGAGTGACTGGTATTTTAATGAGCAGTGACTGTGTTGATATCTACAATCCAAAGACAATACGAAGCACTATGGGTGCTCTTTACCGCGTGCCGTTTGTCGTATCAGAAGATTTTGCAGGCGATATAGAGCACTTAAAAGAAGCAGGTGTAAGTACATATGCCGCTCACCTAGGCGCAACAATCAGCTACGAAGGAGCAGACTATAAAAAGCCTTGCGCATTTATGATTGGAAACGAGGCGAACGGTCTGTCAGATGAGGTAGCAGCGCTTGCAGACTGTAAGATTCTGATTCCAATGGCAGGACAGGTAGAATCATTAAATGCGGCAATGGCAGCCACTGTTTTGATGTTTGAGGCAGCAAGACAGAGACGAAATTGAGTTTACAGTGAACTGTAACAAAACTAGGCCTCCTGTCGATTTGCGCGACGGCTCTCCCAAGAAAGCAGTTGACAATATTTATTAAAAATGTTACAATGCGTCTGTAACAAAGTTGTAATAAGTTTAATAAAATTGAAACAGTTATTACATAATTATGATATTTTTCATGTCTAGGACGGTAAAAAATACTGTTTGCGAAAAGTAAATGTTTCACAGACATGAAAATAAAAATTGGAGAGGTCAAATATTCAATGAAAGCTAGAGTAAAAATTCTTGTGAATGGAGCGGCAGCAACGCTTTTAACTGGTGCAGTTGCAGCTGGACTTATTCTTTCTTCAACAGGTGCACTCCAGACAAAGAATAATGATGTTCTCGCCGCGCGTGAGCTTGATGAGACACAGGAAGAGATGACAAGAGAGCAGGAGCCTCAGACAGAAGCAAATGCAGAATTAGTCAGCGCTGAACGTTATCAGCTGGGCATGTTGTGGGAACATGAGCTAACGGCGAAAAAGACAACAGAAAAGTCAACTGAGTCTGACGAAAAAAATTCAGAAAATGAGCAGTACTCATCAAGTGCATCATCTGCACAGAGTCCATTGGCAAGCTATTTTTCAGATCAGGCACTTGTAAATCCAAATACAGTAGGCAATTACTTAAATGTGCGAGTACAGGCAGATGAGAGTGCAGAGGTGGTTAATACCATTAAGGCAGAAGAGCTTGTATCTGTTCTTGGCGAAGACGGTGATTGGACAAAGATTGGAGTAGACGATATGGAGGGCTGGGTAAAAACCGAGTACCTTCTGACAGGAGAAGAAGCTGCAGCATATATGCAGGAGAACGGAACTCTTTATGCAAGAGTGACTGTTCCGAATATGAATATTCGTCTTCGTCCTACAACATCTGCAGATATTTTGGATGTAGCATACGAATATGATGCTTATGAAGTCAGCTTGCTGGAGTCTGGCTGGGCATACTGTGTATATGACGGACCTATGAAGGGGTATCTTTCAGCAGATTGTCTTGCTGTTTCATACTCACTTGGAGAGACATGGATCAATACCGATATTGCCTTAACAGAGGATAATGCAAAGCAGCTAGGTGTTGCAGTAAGTGAGAGCAGTGCAGAAAATATCCTGTTAGCATCTGCAAATAAAGTTAATACAAGTACTGATATCTCATCAGATACTACAAAAGAGGATGCAGGCAGCCAGGAAGTATTAACAGTTCTGTCACCAGATCAGGTAATGGCAATGACATCTCAGGCAGAAACGGTAAGTTCCCAGCAAGAGGAATCTAAAGTACAGCAGGATACTGTGCCATCATCTAGTGCAGCAGCTATCGAAAACAGCACAGCAAACAGTGAGACAGCAGCACCGTCTGAGTCGGCACAGCAGCCATCTTCTGAGGCTGTACAGCCAACAGTACCAGAAACACAGCCATCTACTGAAGCTGTGACAGTAACAGGTATCGAAGCTTTCTATGTCGGTGGTACTAAGAGTGAAGGCGATGTAGTTTACAGCAATGAGGTATATGTTGTAGCAGCATACAGTGATGGAAATTATGCAACGATCACAGAAGGCTGGTCAAGCAGTGATATCGGTATGATGCTTCACGCAGGTGAAAATGTAATTACATTGTCTTACGGTGGTTTTTCATCTAACATCGTTCTTACAGTGGCAGCAGCATCGCCAGCGGCACCGGAGACACAGCCGGCGGCACCGGAGACACAGCCAGCAGCGCCAGAGACACAGCCGGCAGCGCCAGAGACACAGCCAGCAGCACCAGAGACACAGCCAGCGGCACCGGAAACGCAGCCGTCACAGCCAACTGGAAGCATCCGTGTCACTAATGTTGCACTCAGCAGTGATTTGACGCAGTATACATTAAATCTTTGCAGTCAGTATGGTGTGGACAGTTCAGTAATATTCTCTGTTATGTATCATGAGAGCCACTTTAATGCAGGTGCTACAAGCGGAAGCGGTGCACAGGGACTGATGCAGATCATTCCAAGATACAGTGCATCTCGTATGGCGAAGCTTGGTGTTACTAATCTGTATGATCCAGCATCCAACATCTTAGTTGGAATTGATTTGCTAGCGGAGTATTACCATACATATGGCAGTTGGAATCAGGCACTGACAGCATACCGTACAGGAAACGCAGGAAATGATTCTGCTTATGCGGCAACGATCCTTGGAAGTGTAGGAATGTTCCAGACTGTTTACTATGAATAATTATGAATAATAAAAAAGAGGTCATGTCGTTTTGGACATGACCTCTTTGCAGTTTGTGATGGTGTAAATCAAATCACTTGGTAATCAATGTACCGGTCTTTCCTGCAAGTGCTTCCTTTACCTTATCGAGGGATGTGATGATTGCCTTGCGGTTTTCACCTGCAGCTACAAAGCTTACAGCTGAAGCAAGCTTAGGAAGCTTTGTTTCCTTTGCCATAGTCTGGCTGTCGATAAGCTCCATTGCCTCTGCAACAGATAAATGATCTGGAGAGAACTCCTGCGGTGTATCTGCATGAATGACAAAGCGTTCAGTAGCAGATAAGAATAAAAGAACATCTGCGTCTAATTCGTGTGCCATCTTAGCAGCTGTGGCATCCTTCTCAATAACAGCACTGGCACCCTTTAAAACAGGACCCTGCTCTAATACAGCAATACCGCCGCCGCCGGCTGCGATTACGACCTGTCCGGCATCAGCAAGTGCACGAATAGCGTCAATCTCATAGATCTCAATCGGGGCAGGAGATGCAACGATACGGCGGAAGCCGCCTTCCTCTTCACGAACAAAATTACCCTTGTCACGTTCTGCCTGTGCCTGCTCAGCTGTCATGATACGGCCTATAGATTTCAGCGGATGACTAAATGCATGATCAAATGGGTCAACCTTAACCTGTGTAATAATGGTGGATACTGTGTTAAAGATACCTCTGCGAAGCAGCTCAGTACGGATCTCATTCTGAAGGTCGTATCCAATGTAGCCCTGGCTCATAGCACTGCAGACTGCCATAGGTGCAACTGTAAAATCCTGATGTGCATTGCCAAATTCGGTCATAGCCATGTGAATCATACCAACCTGAGGACCATTGCTGTGTGTGATAACAATCTGATATTTTAATTCTGCAAGGTCAGCAATAGCTTTTGCTGCTTCCTTAACAGCAGTCTTTTGCTCTGGAAGCGTCTTTCCAAATGCATTGCGGCCAAGCGCAACGACGATTCTTTTTTTAGGCATAATGAAAACCTCCCTGTTATTTAGCCACGTGAATTGTAACTATTATTTTCCTTATAATCATACCATTGCAGAGAAAACAAATCAACGAAAAATCCAAAATACACGTAAAAAGTTTTTAAATTGATACAGTTCTTGTATTTGCGAAAAAATTATGATATGCTACATGAGTATTAGAGGGCTTTTTTATATTTGGAGGCAATTAATAATGGAAACTATGGAAACAAAAGTAAATACAACAAATGAGACAGAATCTGCAGCACATCAAACAGGTATGATGGATATAAAAGATTTTGATTATGATCTGCCAGAGGAGCTGATTGCACAGGATCCGATTGAGGACCGCAGCAGTTCAAGATTGCTTTTACTGGATAAAAAGACAGGTAAGACTCAGGATAAGATTTTCAGAGATATTATCGATGAATTAAATCCAGGTGACTGTCTTGTTATAAATAATACAAAGGTTATTCCAGCGCGTCTGATGGGTGTTAAGGAAGATACTGGTGCTCACATTGAGGTGCTTTTGCTAAAGAGAGAGCAGGATGATGTCTGGGAGGTACTTGTAAAGCCAGGAAAGAAGGCAAAGCCGGGAACAATCATTACATTTGGTGATGGACGTTTAAAGGCAGAGGTGCTTGAAGTTGTAGAGGATGGAAACAGAAAGATTCGTTTTTCTTATCAGGGAATTTTTGAAGAGATTCTTGATGAGCTTGGACAGATGCCGCTGCCGCCTTATATCACACACCAGCTTAAGGATAAGAATCGTTATCAGACTGTTTATGCAAAGTATGAAGGCTCAGCAGCAGCACCGACAGCAGGACTTCATTTCACAAAGGATCTGTTGAAGAAGATTGAGGAAAAGGGTGTTGTTATCGCAAGCGTAACTCTTCATGTTGGTCTTGGCACATTCAGACCTGTAAAGGTTGAAAATGTTCTTGAGCATCATATGCACTCAGAGTTTTATCGTATCGAGCCAGAGGAAGCAGAGAAAATCAATGCAGCAAAGAAGGCTGGAAAACGTGTCATTGCAGTCGGAACGACAAGCTGCCGCACGTTAGAGTCAGCATCTACAGAGGATGGTATTTTGAAGGCGCAGAGTGGATGGACGGATATTTTCATTTATCCGGGTTATCATTTTAAAATGGTAGATGCCTTAATTACAAACTTCCATCTGCCAAAGTCTACGCTCGTAATGCTTGTTTCTGCACTTGCTGGAAGAGAGCATATTTTAGCAGCCTACAAGGAAGCTGTTGAAAAGAAATATCGTTTCTTCTCATTTGGCGATGCGATGTTTATTCACTAAGAAAGGATATTTATATATGGAAGAAACAGTTCGTTTAAACAAATTTTTGAGTGAAAAAGGAATTTGCTCCCGCCGTGAGGCAGACCGTCTTGTTGATGAGGGAAAGGTTATGGTCAATGGCGTGTGTGCTGTTATGGGACAAAAGGTAAGCAGTGCAGATGAGATCGTTGTGGACGGAAAAAAGGTCAGCACAAAGCAGGTTAAGCCAGTATTGATTGCAGTCAATAAGCCGGCAGGAATCGTGTGTACGACAGCTCGTTTTGAGGGTGAGAAAAATATTGTGGATATGGTAAAATATCCTACTAGAATTTATCCGATTGGCCGTCTCGATAAGGAATCTGAGGGTCTGATTTTAATGACTAATCTTGGAGATCTGGCAAATGAAATTTCAAAGGCAAGCAATTCTCATGAAAAGGAATATGTTGTCACAGTTAATAATCAGGTAACAGAGAGCTTCTTAGATAAAATGAGAAGAGGTATGCATCTTGAGGAGCTTAATGCAGATACGATGCCATGCGTCTGCACAAAGACAGGAAACAGAGAATTTCATATTATTTTAAAGCAGGGCTTAAACCGTCAGATTCGTCGTATGTGCGCAGCATGTGGCTATCGTGTAGAGACATTAAAGCGTATTCGTATCATGAACATTCATCTTGGAAATATTCCGCAGGGAAACTTCCGTAATGTGACTGACGCAGAGTTTGATAAATTGATCAAGGATTTGTAAATGCCAGGGTCGAAAAGTCACAAGCTGATCATGCTTGCATGAAGAGGCTTGTGACCTTGA
>ENA-UOOD01002617-UOOD01002617.1-human-gut-metagenome-genome-assembly--contig:-CS67-NODE-2617-length-15925-cov-12.764650_pt1 | contig 15925 bp, 9 predicted proteins | sample MGYA00242464_ERZ724011 | MGnify/ENA metagenome assembly ERZ724011 | reverse complement strand
GACGAAAAATTTGACGACGCATCTGTCGCACAATCTTTGTGCGGTATTGCCTTGACAACATTTGGCGAAGCATATCAAAAATGGTAATGACAGATGACTTTTTCATGCTTTTGCGTTCTCCGATTCCCCGCCGCCGACCCCGGTATTGCCTAAACTGTTTGCACAATTTGAGCGTTCTGGATTCCGTCACAAAAAATTTTTCTGTTTCTGTTTGCAGGCATGTGCAGGATCTGTGGCGAAATGTCGAAAAAACCACGCAATTTCGCCGCTTTTGACGATTTTCACAAATCGGTCAAAAAAATCGCCCCAATTTTCACCAGCTTGACATTTTCATCGGAAATTGCTATAATATTTAAGAACTGTTTTGCGGGATTTCTGTATAATTTGTAGAATTCCCACGGTGGTGCACCGCCGATCATGCGGTCATCAGCAGAAAAAACGGCTGTCTGTCCGATTTGCACAGATAGTCAAGGTGGCATTATATGCAAAGTGTGGTGCTGCCGAAAAAATACGTCCGTCCCCCAAAAGCCACGGCGGACAGAAAGAAGGGTGGAACAGCCTTGGCGAATTACAAATGGCACAAACGTGCAGCCGCCGCAGTACTGGCTTGTCTGATGACAGCGGCGGCACTTCCTGCGACGGCGGCATTTGCGGCAAAGACCGACACGGTGCAGACCACAGCGGCATCTGCGGAGAAGGCGGTATCGGATACCGGCGGCGACCTCACCTATGAGGAGCAGGAAACCTACAGCGATTACTACGACCAGTATGCGGAGCAGCCCCGTCCGGCGGCGGAGATCGCCGTTTCCGGTGCGAATTTTCAAAAGGCAGACTGCGAAAGCTATGAAGCAGGCAGCTATACTGACAAAAACGGAGAATCTCGGAACAATGCCCTGATCTGGAACAACGCGGAGGGCAGCTTCAGCTACCAGATGAACGTGCCGGAAACCGGCATCTATTCCGTGCAGATGACCTATTGCCCCATCGTTTCCAATACCTCGGAGATCTCCGTTTCTCTGGCAATTGACGGCGAGGTGCCCTATGACACCGCTTCCCGTCTGAAACTGAACAAGGTCTACCAGAACAAGACTGAGATCAAGACCGATGACGTGGGCAATCAGGTACGTCCGGCACAGGAACAGATCGAACTGTGGCAGACCACATGGCTGGGCGATTCCGACGGGCTGTTCAATGAGCCGGTGTTCTTCTATCTGGAAAAGGGCACGCACGAGATCACCCTTTCTTCCGAAAAGGCGTATTTTGCACTGGAAACCATTCGCTTTGCACAGCCGGAAGAAGTTTCCGATTATGACACCTATGTTAGCAGCGTCAATGCGTCCGTTTCCAAGGAAAGTACGCCCTCTGGTGTGGTTCGCATCGAGGGCGAAAACGCCGTGCTGAAATCGGATTCCGTGCTGTATCCGACCTATGACAATTCCTCCAGTTCCATTTCCCCCTCCGACCCGAAGCACATGCTGTATAACACCATCGGCAGCGGCAACTGGGAAAAGGCACTCCAGACCATTACATGGCAGGTAGATGCAGGCACCCTCGCCGGCGACGGCTGGTACAAGATGGGTATCAAGGCACGGCAGGAGGAAATGCGTGGATTTTACTCCAACCGCCGCATCTACATTGACGGCAAGGTTCCCAGCGAGGAATTCGATCAGGTGAAATTTTACTATGACACCGATTTCCGCATGACTACCGTCCAGAACGACGACGGCGAGGACGTGTATGTGTACCTCACTGCCGGCGAAGACCACACCATTACCATGGAAGTAATTCCCGGCGAGATCGGCGACTCCATGCGGCAGCTGGACGCGATCGTGCTGGATCTGAATACGTATTACCGAAAGATCGTAATGATTACCGGTCCGGAGCCGGACAAGTACACCGACTATTATGTACATGAAAAGATTCCGGAACTGGTGGACGAATTCCAGCGGATCTCTGACGAACTGAAAGCCATTCAGGGACATATCGAGTCGCTGGCAAACTCCAAGGGCTCTGAAGCCGCTTCTCTGGAACAGATGACAGTCATTCTGGACAAGTGCATCAGCGAACCCCTGCAAATTCCGAATTACCTGTCCCAGATCAAGGACTATATCACTTCCCTGTCCTCGTGGATGCGGGACTACCGCGACCAGCCGCTGGAAGTGGACTATCTGGAACTGGCTTCTCCGGACGCAGACTTCCCCTCTGCCAAGGCAGGCTTCTGGAGTGCAATCTCCTATAGTTTCCAGCGTTTCACTGCATCGTGGGACGAGGATTACAGCTCGCTGTCCTCCACCACCGGCGATGATGCCATTGAAGTATGGGTTTCGCTGGGACGCGATCAGGCACAGGTGGTCAAAGATCTGGTGGAATCCGAATTCCAGCAGCAGTACAACGTGCCGATCTCGATCAATCTGGTAGTCGGCGGTGTCGTAGAAGCCACACTGGCGGACAAGGGACCGGACGTGGCACTGTTCCTCGGCGGCGAATTCCCTGTCAATCTGGCAGCCCGCGGACTGCTGGCAGACGTTTCCCAGATGGACGGCTACGACGAAATGACCAGACTGTATCAGGATACGGCAATGGTGCCCTATCAGTATGAGGGCGGCACCTACGGCCTGCCGCTGACACGCAGCTGGGCAATGATGTTCTACCGTAAGGACGTGCTCAGCGAACTGGGCTTCACACAGGCACCGCAGACGTGGGAGGAACTGATCGACATGCTTCCCGCTCTCCAGCGGAGTTACATGTCTGCCGGTCTGGTGCTGCCGGCGGTAGCGGCAGATGCCAATCAGGCAACCATTTCTGCGGCGACCGAATCCGGTCTGACCTTTGCTTCGCTCCTGCTCCAGCGTGGACAGAACTATTATAATAGTGCACAGACAAAGACCACATTTGACACCAATGCGGCGATCGATGCATTCGAGATGTGGACAGACTTCTATACCAAGTACGACTTCGACCAGCAGTATGATGCATTCAGCCGGTTCCGGACGGGAGAATATCCCGTTGTAGTTTCCGACTACTGCACCTTCTTCAACCAGCTGGCAGTGGCGGCTCCGGAAATCGACGGGCTGTGGGGCTTCGCTCCCATTCCGGGCACTTTGCAGGAGGACGGCACCATTTCTCACGCCGTCAACTCCAACAACACCGGTGCAGTCATCTTCAATAAGGTAGACAAAAAGACCAACGGCATGGACAATGCATGGACGTTCCTCAAGTGGTTCTGCTCCACCGAAGTACAGGTGGAATATGGTACCCAGATCGAGGGACTGCTGGGACAAATGGGACGGTACGCAACGGCGAATACCGAAGCCCTCACTCAGCTGGCATGGTCCACGGACGAGGCGAACACCATTCTGGGAGCCATGGACGAACTGGAAGAGATCCCGATCATTCCGGCATCGTACTCTGTCACCCGAAACGTGATGAACGCATTCCGTGACGTGGTCAACAATAACGAGAATCCCCGTGATACGCTGATGTCGTACAATCGGGACATCAACGAGGAGATCACCAGAAAGCGTGAAAACCTCGGATTAGACTCTTAAAGAGAAGGAGGGAACCCCTTTGGATACTGCCGAGATTGGCAAAAGAACCCGACAGGAAAACCGGCGGCTCACGTGGCTGGCGGTGAAGCAGAACAAGGCAAGCTATCTCATGATCGCTCCGTTCATGCTGTTTTTCTTGGTATTTACCATCGTGCCGGTGCTGATGTCCCTGCCTATGGGCTTTACGGACTTCAACATGGTACAGATGCCGAAATTCATAGGACTGTCCAACTACACCACCCTGTTCCTCGCGGACAAGGTCTTTATCCAGTCCATTCGTGTTACGCTGGTGTTTGCCCTGTTCACAGGACCGATCAGCTATGTGCTGTGCTTCCTGCTGGCGTGGCTCATCAATGAGCTGCACCCGAAACTCCGCACGATCTTCACCCTGATCTTCTATGCTCCGTCTATGGCGAACGTGTACACCGTCTGGAAGCTGATCTTCAGCGGCGACTCCTACGGCTATCTGAACTCGTTCCTGCTGGATCTGGGACTAATCAATGCACCGATCCAGTGGCTGACGGACGGCAGCTATGTGCTGGGTGTCACCATCGTTGTCCAGATGTGGATCAGTCTGGGTGCCGGATTTCTGGCACTCCGTGCCGGCTTCCAGAACATCGACCGTTCCCAGTATGAAGCCGGTGCCATTGAGGGCATCAAGAGCCGCTGGCAGGAACTGATCTATATCACGATCCCGTCCATGGGACCGCAGCTGATGTTCGCAGCAGTCATGCAGATCGTCAGCTCCTTCACCGCCGGCACGGTATCACAGAATCTGGTGGGCTTCCCCAGTACCGATTACAAGGCACACACCATTATGAACCACGCCTATGACTACGGCTGGATCCGCTATGAAATGGGCTATGCCTCTGCGATCTGTATGATTCTGTTTGTGGTCATGTATATTCTGAACAAGCTGATCGGCAAAGTCCTCAGCAAGTATATGGACTAAGGGGGGTGCAGTATGGCAAAAAAAGAAAAGGTATACGGCACACACCTGAAGGTTTCCACCAAGCGTGCCGGACATAAGATCGGCGGCACTGTCGGCATTTTCGTCTTTCTGCTGGTGCTGGCACTGTTCATGGCACTGCCCATTTATCTGGCAGTGGTCATGTCCCTGAAGCCGGTGCAGGAACTGTTTGTGTTCCCGCCGAAGCTGTACGTCATCGATCCCACGCTGTCCAACTACAGTGCCATGTTCCGGCTCTGTTCCGACCTGTGGGTGCCGTTCTCCCGCTATGTATTCAACAGCGTCTTTGTCACCGTATCCGTTACCGTGTGTCAGGTGGTGTTCTCCGCAATGGCGGCGTTCTGTCTGGCAAAGGTACGCTTCCCCGGTGCCAAGGCGATCAACGCGATCATCGTCGTTGCCCTGCTGTATCAGAGTAACGTCATCTACATCATGCAGTATATGGTCATGGCAAAAATGGGCATGATCGATACCTACTGGGCACTGATCCTGCCCTCTGTCGCTGCCCCCATGAACCTGTTTCTGATGCGGCAGTCCATGACGCAGGTGCCCGATGCCATGATCGAAGCGGCAAAGGTAGACGGAGCAGATATGTTCCGCATCTGCTGGCAGGTGGTCATGCCGAACCAGAAGCCGGCACTGATGACTGTCATCATCTTTTCGTTCCAGGCGGCTTGGAACATTCAGGGCGGCACGCTGGTGTTCAGCGAATCCCTGAAAACGCTGCCCACCGTGGTACAGCAGGCAGCATCTGCCGGTCTGGCGAGAGCCGGCGTGGCAATGGCAGCCGCCGTGTTCATGCTGGTGCCGCCGATCGTCATCTTTATGCTGGCACAGCGGCAGGTCATCGAAACCATGGCACATTCCGGAATCAAGGACTAAAGGGAGGGTGAAGACTTTGCAGAAAAAGGCAAATCATCTGGCGGCGGCGTGTCTGTCCGTGATGACGCTGACGGCGGCGATCGGCATGCCGGCAGTTTCGGCGGAACATTACAACGTCTATAACTACGACCGCTGGGACGAAGCGACACCGTCACAGGCAGGCTATGCGGCACAGCGTGCTGTCAGCGGTCTGGATCTGGGCTGCGGTGCGTTCAATACCCCCTCCGATCTGTTTCGGGACTGGGAGGACCGCTTTTACATTGCGGACAGCGGCAACAACCGCATCGTTGTCACAGACAGCGGCTTTTCCAAGGCGACCAGAATCTATGACAAGCTGAAAACCGCAGACGGCGAAACCACACTGAAAGATCCCGAGGGCATCTATGTGTCGGAGGAAACCCAGTGCATGTACATCGCAGACACCGGAAATTCCCGTCTGCTGGTGTGTGATCTGGACGGCAATGTGCAGCTGGAACTGACACGGCCGGACTCCACATTATATGAAAACGAAACCTTTAAGCCCCAGAAAGTCGTTGTGGACAAGGCGGGCAATATCTACATGGTGCTGAACAATATCACCAACGGCTCTGCCATGTTCAACAGCGACGGCGAATTTCAGGGCTATTTCGGTGCCAACTCCGTGGACGCTACTGCGGAAGTGGTGGCGAACTACTTCTGGAACATGATCGCCACCGACGAAATGCGGGCGAATTCCTCCCGTAACGTGGCGGCAGGCATCACCAGTTTTGACATTGACGATGAGGGCTTCATCTACACCGTCACACAGTCCTCCTCCTCCGAGGCGGACCGTGTGAAAAAGGTCAACCCTGCCGGCTATAACCTGTTCTCCGTGCTGGAGGCGACATTCGGTGATCTGAACTCTGTTTATGATTCCACCGCCAATGAGAACTACACCACCCAGATGGTGGACATCGATATTGACGACATGGGACGCATCAACTGTCTGGATCTGGAAACCGGACGGGTGTTCCAGTACGACGAGGACGGCAGCCTGCTGTTCATTCTGGGTACCACAGCCGACCAGCTGGGCGGCTTTTCCATGAAAGTTTCCGCGGTGGAAACCATGGGCAAGAACATCTATGTTTCGGATGCCATGAAGAATACCGTTACCATTTTCACCGAAACCGAGTTCGGGGGCATTGTGCACAATGCCGTGGCTCTGTACAACGCCGGCTATTATGCTGAGGCACTGGAGCCGTGGCGGGAGGTGCTCAAGCGGGACGGCAATTACCAGATGGCGTATATCGGCATCTCGTCGGCACTCTATAATGAGGGCAACTATAAAGAGGCAATGAAATATGCCAAGCTGGCACAGTCCCGCAATTTGTACGATAAGGCGTTTGAGGGCTATCGCTCTGAATGGCTGAATCAGAACTTCACATGGATCATTCTGGTGGTCGTGGTGCTGATCGCCGCGGCAGTATTCTTCCACTTCCGCAACAAAAAGAAGAAAAAGAACCAGCCGAAGAATCTGATCGAAATGCTGCACGAGGGAGAGGAGGAGTGATGCTGCTATGATGGATCTGACACAAAAGCAATGGGTCAAGCACAGTGTGTTCCACCCGTTTGAGGGCTTTGAGGATCTGCGTTGGAAAAAGGGCGGTTCCGTCCTGTATGCCAGCATTGTGATCCTGCTCTGGTTCGTGGCGAAGATTTTGCATGACAATCTGGTGGGCTATCAGTTTGCCGTCACCAACACCAAGATGTTCAGCATTGTCCCGTATATCGTCCAGACGATTGCGGTGTTTCTGGTGTTCGTCATCGGCAACTGGTCGATCTGTACCCTGCTGGACGGCGAGGGCACGATCAAGAAAATCTATATCTACAGTGCCTATTCAATGATCCCCTACGTTGCCGGACTGTATATCCGGACGCTCCTGTCCCATGTACTGATTCAGGACGAAGTCATCTTTATTACCTGCGTCACGGTAATCAGTACTGCATGGTCTGTGCTCCTGATGTTCAACGCCATTAAGGCGGTGCATCAGTATTCGATCAGCAAGACCATTCTGGCACTGCTGCTCACCTTTGTGGCAATGCTGATTATTCTGATCCTGCTGGTGCTGCTGGTGGCACTGTTCCAGCAGGTATACGTATTTGTTTCTTCCGTCTACACGGAGATCACATACCGCGTGAGAGTATAGAAAGGACGGTGGAACCAATATGAAGAACTGGAAAAAATGGGCTGCCGGCATCTGTGCTCTGAGCCTTTGCATGACGGCAGTTTCCCTGCCGGCGGCGGCGGAGGGCGAGGACGACATTGCCCTCATTTCCGACACCTCGGAGGAGATGCCGGCGGCAGACGGTACAGCCGATGCCGATACGGCAGACGACACCGCCGAAGAAGCGACCCGTTCCGAATCGCTGGAGGAAATTGCGATTACGGCGGAACAGGTCACCCAGTACATGCAGAAGAAGAATTCCTGCGACGGCATCACTTTCTACTACCGTCCGGAGGACTATGAGGATACCATTTCCGACGAGGACGTGGCAGATCTGCTGGACGACATCGAACTGGCAGGCATTGACGATGCCACCGGCGAGGTGGTCTGCACACTGGAAGAAGACAGCGACAACAGCGACTTCGTGGTATTCCTAAGTCCGGAAAGCCGCTGGCTGGTGTACATGGATCCGGAATACAGCAAGGTCACAATGGTTCGCCAGATCGTTTCTTCTCTGGATAACGAATTGCTGTTCCGTTCCCGCGACAACCGGACACTGGAACTGTACAACAAGGACTACGACGAAGTAGAACGCAGCTACACCACAGACGGTGCTGCCAAGGACGGCAAAGTCACCTATACCAACGAGGACGGCTGGCAGGTCGTACTGGCGGACACTTATGATGCGGTGATCTCCTCGGCACGGTTTGTCACGGAAAATGACAAGCTGGCACTGTACGTGGACGACGACACCGCCGTGATCGGACTGTACGACAAGGCAAAAGACAAGATGTGGTGGTCTACTCCTGAAAATGTGGGACACGACAAGACTGCCACCAATACCATTGTAGAGGACTTGTCCTCCTCGCTGAAAATGATCTACGGCGAACCCGATGCCCGCAGCACTACCAATATGCGTTCCAAGGGCGATGCGAAGATCAAGGTCAAGGACAAGAGCAGCGGTGTGAAGATCACCTATTCGTTCAAGAAAGCAGGCATTACCGTGCCGGTGACTTACACGCTGGAAGATGACTATCTGGAGGCGAAGATCGACACCGCCGACATCGAGGAGGACGACACCTCCGAAACCGGCAAGCTGACCACTTCCCTCTCCATGCTCAGCAGCTTCGGGGCGGCTTCTTCTACTGATGAGGGCTACTTCGTCATTCCCGACGGCAGCGGTGCTCTGATCCGCTTCAACAACGGCAAAAAGACCGCGAAATCTTATACCGGCTATGTGTATGGCTCCGATGTGACTGCGGTTCCCCTGACAGAACCGGCAGTGACAGAGCAGGTTTCCCTGCCCATGTACGGCATCGTCAACGGCGATAACGCCATGATGGTAGTCTGCACCGAGGGCGACTCCAACGCCAAGCTGACTGCAAGCGTCAGCGGACAGTCCAAGAGCAGCTTCAACGTCTGCGGCTTCGACTTCACGGTGCGGGATTCGGATACCTATTATATGTCCGGTGACAACGGCACGGCACTGACCGTGTTCGAGGACGGCGACATGAAAACCGACACGCTGGCAGTGCGGTACTACCCCCTGGAAACCGAGGACACACCGGACTATACCGATGTGGCGGCGGCATACCGGAACTACCTCACCGAAGAAGCTGGCGTGACCAATACCGTGGAGAACACGGATCCGTCTTTGTACCTCAACTTCTACGGCGGCACGAAAAAGGAAAAATCCGTGCTGGGAATTCCCGTAAGCATGAAAACGGCTCTCACCAGCTTCCAGCAGGCAGAGGAAATTCTGCAAAACCTGTCGGACGGCGGTGCCGAGAACATGAAGGTGCAGTACTACAACTGGACCAACGCCGGCATTTCTGGCAAGGTGGACATCAAGGCAAAGGCTGCCGGCTGCCTGGGCGGAAACGGCGACTGGAACGACCTGCAAAGCTATGCCGCGTCCAACGGCGTGACCATTTATCCGGTATCGGAAAATGAAACGTTCCGTTCCGGCAGCGGGTTCTATACATTTCAGGATACCGCCGTCCGCATCTCCGGCTCCTATGCACGCATCTATGATTACAATCTGGCATACGGCACCCAGAGTACTGTGAACAAGCCTCTGTCCCTGCTCTCGCCGTCTGCCTTTTCGGAGGTTGCCGAGAAGCTTACCGGCAGCCTGCAAAAGAAAGAACTGAACACCCTTTCGCTGGGCAGCCTGACCACTGCTCTTTACGGGGACTACGGCAAGCAGGCGATCTCACGAGATGCTGCCCAGCAGCTGCTGGAGGACGCATATCAGCAGATCACTGATGCAGACATTTCCCTGCTGGCGAACGGAGCCAATGCCTACGCTCTGCCCTATGTGCAGGAGATCACAGACGTGCCGCTGCAATCCAGCGGATTCGATGTGTTCGACGAGGACATTCCGTTCTACCAGATGGTAATGCACGGGGTGAAATCCTACGGCACCAGTGCGGTGAATGCTTCGGCAACACCGGAGGAAACCGTGCTTCTCGCCATTGCCTCCGGCAGCAGCCTGCACTTTGACATGATCGGCGAAGAAACCAGTACGCTGAAAGATACGGTACTGGACGGGCTCTATTATGCCAGTGCGGAAAGCTGGACAGACTACGCCGCACAGAGCTATGCATTCTCCAAGGCGGTGCTCTCCGGACTGGGTGACCAGACCATCATCGGCTATGAGAGAAAGGGCGATGTCATCACCACCACCTATGAAAACGGCACGGTGGTAGAAACCGATCTGGCGAAACAGATCGTCACTGTAGACGGCACGGCATACGCCATGGCGGACTATGTGGAGGAAGGGAGCTGGAACGAAGCATGAAAATGGCATATGAAAAACGAAAAAGCATGTACGGCTACTGCTTTATTGCTCTGTGGTTCGTGGGTGCACTGATTTTCTTCCTGATCCCTGTGGTAGAGTCACTGCTCTATTCCTTTCAGGAGATCACGCCGGACACCGGCGGCATGGTCGGCAGCTGGGTCGGCATGGACAACTATAACTACGCGTTCAACGTGGACCCGAACTACCGCCAGTATCTGGTGAAGGTGCTGAAGGACACTGCGTGGAAAACCCCGCTGATTCTGGTGTTCTCCCTGTTCGTGGCAGTCATTCTGAACCAGAAGTTCAAGGGACGGACATTCTCCCGTGCCGTGTTCTTCCTGCCGGTCATCATTGCCACCGGTCCGGTGTATAACATCATCAACGGCAACCTGCAAAGCACCGGCAACAGCGATGCCAGCCAGTTTTCCACCATGTTTTCCACAGACCTGCTGGGCGAACTCATGGAATTCCTCGGCATCTACGGCATTTCCGACAACATGCAGACCACCATTGAAATGGTATCGGACAACATTTTCGGCATCGTGTGGAACTCCGGTATCCAGATCCTGATCTTCCTTGCGGCACTGCAAAACATTCCGGTTTCCGCCAAGGAGGCAGCCCAGATGGAGGGTGCCACCGCGTGGGAATACTTCTGGAAGATCACGCTCCCCTATGTCAGCCCCATGATCCTCGCCTGCTTTATCTTCACCATTATTGACTCGTTCACCGATCCGAACAACGTGGTCATGGGACGAATCCTCGATTTGCAGAGCGACTGGCAGTACGGACCGGCTTCGGCAATGGCGTGGGTATACTTCGCTATCGTGCTGGCGGCGGTGGGGATCATTACCGCGATCCTGAACAAGTTCATCTATTATGAAGTAGACTAAAAGGAGATGTCAGTTATGGAAACAACAAAAAACAAGCCGCTGGCATCCCCGAAAGAGGATACGCTGGTGGGAAACGGTATGAGCAAGCGGGAGGCCCGGAAGATCCGCATGCAGAGCATGAACAAATCCGAGATCGCCTATATGCGGCGGAAACGGGTGTTCGATGCGGTGTGGCCGTTTTTCCGGTTCTTCATTCTGTTCGGACTTTGCTTCGTCATTCTCTATCCGCTGATCTACATGATTAGCTGTGCATTCCGCGATTCTGCGGACATGAGTGACCCGACAGTCATGTGGATCCCCCGTCACCTGACGCTCAATGTCATCAAGGAAACCGCAGATGTCATGGACATCTGGAACACCCTGAAAACCACGCTTCTGCTGAACGTCGGCTGCTCGCTGGTGCAGGTGGCTTCCTGTGCACTGGCAGGCTATGGCTTCGCCCGCTTTAAGTTCAAGGGCAAGGGCATTCTGTTCGGCATCGTTGTCATGATGATTCTGGTGCCGCCGCAGATCATCTCCATTCCCCAGTATATGCTGTTCCGGCATTTTGGTATCGGCAGCCTGACAGTGAACCTGATCAACACCAAGCTGTGTATGTACCTGCCGGCGGCAATGGGCAACGGCATTCGTGCCGGTCTGATGATCTTCATCTTCCGCCAGTTCTTCAAGGGACTGCCCAAGGAGCTGGAAGATGCGGCATATCTGGACGGCTGCGGACCGCTTCGCACTTTTGTGCAGGTCATGATCCCCAATGCTTCGTCCTCGTTCCTGACCGTATTCCTGTTCTCCGTGGTCTGGTACTGGAATGACTATTATGTCAGCTCCACATTCTTCACCAAGAACCAGACCATTGCCCTGATGCTGAAAAATCTGAGCACCCTGCTTTCCCAGCAGCTGTTCAATAACGCAGATGTCAGCCCCAGAGAGCAGATCGTCTGGATGGAAGCTGGCTGCCTGATCGCGATCTTCATCCCCCTTATTATGTATGTGTTCCTGCAGAAGTATTTCACTGAGGGTATCGAACGCTCCGGTCTGGTCGGATAACGACACAACAATTGCACATGTTTCAAAGCACTCTCCTGTTGGAGGGTGCTTTTTGTGGTGGAAAAGGGCACAAAAAAGAAAAAGTAGGGGGCATGCCCACATCGCCCTGCCGAAACAGCATCTGCGAAGTGTACTTTTTAGTGCAGTCATGTTGAAACCGTCCGGCGGAATTCGCTCGTTGCCCTCGCTGTCCGCCTGTGGCTTGCCAACGCCGATTGTTGCCCTTGTGACGTTGATATTCAGGTGTTTTCTGGTGCAGACGTTTCAATATTGCCTCCCCTGAAAGGGGTGACTCCCCACGGGGTGGGGAGATGCCCGCAGGGCAGAGGGGACCGCTCAGTACGAGGGGGACCAGCGAAGCTGGTGGAGGGGTTCTGCTGAAATCTTTTGTTCCTGTTTCAGGTTTCACAGAAGAAACCCCTCAGTCAAGCCTGCGGCTTGCCAGCTCCCCTTTCAGGGGAGCCTTTTTTGCCTTGTGAATTTTCACCAACAAAACTCCCCCGGCGGGGCGAACAGGCGGCTGCTGCCGCCGTAACATTACCCTTTTCACACTTGAAATTGGGGCGTAAGGTCAGCGGCGACTCGCCGCAATCCCCCGGCGGGGCGAACAGGCGGCTGCCGCCGCCGTAACACTACCCTTTTCACAGTTGAAATTGGGGCGTAAGGTCAGCGGCGACCCGCCGCGGGCGTAGGGTTAGCGGCGACCCGCCGTGCACTCCTTTTTCGCTTTTTGCATACGTTAAGAACAGGAGTTTGTGTATTTGCACAACTTTCTGACATTTGGTGCTGTGATGATGCACTGCCTGCCTCCAACGTGTAATTTGCTGGGCAGACAGTGCTTTCCACAGGTTTTCCACAGGGAAAGAAGTTGATAAGTTGAAAATCTGTTGAAAACTAAGCCAATTTCCCCTGTGGAAAACCCTGATTTTCAGCAAGCGGAGGAAACGTGTATGAAATCCGACAAAGTCATTCTTGTCGCAGGCGGTGATCTGCGGCAGCAGTATGCGGCACAGCGGCTCCGGCAGAAAACCGGTGCGGCGGTCTGGACGGTGGGACTGCCGGCACAGCCGAACCTGCACTTCGCCGAAACACCGGCAGAGGTTCCGGCATATGACGTGCTGGTGCTGCCTGTCCTTGCGGGCAGCAGCGGGGAAACCGTGCCGGCTCCATTCGGAACATCTCCCCTGTCGCTGCCCGAACTGGCGGCACAGGGAAAACCGGCGGCACTGGTCGCCGGCGGCGGTTGCTCCGGCGTGGCACATTGGTTCGAGGCTGCCGGCATGACTGTGACCGACTACCTCCGGCGGGAGGAACTGTGCCTTGCCAATGCTGTCCCCACTGCGGAGGGGGCGATCCGGATCGCTATGGAAGAAACTGCCCGCACCCTGCACGGGGAATCGGCACTGGTGGTGGGCTATGGCAGGATCGGCATGGCACTGGCTCCGCGGCTGCGGGCGTTGGGCATGCAGACGGAGATCTGTGCCCGTCGCTGTGAAACCCGTGCACTGGCACAGATGCAGGGCTTTTCCGCCGTGCCGGTGTCCGCTCTCGCCCAAAGGGCAGCGGCGGCGGACGTGATCTTCAACACGGTGCCGGTGCTGCTGCTGTCTGAAACGGTGTTGAAAGCCCTGCCGCCGGAAACGCTGGTGATCGACCTCGCTTCCCGCCCCGGCGGGACCGACTTCGATGCGGCAAAACGTCTGGGCACCCGCGTGGTGTGGGCATTGGCCCTGCCGCCGGAAGTGCGGCGTTGCCACATTCCGGAAAAGGCGGTTTCTGCGGAATTCCATAGAAAAAATGTTGAAAAGTCGGTGGAAAGTGTGTTGAATTCAGAAAAACGGCTTCGAAATTGTGAAAAAGCGACAAAAACGGGGATAATATCCAGCAAAGAATTTTAAAAAAAATCAGGCTTTGGGCTTGACACGGGCACAATAATATGTTAAAATACGTATGTAAATTGTTTACGAGGGCTTTTTTATAGGACCTTGTAGACATAAGAACAATTGCCGTAGCGTGCGTTTCCGGCAGATGAAGCGGGATTACCGGAAGCAAATGCATCTGATGCGGGCGGTGGAACACCACCTGTGCGGACGGCAATCAATTTAATTAAAAAGAGAGGTAATAAGAAATGAAGAAGACATTTAACAGACTTCTTGCTGCAACTGTCGCAATTCCGGTTGCACTGGGTCAGGTTCTTGCAATTTCTGCAAACGCTGCGGAAGCTCCTGCAGCACTGAAAGTTACAGCTGACAAGCTGCTGAAGGTGGAACCGGCTACTGGTTTCCCGGAAACTGTTAGTGCAGATGCAGACACTATTACTTACACTGTAGAGTCCGATTGGAACACTACTCTGGCAAAGCAGCTGAACACAGAAACTTCCAACAAGACTGTGACTGTGGACGCAAAGAAGTTTGTCGCAGGCATCAACTCCGCAAACTACTATGTAGAACTTCTGAAGAAGGCAGTAAACGCATCTGAAAATCCGACCGCTACGGTAAAGGATGGCGTGGTTACCATTTCCGGTACTGCTGATTTCAGTGCTGCAACAGACAAGCTGGCTGAAAAGCTGGACACTCTGGGCGGCTATGAAAATTTCACTCTGGATACTTCCATTCTGACTGGTGTTGCTTACACTGCAACCATCAAGACAGATTTCGCAAACAGCAAGAGCGTTGACGCTGATCTGAGCTTCACCGCAAACGGCAAGACCTATGGCGTAAGCACAGCAACTGAGTATGCAAACGATGTATGCACCAATCTGGCTGGTCAGGTAACTGCTGCTGTAGACCAGAAGGTCAAGGAACTGGCTGCTAAATACAACATGACCGAAGATGAAGTTCGTGCAAATGCTGACTTCGACATCGCTGGTGATGTTGCTGCTCTGAAGGCAGAAACTGACAAGCTGTCTGCTGACATTGCAAAGGCACAGAAGAAGTACGATTCTTTCAAGAATCTGACAAAGGCTGCAAAGAGCTATGATTCCGCAGACGCTGCTCTGGCTGCTGCTGTAAATTATCTGGCAAAGAACGTTGCAGCTGCTGCAAATCAGCCGAAGACAGTTGACGGCATGGTTGCAAAGTATGGTGCAAACTTCGATAACGGCGTTGCATCTGTAAACAGCAGCCTGAAGGACGCTGGCGTAAACGTAGAGATCGCTGTTTCCTCTGCTGATGTTGCTGCTCTGCTGAAGAGTGCAACAAAGGTAACTATTGGTGCAGCAGCTGGCACTTACACTGCTGAACTGGAAATCACCGATGCTGAAAAGGCTGAAGTAGAAAAGTACGTAGAAGAACAGGTTGCAGAAAAGCTGCCGGAAAAGACCGTTGTTTCTGTTGACACCGTAAAGACCGTAACGGTTTCCGGTGCAGCTGACGGCGTTGCTGCTTTCGATGTAACTCGTGACGTAACCGTTGTTCTGAAGGACAAGGATACTACAACTACTACAACAACTACCACTGGCGACAGCGGCACAACGACTACCGATGCAAGCGGTGCAACCACTGATGTCAGCGGTACAACTACCACTGGCGACAGCGGCACAACGACTACCGATGTCAGCGGTACAACTACCACTGGCGACAGCGGCACAACGACTACCGATGTCA
>ENA-UOOD01002611-UOOD01002611.1-human-gut-metagenome-genome-assembly--contig:-CS67-NODE-2611-length-15951-cov-53.200805_pt1 | contig 15951 bp, 13 predicted proteins | sample MGYA00242464_ERZ724011 | MGnify/ENA metagenome assembly ERZ724011 | reverse complement strand
GCCGCACCTCGCTCGCCGTATCGGCACTTAGAATTATGCGGTATTGCCTTAAAGTCCTTACGCCGAAGCCTTTCGTTCAAGAAAGGCTGAAAAATCCCCCGTAATTAAAACAGCCGCTCTTTCGGGTAAAAACCGCTGGCGTGCATGGCGGCCAGGGCGGCAACCAGTTCCGGTTTGTCCTCACGGTAGGTAATGCCGTGCCACTTGTCCGGGGTGGTCAGCACCTTTACTTCCGCTTTGCCGGTTTCCAGCGCTTCCGTTACCACGGTGGGCAGGTAATACTCGCACTTGAGCGGGTTGCCCGGCAGGCTGCTGCGCAGAAAATCTACAAACCCGGCTTTGGCCTCGGTGATGAAATCCGGGGTAAAGCCCCACATGTTCATCGAAACGACCGTATCCGCGGGCAGGTCCACCCAGGTCTCGCCGCCGTCTTCCGTGTAATGGATACCGCTATCATAAGTTTCAATGCGGGTGCGCTCCGTTACCGTGTCAAGATTTCCGTCAGCATCTGTTACGCAGACACCACGGCTGACGGAACCGTTGGTGCTGACCGTGTTGCCCAAAAGATACCCCACCATCACCCAAGGATATTTCGGGCCGGTGTGCCGGGCGCTCAGGTAATTGTAGATCAGCTCAAAGCAGGTGCGGCCGTAATAATCATCGGCATTGATGACAGCGAACGGCGCATCAATCGCATCGGCAGCAGACAAAATGGCATGGGCGGTGCCCCACGGCTTGATGCGGCCCTCCGGCACGGTAAAACCTTCCGGCAGAATATCCAGCTCCTGATACGCATAGCGCACATTTAGCCCGGCCTTTTCGGCGCGGGCACCCACAGTGGATTTGAACGCGTCTTCGATTGCGTGCTTGATGATGAACACGACCGTTTCAAACCCGGCGCGGTGGGCATCGAACAGGCTGTAATCCAGAATCGCTTCCCCGGCGGGGCCAACGGCCTCGATCTGCTTCAGGCCACCGAACCGGCTGCCCATGCCGGCTGCCATAATGACAAGGATCGGCTTTTTTGCGGTATCTTTCATGAAAATGTAAACTCCTTTTCCTAATGGGCGAACACAGTGTGCAAGATGATGAAAAATGATTGGATTACTGTGCTGCTCAATCTAGCAGGTAAACCAGTATGAGGGGGATCAAAAAATAAACTCTGCTGTTTTTATGATACACTTTTAAGAATCTGGTTGCAAGGAGGTAAATAAATTCGGCAAAATAATATATGCTTTTACAGGCTGGGTATGCTATAATAAGCGTGATTCATAAAAGTAATACCCATTTGATATAAGTGATACCAATTTGAGATAGAGGGATACAACCGGGAGGTGCAGGATATGGCAGAAAAACATGATACCGTGCGCGGGCTGGTGCTTGCGGGCGGCGGCGCAAAGGGAAGTTATCAGGTTGGTGTGTATCAGGCACTGATGGAACTTGGCTGGCTGCCGGATGTGATCACTGGTGCCAGTGTGGGCAGCCTGAACGCAGCACTGTTTGTGATGGGCAAGGTGAACGAAGCGGCAGACCTGTGGCGCAGCCTGGATAACCACGGCGTGCTGGAACTGCCAGAGGGCAAAACGCCGGAGGAACTGCGTGATTTCTTGTTGGAAACTCTGCGCGGCGGCGGGCTGAACACCGAACCGCTGGGTCAGACCATTGACCAGTACATGGACGAGAACGCCATCCGGGCATCCCACATCAAGTACGGTTTGGTGATTACCGAAATGAACACCCTGCGCAGCGTGCAGTGTACGCTGGATGATATCCCGCAGGGGCAGCTGAAAGATTATATGCTGGCCTCTTCCGCCTGCTTCCCGGCGCTGCGTCCCTATGAGATTGACGGGGTAAAGTACATTGACGGCGGCTGGCGGGACAATATGCCGCTGGAGCTGGCCGCCAAAATGGGGGCAACCGAGCTGATCGGCGTGGATGTGGATGGCGTTGGGCTGACCCGCCCCAACCTGACCGGTCTGCCTACCCGCATCATCCGCAGCCATTGGGACTTGGGGCCGCTGTTTGATTTTGACGGTGTGCGTGCCGCCAAAAACATTGCCCTGGGCTATATGGATACCATGCGGGAATTTGGCCGCCTGGGCGGTACGGCGTATGGCATTCTGCCCGATGAAAACAGCTTTATGCAGGACTTTGCCGCTGAATACCAGGCCCAGCTGAGCGCGGCAATCTCCCGCGCGCCGACCCTGGCGCTGACCGAAGCACTGGCCCGCCAGCATAAGCATTACCCGGCGGCGTTCTCCGAAAATTTGACCGCCCCCACCCGCGGCGCGATTGCCCCGCTGGAACTAGCGGCGGAGATGGTGGATGTGCCGAGTGAAGTACCCTATACCCCCAAACTGCTGGCCCTGACTTTTATGGGTCAGTGCGATAAAGACCCCGCGGACCGCTATAAGACCCTGCTTGGCCGGGAAGAGGGCAATATCCTTGGCGAAGCCGCCATGGCAACAGCCGTGCCGGAAGACTTTGTTACCGCGCTGGTCAGCCATACTTTAAGCAAAATGCCGTCGGCAAAATTCCTGTAAGACTGCACAGACAAGAAGGTTCAACAAGGAGGACAACATGCAAACTTTTCAGGGATTGGCAGTGTCCGATGGCTTAACAGTCGGCCCTGTTGTTCGCATTGACCACGGTGCAGCGGGCCTGCACCGCATTGTGTGCGACCCGTTCCGGGAGCGTGCCCTGTACGAAGCTGCCATTGTGCTGGCAAAAGATGAACTGAACCGCCTGCAGCAGCACGCCTGCGGGCAGGATGCCGATATTTTAATGTTCCAGATTGCCCTGTTGGAGGATGAATCCTTCACCAACGAAATTGGCGATTACATAGCCGCCGGTGCCGGCAGCGCTGCCGCCGTGGAGCGTGCAGAGCAGATTTTTGCAGGTCGCTTAAAAAACGTGGATGATGATTACATCCGGGAGCGCAGCGTGGATGTGTGCGATGCCTGCCGCCGCGTGGTGGATATTTTGGATGGCCGCCCCAGCCGCCGTCTGCACCTGACGGAGCCCAGCATCCTGGCGGCAGAGCTGTTTTACCCCAGTGATCTGTTTGGTCAGGCACCGGGCATGATCCTGGGGCTTGCCTCGGAAACGGACAGTGAAACCAGCCACGCCGCCATTATGGCGCGCAGCATGGGCATCCCGGCGGTATTCCAGCTGGGCAAGGGGGTAGCCGCTGCTGCGGCGGGCTGCCGCGCAGTGGTGGATGCTGAACACGCCCAGCTGATCATTGACCCCACCGCCGCCCAGCTGCGGCAGGTGAAAGCACGGCGGCAGGAGCTGCAAAACAGCAACGCCCTGCCCGACCCGTTGGCTGCGGCCCCCTGCCGCACGCGGGACGGCACGCCGTTTGTTCTGCTGGCCAGCGCAGCCTGCGCCGCACCGGAGGCCATCCAGAAAGCCATTCAGGCGGGGGCTTCCGGCATTGGACTGCTGCGCACGGAATCCGTTGTAATCAAGGAGCTGACGGAAGCCCAGCAGGTGGAAGCCTATAAAACATGCATCAAGAACAGCGGCGGCAAATCCATTACCGTGCGCACCTGCGATTGGGCTGCGGACGACTGCGGCCAATGGATGGATGGCATGCAGACACGGATGGAGGAAGAGACCACGGCGCTTACCCAGCTTTCCGCCCTGATGCAGGCTGCAGTGGAGGCACCGGAAGGTGCCTTGCAGGTGCTGTTCCCCATGATCCCCGATGTGGATGCCTGGCGCACCCGCATGGACCAGATGAAGCGCTGCAACGAGAGCCTGAAAGAAAAAGGTTTGCCGTTCTGCGGGAATCTGCCCGTTGGCTGCTTGATCGAAATCCCCGCCGCTGCGTTGATGGCAGGGGAGATCATTGACGCCGGGGCTGACTTTTTGGCCGTGGACCTGGACGATTTGGTGCAGTATACCTGTGGTGTTTCCCGGCGAGAAAAGCCCACCCCCGCCGATAACCCTGCCGTGCTGCGTTTGGTGCAGGATGTGATGCACGCAGCCCAGACGCGCGGCGTGCCGCTGTACCTGTGCGGCATTATGCAGAAAGACCTGGAAACCATGCCCGCTTTCATGCGCATTGGTGTGCGCAATTTCTGCGTGGAATCCGTTCACATCAACACCCTCAAAAGCATTCTGATGCAAACCGAACTATAAAAGTCTCCCCGCACCCTTTGCCGCCTACGGCATATGATAAGGGTGCGGGGAGAATTTTTAATGAATAGAGAATAATGAATAAAGAATAATGTAGGTGGACCGCCTCGCGCTGCTCGGCTCAAAAAAGAAGGTACAAAGCTATTTTAATGTGCGTGCGCGGCACGCACACCAGCATTATTCTTTATTCTTTTTTAATTTTTATTTCGTATTATTCCAGGTTCCCCGTCAATGTCATGACGGCGGAGAGGACGGCGAGGGGAGCGGTTTCACAGCGGAGGATGCGGGGGCCGAGGCCAACGGTAACGGCGCCGCATTCGGCAGCGCGGGCAGCTTCCTCGGCGGCAAAACCGCCCTCACTGCCGGTCACCACGGCGATCCGTTTTGCACGGTTTCCCGGTTCTTTGTTGAAAACTTCCCGCAGCGAAACACCGCCGCACTCGTAAAAGAAGAGCACGAGGTCATAGTCCTTGAAGCGGTCGCACACGGCGTTAAAATCCGGTAGGGGAAGCTCCACCGTGGGCAGAATGCCGCGGCCGCACTGCTTGGCGGCTTCCACAGCCACGCGGCAGTAGCGCTCGTTTTTTGCTTCCTCTTTTTTGGGGGCAGCTACACAGTAGCGGCTGAAAAAAGGCACAACATTGGTCACGCCCAGCTCCACGCTGTGGCGGATGGTATCTTCCAGCTTGCCCAGCTTGGGGTACCCGGCAAACAGTGTTACTTCAACACTGGGCTCTGCGGCGCTGGGGTAGCCCTCGGTCACGGTAAACTCCACCCGGCCTGGCTGGATGGAGGTAATGGTGCCCACATACTCCACAGCGTGGGCGTCACACAAAATCACGTTTTCACCAATTTTGGCGCGCATAACGTCAGCCAGGTGGTGGGCGTCGGTGCCGTTCAGGGCGGCGCGGCCATTGCCAACTTCGGCGGTAAAATAGCGGTGCGGCATAGCGTTTATACCTCTGCGGCGTTTTTGCAGATCACGCAAACCCAGCCGCGCTTTTCTTTGATCTCAACCGGCTCCAGCCCGGCGGCACGCAGCCCGGCCAGCACTTCGTCCTTGCGGGTATCGATAATGCCGGAAGCAATGAACCGTGCACCCGGCGCCATCAATACCGGCACATGCGGCGCAAGGGACAAGATAGCCGCCGCCACAATGTTTGCGGTGATGATGTTGTATTTGCCGCTGGCTTTGTCAGAAAGATCGCCCACCAGCACGGTAAAGTGCTCGGCCACGCCGTTTCGCTCGGCATTCTCGCCGGCGGTGCGCACGCACATGGGGTCAATATCCACGCCCTCGGCTTCGGCAGCGCCCAGCTTCAACGCAGCAATGGCCAGAATGCCGGAACCGGTGCCGATATCCAGCACACGCTCGCCGCCATTTACCATGCTGTCCAGCGTTTCCAGGCACAGGCTGGTGGTTTCGTGGGTGCCGGTGCCAAAGGCCATGCCGGGGTCCATCGTGATCACAATTCGGTCAGTATCATAGGTTTCCCAGCCGGGTACAATGGCTAGGCGCTGGCCAATGTCCATGGCGTGGTAATATTTCTTCCAGGCGTTCTGCCAGTCTTCCTGTTCAATGCCGCTGGTTTCCAGCTTGTACTCCACGCCGCTGGCTTCCAGCCGCTCTTTGAACAGGGGCAGGATCTCGGCCGGATTTTCGTCCGGGGCCAGGTACATGTGCACCTTTACAATATCGCGCGGTTGATCCAGCAGGTCCTGCTCGATCAGGTCCACATGGGCAATCTCCCATGCCTGCTGTTCTAGGTCGCGGTAGTCCTCAATATAAATGCCGCCGTTGGATACCATGGTAGCAATCGCTTCGGCGGTTTCGGCATACTGCTGCGGTACGGTAATTTGGATATCGGTCCATTCCATAGGAAAAATCCTCCTGCTTGCGTTGTTGGGTCTTTTTCTATTATACTAAATTTTGTCACAAATGGAAAGGGGCGTTTGCCATGAAGATCGTGCTGCTGAACGTGGAGCAGGCACAAAGCATTTACCGCAGCCAGATGGTGCGGGATTTCCCGGAATCGGAGCTGAAACCCTTTGCTTCGGTGCAGGGCATGATGACGCGCGGCCTGTATGAGCCGCTGGCGTTTTATGACGAGGCCGGTGCCCTGATGGCATATGCCTGGCAGGCGGTTCTGCCCCAGTGCCGCAATGTGCTGCTGGATTATTTTGCTGTTTTACCGCAGTACCGCGGCAGCGGTGTGGGCACGGCGGTGCTGAAAGAGCTTGCCGCCTATTACGCCCCGCGCAAGCAGAGCCTGATCATTGAATGCGAACACCCCGCCGAAGCGCCAGAACCGGCAGTGGCAAGGCGGCGCATTGGCTTCTACCTGCGGGCCGGTGCCCACGCCGCTGCTATGGAAAGCCGCCTGTTTGGCGTGCGGTACCAGATCTACAGCCTGCCCGCGGGCGGGCTTGCCAAAGATGAAGAAATCCACCGCGATTTGCAGGAATTGTACCGCACCATGGTGCCGGAACCCTATTACCGCGGCAACGTGAACTTTTTTGGCGCATAACCGACACGGCAGGCGGGAAAGCTAACGGCAGACTGAAATAAAAGGAAGTGTGCCGTATGCAGCTGCCCCCAAAAAATTATGACGCCATGGTCAAGCGGGCCAACCCGCCCAGCCCGGTCGTCAAGGACTGCCTGTGGGCCTTTTTCGTGGGCGGGGCCATCTGCCTGTTGGGCGAAGCCCTGCGCCAGTTCTACCTGAGCTGGTACGATAAAGACCTTGCCGGAACATTGACCAGCATCACACTGGTGATGCTTTCCGCCATCACTACGGTGCCGGGCTGGTACCAAAAGCTGGCCGCCAAGGCCGGGGCCGGGACGCTGGTACCTATTACCGGGTTTGCCAACTCAGTGGTCAGCCCGGCGGTGGAGTTCAAGGCCGAAGGCTGGATAACGGGCGTTGGCGCTAAAATTTTTACCATCGCGGGCCCGGTGCTGGCGTTCGGCACACTGGCTTCCTGGGTGTGGGGGCTGGTGTATTGGGCGATGAATAAGTTTTGACCCCAAAATCATCGCGCAGGGCGCTGCTTTGGCTGCCCTGCGCATATTTTTTGCCCCGCTGCGGCACACTAAGCCCAAACAAACCGGAAAGGGGATTGCCTGTTATGCCGATACGAAGGGGCGATACCGTAATATTCCCGCACCCGCCGGTGCTGGCGGCCTGGGCCGCCGTGGGCGGCAAAAAAGAGAGCGAAGGCCCGCTGGCACAGGGCTTTGATGAGCTGGTGCAGGATGCGGGCTTTGATGCCGAGGGCTGCACCGGCTGGGAGCAGGCCGAAAGCATGCTGCAGCAGCGCTGCGCCCACCATTGCCTGCGCAAAGCGGGCATTGCCAAACAGCAGGTGGAGCTTGCCTTCGCGGGGGACCTGCAGGCCCAGTGCACCGCCAGTAATTACACCATGCGCCAGCTGGGGGTGCCCTTTGCCGGGCTGTATGGTGCCTGCTCCACCATGGCGGAAGCGCTGTGCCTGGCGGCCCTCTGCGCGGCAGCTGGCTATGCGCATGAAATACTCGCCATGAGCAGCAGCCACTTTTGCGCGGCGGAGCGGCAGTTCCGCACCCCGCTGGAATATGGCGGCAAACGCACCCCGACCGCCCAGTGGACTGCTACCGCTGCCGGGGCCTGCCTGGTGCGGGGCAGTGGAGCCGCGGGCGTGCCGGTACTTTCAGCTACCATTGGACGGGTGTGTGATGCAGGGGTCAAGGATATCAACAACATGGGGGCCGCGATGGCCCCCGCGGCGGCCCAAACGCTGCTGCACTACTTTGCGGACACCGGCACCACCCAGCGGGACTTTGACGCCATTTTTACCGGTGATCTGGGTGAAGTTGGCAGCACCCTGCTGCATGAGCTGATGCACAAAGCTGATTGTCCGGTGGAAAACCACCAGGACTGCGGATGCCTGCTGTATGATGTTGCCGCCCAGAACGTGCAGGCGGGCGGCAGCGGGGCCGGGTGCAGTGCTGCGGTGCTGGCAGCGCATGTTCTGCCGGGGCTGGTGGAACGGCGCTGGCGGCGGGTGCTCTTTCTTTCCACCGGGGCGCTGATGAGCCAGACAACCTTTTTGCAGGGGGAAAGCATCCCCGGCATTGCGCATTGCGTGGAGCTTGGCTGCCCGGAAGAGGAGGGGAACACATGAATTATCTGTGGGCATTTGTGGTGGGCGGCGCCATCTGCGTGGTGGGGCAGCTGCTGATTGATTACACCAAGCTGAGCCCCGCCCGCATCCTGACCGGTTATGTGGTGGCCGGTGTTATCCTGAGCGCCGTTAGCCTGTATGACCCGCTGGTAAAGCTGGCCGGGGCCGGGGCCAGTGTGCCGCTGCTGGGGTTCGGGCATCTGTTGGCCCAGGGTGTGGTGAAGGCCGTGGATGAAATTGGGCTGCCCGGTGTGTTCACCGGCGGCATTGGCGCAGCGGCGGGTGGAATTACCGCCAGTTTGGTGTTTGCCCTGCTGGCCGCGCTGGTAGGCAAAAGCAAGGACCAGAATTAAACCGGCGAATATGTGCCAAGAACCAATATACAAATGAAAATGCCCGCCGATAAAAACCGGCGGGCATTGTTCATGCAATCTTATTCTGCAGCAGCGGCCTTGTTGTTGCGCTTAGCCATGCGGCTGATCTTGCGGGCGGCAGTGTTCTTGTGAATGACACCCTTGTTCTTGGCAGCGTCCAGAGCAGAAACAGCGACCTTGATGGCGGCGTCCTTGTTCTCGGCATTGCTGTCGATGGCAGCGTCTGCCTTCTTGACAACTGTTTTCAGGTTGGACTTGATGGCCTTGTTGTGTGCAGCCTCTTTCTTGGACTGAGCAACGCGGTCTTTCTGAGATTTAATATTAGGCATTCGTTCCACCTCCTTGGTTTACCCATAACAGTACAAATTATACTAGCATATATTTTGGCCGGTTGCAAGTGTTTTTATAAATTTTTTTCGTGTTTGGCGCTAATATTGCAATGTTTGCGGGGCGGGCAGGCATGGCTGGGGGCATATTGCCCGGCGGTGGGGGCATATCTATTCCGCAAGGGGGTGTTTGCCATGCGCAATGCGGGCCGTGTGCTGGGTGCGCTGCTGTGCACCGCGGCGTTAGCGGGCAGCGCCCTGGCGTTGCGTGTGGTGCCCGGCGGCAGGGTTCTGGCCCTGCTGTTTTGTTCGCCCGGCGCGGTGTTCACGCTCTGGCAGCAGGCAGGGGTGGAACCTCCGCAGGCCCAGCCAGCTGCCGCCCTGGCAGAATCATCGGAATCACCGCCGCAGCCCACCCCGGAACCATCCGTCCAGCCAACCCCCAGCCCCACACCGCAGCCCACGGCGGAACCGGAAGCCACCCCGGCCCCAACCATTACCATACCGCCGGGGGTGCAGACAACAGCGCCCATCCTTGACCGGACTTTCGGCCAGGGCAGCGGGCAGGGATATATTGCCCTTGCGGCGGGCAGTATCAAAAATGCAACGGATGAACCAGATTCAACCATTGCCTCCGCGGCGCAGGGAGCGCTGTCCTTTACCGTTACCCCCGGCAGCCCGGACCCGCAGGTGCTGATCCTGCACACCCACGCAACGGAAACCTACCAGACCTGGGACACCCCGGTGTATGACCCCGACTTTACCGCCCGCACCAAAGATACCACCCTGAACATGTGCGCGGTGGGGGAGGCAATGACCAAAGTGCTAAACGATGCCGGGATCACCACCCTGCACGATACCACCCTGCATGATTCCCCCAGCTACACCGAAAGTTACGCCCGCAGCGCCCAGACAGCGCGGCGCTACCTGGAAGAATACCCCAGCATCAAAGTGGTGCTGGATGTACACCGCGATGCGATGGAAAGCGGCGATGCCCGTGTGCGCCCCCTGACAACGCTGGACGGCCAGCCGACTGCACAGGTCATGATCATTGCCGGGTGCAATAACGGCGGCACCGTCCAGCTGCCCAACTGGCGGCTGAACCTCTGCTTTGCCGCCAAGTGGGAGGAACGCATGGAAATGCTGTACCCCGGCCTGACCCGGCCGGTCCTGTGCGGGTACCGGTTCTATAATCAGGATGTCAGCCCCGGTGCGCTGCTGATCGAAATAGGCGGCCACGCCAACACGGTGCAGCAGGCAGTACGGGCCGGGCAGTACGCGGCAAAGGCACTGGCAGCCCTGTTTGACGGCAGCGTGTAACCGCGGCAAAACGCCCTTGCAACGCAAAACAAAATAGAATATACTGGACAAAGATAAGGCGGCACCGCATGATTCCCGACGGACGGCATCCGGAACGATGCGGGACTGCCATAAAAACCGGGGTGGAACACCACCCGCCCCGCAGGAGGATACCATGCAGAACACCATCCTGATCCACGCACCGGGCCGCAGGCAGGGCCGCGGGGCGCTGGTGCTGGCTTATACGGCGCTGTTTGCCCTGTTGATGGGCATCTGGGCTGCTATTTTTGCGCTGAACGGGCAGAGCTTTATCCAATATGGCGATACCCTCAAGCAGCATTACCCGTTTCTGGTCTATTATGGCCGCTGGCTGCGGCAGGCCGCGCGCTGTGTGCTGACCGGCGCGGCGGTGCCCACCTGGGATTTTTCCATCGGTTACGGTGCGGATATCATTACCACGCTGAGCTATTACGGCCTGGGTGACCCGCTGGACCTGCTGGCAGCCTTTGTGCCCGGCCGGTGGACCGAGCAACTGCTGGAGGGCCTGATCGTGCTGCGGCTCTACCTGGCGGGGCTGGCCTTTATGGCGTTCAGCCGCCGCCATGGCAACAGCCGCTTTGGCACCCTGCTGGGTGCGCTGGCCTATGTGTTCAGTGCGTGGCCCATCCAGGCAGGGCTGATCGAACCGGTGTTCCTGGTGCCGATGTATTGCTTCCCCCTGATGCTGCTGGGAGCGGATGATCTGTTTGAGGGCCGCAGCCCGGTTTTGTACATTGCCGCCATTGCGCTGACGGCACTCTCCAACTTTTTGTTCTTTTATATGGCTGCGGTGCTACTGGTGCTGTACGCCATTGCGGTGTATAGCAAGCGGTGCGGGGCCAAAAACCTGCGCACCCTGCCGCCGCTGCTGGCAAAGTTCATCGGGTTTGCGCTGGTGGGCATTGCAATTTCAGCCGTCACCCTGCTGCCCACCGCGCAGGAGCTGTTCGGCAGCGCTCGCTTTGGCTTAACGCGGGAAACCGCGCCTTACCCGTTCTACCGCTTTTTTGAGCTGCTGGCCAACATGACCACCGGCATGGGGTATGATGCTTACTCTACCTATGCGGGGGTGACCTCGGCGGCGTTTTTGGGTGTGCTGGTGCTGTTTGCCAAGCCGCGGCAGAACACCGTGCTCAAGTGCGCGTGGCTGGGTCTGCTGGCCCTGCTGCTGGTGCCGCAGGCGGGCAGTGTGTTGAACGGGATTTCTTACGTTTCCAACCGCTGGGTGTGGGCGTTCACCATGCTGGAAGCCTTTATCCTGGCGCGGGTCTGCCCCGGCATAACGGCGTTTGAGCCGAAAGAAAAGCGCAACCTGTTTGCGTTGCTGGCGGTTTACTGCGTGGTGGCGTTCTGCGTCAAGCAGGGCCGCACGGAGACCGCCCTGCTGGGCGCGCTGCTGCTGGTGCTGCTGGCCGTGTTTGTGCTGGCGGCAGATGGTGTCAGCCGCCGCGGTGTGCAGGCTGTTTTACTGGCGGGCTGCTGCCTTGGCGTGGTGATGAACCTTGGCGGCTACTATGGCATTGAGGAAGCCGATGCCGTGAACGAGTACCGCCCCGCCGGTTACGCCTGGAGCACCACCGTGCAGGACAACCCCGCCGTGACCCTGCATCTGATGGAGGACCAAAGCTACTGGCGGTATGACTCGCTGGTGAACGAGCCGATCAACAGTCCCATGCTGCTGGATGTGTATGGCACCGGGTACTTTTTCAGTCTGAACAACAGCTACCTTTCCAGCCTGTTCCGGGAACTGGGGCAGAACACCCCGGTGGAATATGATTACCGCGGGCTGCAGAACCGCACCCCGCTGGAAACGTTGTTCGGCGTGAAATACGCCCTCTGCGCACCGGATTCCACCGGGGCACTGCCCGCCTTATTTGACAGCCAGGCCGTGCAGGCAGCGGAAATCGGCGGCAGCACGGTTGCGGTTTACCCCAATACGGCGGCGCTGCCCATCGGCTATACGGCGCAAAACCAGATCAGCCGCGAAACCTATGACGCCCTGACCCCGCTGCAAAAGCAGGATGCCCTGCTGGACGGCGTAGTGCTGGAAGAAACCGGCCTGCTGCCCGAAGCGGAATTGACCGGCGATACGGTAAGCTCCGCAGCCGAAATGGAGCTGGACGGCGTGCAGCAGCTGGATGAAACCACCTACTATGCCCCGCAGGACGGCGGGCGCATTACCCTGACCATCGCCCAGCCGGTGGCGGATTGTGAGACCGCCTTTGTGGTGCAGGGCATGCAGTACACGGCCACCAGCCCGCTGGATGCGATGAGCGAAGAAGAACTGAGCGCCATGAGCGCCCATGACCGCCGCAGCCTGCAAAAGCAGTATGCGCATTTCTGGCGCAAGGACAGTGTCTATCTGCGCCTGCTCAGCAACATTGGTGAGGGCCGCATTGAGTATAACCGCCCCAACAGCCAGTATTACTGCGGCCGGCATGACTTTGTGTATAACTTTGGCACCAGTGATGAACCCTTGCAGCAGATCACGATTGTACTGCCCTTTGCGGGCTATTACCAGTTTGACCGCCTGGCGGTGGAATGCCAGAAGCTGGATACCGTTGCGGCCCGTGCGGAGAACCTTGGGGCCGAAAACCTGCAGAATGTGACCCTTGGCACCAACAGCCTGGGTGGAAAAATCACCACCACCCGCAGCAGCGTGCTGGTGGTGCAGCTGCCGTATTCTACTGGTTGGAGCGTGACGGTGGACGGTACCCCGGCCCAAGTGCTGCGGGCAGATACGGCTTTCCTCGGCGTGGCGCTGGAACCCGGCAGCCATACGGTGGCGTTTACCTACAAAACGCCCGGTCTTACCGCGGGGGCAGCGCTCAGTGCGGCAGGAGTGGTGCTGCTGGCGGCCATCTGGGCCGTGCCGGCCCTGCGCAAAAAGAGCAAAAAGCGCCGCAAATAACAAGCGCTTTACTTTTTAAGCATCACACGTTATAATACATTTTATCTAGGTGTAACTGAAAAGTCGAAAATTTAGCCTATTTCTACAATCGCAGCCGGATTCCGCGTTAAAAAGCCTTGGAATCCACAAAGGATTCCTGCGGCCTTTTGCCTTGAATCCGGCATGTGCTTGCGAAATAGTCGTCATTTTCTTTGTTTTCAGATACACCCCCTACATTTGCATTTTAGGAGTGGGAACACATGGAACGAGTTGAAATTGCATCGCTCTATAAGGCTACCCCGGCGGATGGCAGCAAAGTTACTGTCTGCGGCTGGGCAAAAACCGTGCGCGATTCTAAAAAGATCGGTTTTATCTCTCTGGCAGACGGCAGCTGCTATAAGCCCGTGCAGATCGTTTTCCAGGCGGACAAGCTGGAAAACTATGCCGAGGTTGCAAAATCCGGCCTGTACACCAGCTTTGAAGTGACCGGCACCCTGGTGCTGACCCCCAACGCTAAGCAGCCGTTTGAGATCAACGCCGATACCGTTACGGTGCTGGGCACCTGCGGCAGCGATTACCCGCTGCAGAAAAACAAGATGGGCATGGATTACCTGCGCACCCTGACCCACCTGCGCCCCCGCACCAACACCTTTAACGCTGCGTTCCGTGTGCGCGGCCAGGCCGCTTATGCCCTGCATGAGTTCTTCCACAAGAACGGCTTTACCTATGTACACACCCCCATCTTTACCGGTTCTGACTGCGAAGGCGCAGGCGAGATGTTCCAGGTTACTACCCTGGACCTGAACGATGTGCCCAAGACCGAGGACGGCAAGGTGGATTACAGCAAGGACTTCTTCAAGCGCCCGGTCAACCTGACGGTTTCCGGCCAGCTGGAAGCCGAGGCCATGGCAATGGCCCTGGGCAAGGTTTACACCTTTGGCCCCACCTTCCGCGCAGAGAAGAGCTATGATACCCGCCATGCCGCAGAGTTCTGGATGATTGAGCCGGAAATGGCATTTGCTGACCTGAATACCTACATGGACACCGCCGAGGCCATGACCAAGTATGTCATCCGCTACCTGCTGGATAACTGCCCGGACGAGCTGGCATTCTTCAACCAGTTCTTTGATAAGGGCCTGATCGAGCGTCTGGAGCTGGTTGCCAACAGCGATTTTGCCCGCGTGAGCTACACCGATGCCATCGAACTGCTGAAAAAGAACGATGACAACTTCCAGTATAAAGTAAGCTGGGGCATTGACCTGCAGACCGAGCACGAGCGCTACCTGACCGAGCAGGTGTTCAAAAAGCCTGTGTTTGTTACCGATTACCCCAAAGAGATCAAGGCATTCTATATGCGCATGAACGAGGACGGCAAGACGGTTGCCGCCGCCGATATGCTGGTACCCGGCATTGGCGAGCTGATCGGCGGTTCCCAGCGTGAGGAGCGCCTGGATGTGCTGCTGGCCCGCCTGGATGAACTGGGTCTGAAGCGCGAAGATTATGACTGGTACCTGGACCTGCGCCGTTTTGGCAGCGTAAAGCATGCCGGTTACGGCCTGGGCTTTGAGCGCCTGCTGATGTATGTCACCGGCATCCCCAACATCCGTGACGTCATTGCCTTCCCGCGCACCTGCGGCGGTTTTTAATGGGGGCGGTCAGCGAACCGCTGATCCAATGGTTTGAACTGAATCGAAGGCTCCTGCCTTTCCGGCAGGAGCCTTCGGCATATCATATCTGGGTCAGCGAGATCATGCTCCAGCAGACCCGCGTCTCGGCGGCGCTGCCCTATTACGAGCGTTTTGTGGCCGAACTGCCGGACCCCGCCGCCCTTGCCGCCTGCGACCCGGACAAGCTGCGCAAGCTGTGGCAGGGGCTGGGGTATTACAGCCGGGTGGCCAACATGCAAAAGGCGGCGCAGATCGTCTGCCGGCAGTACGGCGGCCAGCTTCCCGCAGATTATGCCGCCCTGCGCGCTCTGCCCGGCATTGGGGATTACACGGCTGGGGCTATTGCCTCCATTGCATTTGGCATCCCAGCCCCGGCGGTGGACGGCAACGTGCTGCGGGTATTTGCCCGGCTGGATAATAGCTCTGCCGATATTACCAAACCTGCCGCCAAGCGCGAGTTCACAGCCCGTGTGCTGGAAGAAATGCCCAAGGAACGCCCCGGCCCTTATAACGAGGCGCTGATGGAACTGGGGGCGCTGGTCTGCCTGCCCAACGGTGCGCCAAAGTGCGAGGTCTGCCCGCTGGCTGCTCAGTGCAAGGGCCGCGCTGCAGGCCGGGCCGAACAGCTGCCGGTCAAAACGGCTAAGCCGGAAAAAACGCTGGTGCCGGTCACGGCCGCGCTGATCACCGGGCCGCAGGGCGTGCTTTTGCAGCGCCGCCCGTCCAAAGGGCTGCTGGCCGGGCTGTGGCAGCCCCTTGCCTTTGAGAGTACCGCCATGACCCAACCGGAACTGGACGCCGCGTTGCGCGCCATTGGCCTTTGTGTGCAGTGGCAGGCCCCGCTGCAAAGCACCCGCCATGTGTTCACCCATCGCATCTGGCAGATCAGCGGGTTTTGCGGCACAGTCGCAGGCCCGGCGCCGGAGGGCTGCGTCTGGGCCAGCCGCGCGGAACTGAACGGGGAATACGCGGTGCCAAGCGCATTTGCGGGCATTATGCGCCAGTGGCAGCCGGAATAAAAAGCAAGCAGAGTGGCATGGCTTTTG
>ENA-UOOD01002606-UOOD01002606.1-human-gut-metagenome-genome-assembly--contig:-CS67-NODE-2606-length-15971-cov-5.273436_pt1 | contig 15971 bp, 7 predicted proteins | sample MGYA00242464_ERZ724011 | MGnify/ENA metagenome assembly ERZ724011 | reverse complement strand
GTTGACGGGCGACCAATGGTCGCCCCTACGCACGCAATAAGGCAAGAATGCAATTTTTTGACGGTCTGAACTTCACAAAAACGCGCAGTACCATTCCAAAACGGGCCCGCCAAACAGCATTGCGATCACAATGCCCGCACACAGAAACGGGCCGAAGGCGAAGTGGTCCTTCTTCCCTGCCTTTTTGGCGGCCAGCAGGTATATGCCGTACATACCGCCAAAAACAATGCCGAAAAACATCGCCAGCAGCGTATTCTGCCAGCCCAGGAACAGCCCGGCGGCTGCCATCAGCTTGATGTCGCCGCCGCCGAACGCGCCGTCGATGACAAGGCAGAGCAGAAACATCGGCACACTGACGCAGAGCGCACCGATGACGTGCGGCAGCCAGTCGGCAGGGGAGAGCAGCACGCTCACCGCGCCGCAGACCGCCAGCGCCAGATTCAGCCGGTCCGGGATGGTCTGCGTCTCGGCATCAATGAGTGAAACGCTCAGCAAGATCCCGCAGACCGCCAGCGCCAGCAGCGCGGCCCAGCTCATGCCGAACAGCCCGCCCGGCAGGGCGTAGGCAGCGCCGTACCGCCAAGTGCAGCCCAGCGCCAGCACGCCGCCCAGAAGCTCCACCAGCAGGTACCGCGCCGGAATGTGCGCACCGCAGTGGCGGCACCGCCCGCGCAAGAATAACCAGCTGAACACAGGCACTAAGTCCGGCGCACCCAGCGTGTGGCCGCACTGCGGGCATACGCTGCGGCCCTTCAGCGGGTCCATGCCCCGCGGCAGCCGCCACGCGACGACGTTCATAAAGCTGAACAGCGCCGCGCCCAGCAGAAAACGAATGAGTCCCAACAGAAGCTCAAGCAGCAGCATGGCCCACCCCCGCGCCGTATTGCAGCCGGTCCTCCGCGCGGAAAACGCGGTAACCGCCGTCGGCATCATAGATGGCGTACATGCCGTTCTCCTGGTACAGGAGCCGCTGCACGGTGTAGCCGTTCGGGTCGATCTGCAAAAGCGTCACTGTGCCGGGCAGTGAGCCCAGCGTGCGGATTTCCTCGGCGATGCCGTCCGCAAAGCCATCCGCGCTTGTCTGGTCGGCGAACATCTGCCCGGCGGAGTAGCACTGGGCAGACACGGCACTGGCCGCCAGCCGCGCAGCCTTGACCTGAGCCAGGGCCTCCCGCGCACGGGCCTGATAGCGCAGCTCCGCCGCGCCGGTCACAATAGTATACAGGACAGCGCCCAGCGCCAGCAGTACGGCGAGCTTTTCCGCAAACGCAGCTTTGGCCCAGCGTTCCCCGGTATGGCGCAGCCATGCGCCCAGTCGTGCTGCCAGCATTGTTACACATCCTCTACCATATAATAACACGCTATTTAGTATACCGTGCCGGGCCTGTATTTGCAAGGAATTTCGCGAAAAGAACTCTGCTTTTTGTTCAAAGATAACGGAAATTATGGCGAAATCGTGCACAGCTTGCCGCAGACCCACTATATTTGGTGTGAATTTGCTGAAATCTCGCGGAGTTTCTTGCGAAAACGTCACATTCCGAGTATAATGACAATATATATAATCTGGTATTGTGTCTAATTGTAACCTTTCACCGGAGAAACGACGGGAGCATCTATGGTGCAGTACAATAAAAATATAAAAAACAAAAAGAAAGGCTTTACGCTGGTGGAGCTGATGGTCGTTCTGGCTATCACGGCCATTCTGGCGGCGCTGGTCGGCGGCGGGCTGATCGCCTACACGCGGCTGGCCCGGTTTGAAAAGAACGAGGCCAACGCCCGCACGCTGTTCCAGACGGCGCAGATCTCCCTGACCCGGATGGAGACGGCGGGGGAGCTGGATGCGTTCCGCCAGCAGGTCATGGAGGAGGGCAGCACGGGCGACCACTTCCAGAACGACGTCACCGTGACCGACGCGGACGGCAAAACCCTTGTGAGCCGCACCAAGACCGAACTGAACCAGAACGTGGCCGCGCTCTACTATGACCGCACGGGCGCTGCCGCGGGCAACCATAACGCGCTGGTGGAGCGGCTGCTGGGCGATTACATCTACGACGCCTCGCTGCTGAATGCCTCGATCTGTGTCGAGATCGACGTGCAGAGCGGGCAGGTCTACTCGGTCTTTTACGATACCAAATCCGATAAGCTTCGCTTCAATCAGGACGGTGCTACGAATATTTATGACCGCAGCTATGACCACCGCCGCAATGACAGCCTTGTCGGCTACTACTCTGCCGAGGACCGCGTCAACGTTGTGCAGCTGGTGCAGACGAAGCTGAAGGTCAAGAATCCCCGCCTGACGAACGGCGAGACGCTGACCCTGAGCTGGAGCGGCAACTCCAGCCTCGGCGATCTGGACACCTCCTACACGGCCACGGCCTACGATGCCAAGGATACCGGCAAGACGAAGCCGCTGTTTACCATCACGATCAAGCGCGACACCGCGGGTGCGGCGGATGATAACAAGCAGGTCATCACAGAGATGCCTGTTACGATTTATACGTATGATAATACGGGCAATCAGACGGAAACCAAGAAAGAACTCTACTTCCCGCTAAGCTACAACAAGGGCAGCTTTGTGCTGACGCTGGACGCCATGGCGGACGCGGCGCTGCTGCGCGCGTGTGAGAACAGCACTGAAGTTGCCGCCACGAGCCTGTACAGCATCACCCGCCTGCTGAACGACCCGAAGGACATCTACATTGCCATGCGCGCCGAGCCGCGGGAGAACTACAGCGACACCTACACAGCCAGCAAAGAGGAAACGACGAACGAGGAAAACACCCTGCTGGCCAAGGGCGGCACGGCGAAAGAGGCCGACCTGAAATATTTCCGCCATCTGTACAACCTGCGCTGGTCTGCCGACTGGGACATCACCAACAAGGGCGCCTACACGCTGACCCCCCAGGCCAGCAACAGCACCGGCCTGAACTGGACGGGCGGCGGCGTCACGGTCTACTGCGCCGCGGGCGCATGGCCTCCTGTGGCCAAGGTGCCGTCCCTCAATGACCCTGTCGCCTGGCCGACGATCCCGGAGCTGGGTGAAAAAATCGAACTTACGAGCAAAACAGCGGGTGTTACAACCCAAACGACCCGTGTGCCCATCCTCAATCTGCAATTGAGCAGCAAGTCCGTTGCAAAAACCGGCAAGGCAGGGAAGGACGTGCTGGCCGACCACTATGTCGGCCTTATCGGCGAGAACAAGGGCAAAATTTCTTACATCACACTGCGCGACCCGGACATTCAGGTCAACGTCAAGACCGAGACCGTCGCCGCCGATGCGCTGCCGAACGAAAAACAGCTCAAGCTGACCGCGACCAAATTCGTCGCGGCGCTGGCGGAGGACGACGAGAACTGGCGCGATGTTCGCGCCGTCGGCGCACTCTGCGGCGTCAACACCGGCACGCTGGAAAACTGCGCCCTGACCCGCGGCACGAACTCCTCGACCAGTGCGCTGGTGGCCGCGGCGCTGACGTTTGGTGACTCTACCACCGCGACAGAGCGAACAGCAGAAGACAGGACCGTAAATAACAAAAACTATACCTATTATACAGACGAGCCGCGCGGCATTGGAGGTCTCGTCGGCGTTGCCATACCCGAAACGGATTCCGTCATGCAGAATCTGACCGTCGCGTCGGACGCGACGGTGGCGGGTCTGCTTGTGGACAAGGACACGAAAAACGTTACAGACACAGCGGCAGACCAGCAGGCCGAGAAGGCCCGCTACGCTGCCGCGGCAGCCGAGCCGGGTGACAAGAACTCCCTCTGGCGCAGCGTCGGCGTGGGCGGCGTGTTCGGCACGGTGGACGCTGCCCAAATGAAAACGAACGGTGATACGAACATCGTCAACAACGGCTTTGTGACCGGCAACGGCTTTACGGGCGGCATCGTCGGCAACCTGTTTACGACGGACACCAGCGTGTCCCAGAGTCTGACGGGCCTGAGGAACAACGGCACGGTCAGCGCGGGCGCCAACTATAAGGGCGATACCGAGGGCGATGCGCGCAGCCTGGTGCTGGGGCAGTTCTTCGGCGGCATTGCGGGCTACGGCAGGGGCGTGACCCTGAAAGGGTGCGAAAGCGTGACCCGCAGCGACCTGACCGAGACCCAGCTCAAGGAGCAGGTCAAGGCGGGCTTCGACGAAAAAACCGGCACATTGACCGACGCCAGCCCCCTCAAGGGCGATTTCGTCGGTGGCCTTGTCGGCTACGGCAAGGAAATTGTGCTGAACGGCTGTAAGACCGGCAAGGGCTACGTGCTCGGCAGCCGGTTTGTGGGCGGTCTGGCCGGTGGCTTTACCGGCAGCGGCGTACAACAGAACGATACGAACAGCAGTGACGTCTTTGGCAACCGCTACGTCGGCGGCATCGTGTCGGTCAACGGCAGCAACAGCAAAATCAGCGGCATGACCAATACGGGTCTGGTCGCGGCCTTTGGAAAGAACGCGGCCTACGTCGGCGGCATCGTCGGCATCAATGATGCCGACTGGGGCGGCAGTGAAGACAAGACTGCCAAAGCCACCGTGCAGAACTGCGCCAACCGTATGTCCGGCGACAACGCCACCGACACCCGCCGCATCAACCTGTTAAAGGAGCTGAGCCGCTCCGCGGGTGAGTACGCCGACTACGCCGACTACGTCGGCGGCATCGCAGGCTACAACGGCAAAAAAGGCGTTGTGACGTGGGATAAGAGCGGCACCCCGACGCTGGGTGCCATCCTGTACGGCAACAACTACGTGGGCGGCGTGGCCGGCTATAACGATGTAAATGCGAAAATCTCCAATACCTCCGGCCAGAAGCTGACGGTCAGCGGCCAGATCGTGGCGGCGGGCAAGGCTGTCGGCGGCATGATCGGCCTGAACTGCGCGCCGGAACTGCCCTCCGCCACTGTGAAGGTCAGCCGCGTGGCGGGTCAGCAGCTTGTCGGCGGCGTCATCGGCGCCAACCTGCCGGTGGGCGACTTCACCGTGGCGGACGGCGCGTTTATAACAAATGTGGCCTCGGGCCGCGTCGAGGCCGACGCCGTCGCGGGCGGCATCATCGGCTACAACCGTCTGCTGGCGCCCAAGCCCGCAAACGTCACGCTGGAGGCGCTGCTGCCGACGATTGACGAGAGCACCGGCGTGCTGACCGACAGCAACAGCACCGACGTGAAAACGGCGGACGGCACAATCATCCTGACCGGTTTCCAGAACATGCTCAACCTGCAGGCCGACATCTACGTCGGCGGCATCGTCGGTGCAAACGACGCCAATACGAAGCTGACGATTCAAAATGCAGCCAACGGCGATACGCAGAACGCCCTGTCCGTCGGCGGCCTGAACCCGTCCAACAACGGCGCGTTTAAAGGCGGCGTATCGCTGAACGCGCTGGCCGGTGGCCGCTATGACTTTGGCACCGCGCGCGGCGCGCTGGCGGGCGGTATCATCGGCTATGCCACACCCAACACGAAGCTGGAAAACTGCACAAACTACGGCACAGTGGCTCACAAGTGCGCCGCGGGCGGCTTTGCGGGCTGGAACGAGGGCACGATCACCGGCGGCAACATGGCGGCGTCCCTCGGCAACCGTGAAACCGGCCATACCTATCTGGGCGGCGTTGCGGGCGTCAACGGTGGTCTTATTCAGTCTGCCTACCCGGCGCAGGGCTGCGCCGTGCGCGGCGACAGCTATGTCGGCGGCATTGCGGGCGTCAACCTGGGCGGCAACGCTGCGGCAAGCAAGGGCCTCATCATCTGCACAGAGAACAACAGCACTGGCACGGTGGAGGCCAACCGGTATGCGGGCGGCGTGGCCGGTGCCAACGTCGGCAGCATTTCGCTGTCCGGCCAGCTGCAAAGCAGTGTCACCGCCACCGACTATGCGGGTGGTGTGGCCGGTATCAATACGGATAAGGGCAGCATTTACGGCGATGAAAACGCCACCGGCGCGGTCAGTGGCAGCGTCACTGCCGCCAACTACGCGGGCGGCGTGGCCGGTACGAACAGCGCCGAAATCACCCGTGTGGATAACTACGCCTCGGTGCGCGCCAGCACACAATATGCGGGCGGTATTGCGGGCGTGAACAACGCGGGCGGCAAAATCAGCGCCTGCGTCCATGCCCAGAATCAGGTCTACGCCACCAACGGCGAGGCGGGCGGCATCGCGGGCAATAATAATAAAGACGCGCTGATTGAGAATGTGCAGGTCCGCGCCGCCGTCACCGCGGCCAACGGCACGGCGGGCGGCGTCACGGCCACGAACTTCGGCATCATCGGCCAAGGCAGCGGGCTGGAAAACAACAGCAGCGTAAGCAACTGCACGATCACCGGCACGTCGGAGAGCATCGGCGCTGTTGCGGCGTACAACGGCAAGCACGCGACCATCCGCAATGTGAAGCTGGCGGCAAATGCCAACGTGCGGTTCAGCACCCCGGCGGTCACCATCGGCGGCCTTGCGGGCATGAACGAGGGCGCCGTCACCGGCTGTCAGGTCGGAAACGGCGCGCTGGCGCTGGACGCCGGTCTGCGCGCGGGCACCAACACCGTCACGCTGGGCGGCGCGGTGGGCCGCACCACGAAGGACGGCACGGTTAGCAGCACCGACGTTCGGCTGGACCTTACACAAAATCTTGATAAATATACAAATTTGGGCGGCGTCGCAGGCCAGAACGACGGTACCCTGGATCAGTGTACCTATTCCGGCACGATGGGCGGCAACGCGGACACGGACGGCCTTGTCTCCGCCGGTGCACGCAGCACCGGCAGCACGGTGGGCGGCATTGCCGGTTTGAACAACAGCACAATCACCGGCTGTGAGGTCAAATACATCAAACTGCAGGTCAGCGGTATCAGCAACATCACCACGACCCAGACCGCAGACGAAAAGCTCGCCAGTGCCAGCCACGTGGGCGGCATTGCGGGCCGTAACAATGCCGAAATCGCCAACAGCTATGTCGCCACCATGCGCAGCAACGGCGCGGGCAGCATCATCACGGCGCGTTACGGCTTTGTGGGCGGCGTCGCGGGCTCCAACAACGGCACTATCAAGGGCAGCGGCAGCAAAAAAGCGCTGGTCAGCGACGACACAACAAAACTTGCCCTTGTTGCACAGGTTGAAAAATGGCTGGGTGCGGAAGATGCCAATGCCGGCATCAACAGCATGGCGGCAGAGCTGACCACAGGCACGACCTACGCGGGTCTTATGGGCGTTGACACTGTGTCTAAAGAAGGCTACGGCTATGGGCATGTCTACAGCCAAAGCGGTCTGGAAGCCAATGATCTGCTTGTCGCCCTGCGCGGCAGCAACAACAGCGAGACCGTCCGTGCCGCCGGTTATCTGGGCGGTCTGGCAGGCTTTAACTCTCTCCGCGGTACAATCGACACTTCCGCCACCGGCCAGTGGTTTGTCTATTCTGACAATGCGACAACGGCATCCACCGTCGGCGGTATTGTCGGCCAGAACGAATCCAACGTCACAGACAAAAGCGTGCTGGACACTGTGGTAAACTGTGCCGCCGTGCGCCGGTTTACGCGCGTGTTTGATGGGGCTAAGAACAAGGATGATACAGACGATGACAACATTTACAAGAGCGAAAATCGTGTTGTTGTCCATGTGGGCGGTGTCATTGGCCAGCAGCAGAACCGCAGCGATGACCGGTGGTCTGTCAGCAAGGTAGTCAACTGCGGCAGTGTGTTCAACAGCCGCTCGGCCAATGTGGGCGGCGTGATCGCCTATTGGCTGGACTACGGCGGAACCGTGCAGAAATGCTTCAATTTTGGCAAAATCACAACAAACACGAACGACAAAAACAGCGGTTACGGTGCAGTCGGCGGTATTGTCGGCTTTATTGACCAGCCTATTTCCGGCGGCACCACAAATGTGCTTTCCTGCCGTAACTACGGTCAGATTTGGTATAAATCAAACGGCGCAAATGACTGCGCGGGCATTATCGGTAAAATCGAGATGAAGAAGCCCACCGATATTATGACGCTGAACATCATCGACTGCGTCAATAGCGGTGCAATCAAGGCAGTGTCGCAGGCAGTCGGCATTCTGGCATGGATCGGCCCGTACGACAAGGGGAACATTGATAATGTTACGGTAAATATTGACCGCTGCCGAAACCTTAATACAGACTTTACGTGTGGCGGAGTGTATGACAGGAGAGTCGGCATTGTCGGCAGCCGCGGCAATGGCTCTGGGTCGAAAGAAGCAACCAATGTCACAAACTGCTTTGCCACGGTTGGTACAGGTTGGTATCCTATTGCCTATTTGCGCCAGAGTTACGAGAATGTCACCGGCCACGGCAACTATTATATTGAGAATTCCGAAAGTGCAGGCAAGAGCTTCTTTAAGAAAGACTCCCGTAAACTGACCACAGTAAAACCGAACAGTACAACAGGTAACTGGGAGAAAGCGGATAAGCAAGGAAGTGACGAGGCCTACAACGAGACAGATTGGAACTCGTCCTCGAAAAAAGTAAAAGCACACCGTCTGTACATAGGTTATAACGTCACTGATAAAGCAACCAATCCTTATATTGCGTTCCTGCCCACTTTGGCAGACGATTGGAACGGTGCAGCGTACAGTCTGTGGTGGATGCGAGGCATTACTTCTACGGATTGGAATGCCGCAAAAAACTCTGCCTATATCAGGACCGACGGTAACAAAGCCTACATTTTCGATGATACCGGCGCGGGCGATGATACCAATCCCGGCAACCAGAGAGCGACTGTGATGCTGCAATTCGGCGAAGCCGCGAACAGTACGAACCCGGACGTTGATATTACCGACATCACCGACGAGGTCATCCAGAACTACTATAAGTACGTGCTGGACAGCACCAAGCCAGCCAAGCCGGGAAAAATTGATGTCAAGGCCAGCCAGGTGCAGGACGCGGACAACAACGTCTATGGCCGTTACGAGGTTACGTGGGAAGCGCCTACCGATGCGGACGCCAGCCCCGCCTCCTATTACCGTGTGGAGATTTTGCCCTGCGATGCCGTAGGCAACATCACCGGGGTCGCCTACCTGACCGCTGACGTCTACCAGCGCAGCTATACCTTTGTGGCTGATAAAGCATGGACGGGTAACTTCGTCGTGCGTGTAACGCCCTACAACACCAACAACGACCCGACGCAGGTAGACAACTCCCAGACCAGCGCCGTGCAGACCTTTATGCACGCCCTGCCGACACCGGAGATTGAGTTCCGGCTGGTAAAGCGAACGGGCGGCGGCTTTGACTGGAATCAGTGCCAGACGCCGGATGAAAAATCGAGAGAATTCAATTATGAGGTTGTCGCGGTGCTGAAAAACTACACCGAATACCCGACAGACGAGGCATGGACCGTCAAGCTGACCGATGGAAAGCATCCTTATTATTTCAGCAGACGGAATGGCAAGCAGTACATCCGCCTGACCCAAAATTTGGAACGCACTTTGACGCTTACGGCGTTGGCAACCCCGGACAACAGCAGCAGTACAAAGTATCTGCGCTCGGCCCAGTACAAGTCAGAGACCTATCTCCCGTCCCAGTGGCGTGACCACAACGGCCCTAACGGCAAGGACGAGGACGGTCTGCCGCTTGGCACGCTGAAACAGGACGGCAACACGGAGTTTGTGACCTACACTGGCCAGACAGCGGAGAGCTTTGAAGCAACCGTGAAGTTCAGCTTTACCCCGAAGGTCAAGAGCGACAGCAGCGAGCACGGCAGCCCGACCTACCGCGTCATGCTGCTGGCAAAATATCTGGGCAATGACGAAGTCAACGGCGTATCTTTGAACGGCCAGTACATCACGCTGGCCGCGCGGGAAAGCATTGTGACAAGGTCTCCCGTCACCTTCAACCTGAACAGCCTGCCGTCGGATGCCATGACGAACTACACCGACTTCCTCGTTGTCGCGGTGCCCGTCACCAGCGGCAAGGGCGATATGAAGTATCGCTGGGATGCCACGGCGGACGAAGTGTCCGCAGCCATCGCCAGCCATGCAAACGACACCGACAAAGAAATCTGGTGGAAGAACGGCTATGAGATCGTCCGCACGGGCGAGCACAGCTATACCTATGCCCATCTGACACCGCTCTGCTTCTCCGACGTGAACCGCACCGATGACCCGAGTTGGGCTACACAGGCCACGGTAACGACCCCGCAGATCATCTTCAAGCAGCTGAACCTGAATGTCCTAAAAGCCCCGACGCTGGCCGAAACCATTGGGGACGGCGTAGTGGATAACAACAATCAGCTGACCTACACGTTCAAATGGACACAGGACGACATGAAGGCCGCAGACGCAGCCCCCGACTACCAGATCAAGCTCTACGGCTTACTGACGAACGCGGACGGCAAGGTGACCGGTCAGGAGCAAATTGCGCTGAAGGACGGCGTCACCCTGACGCCGACACAAAATGGCAACAGCTTTACCCTGCCTGTCAACGTGGATACCATGCTGGCCAACGGCAGCGACAGCTGGCGCTATGACAAGGTCCGGCTCGAGGTCACCCGCGTGGCGGCAGCCGGCACCAAGGAAATCGGCGCGTCCGCTGTGGCGGATTACAGCGTTAAGCAGCGCCTGCCCGGCATCAGCGCGCCGAGCTCCATCACCCGCGTCAACGGCGAGACCGACAATGCGGATGCCCTGCTCTACACGGTCAGCTGGTCGCCATCCGACGACGCGCGCATTGGCTACTATTACCTGTGCGTCGTCGATGACGGCGGCAATACTGTGCTGACGCTGCCCACCACGGGCAACGTCGGCAGCCTGACGCTGGATCTGGAGCAGTATCAGGGCAAGGCATTGCGCTTCCGCGTCATTGCCCGCCGCAAGGCTGATAGCAATTGCTTTGACGGCCCGGACGGCGCATTGAGCCAGTCCGAGACCATCGTCAGCCGCGCCGATGCGCCCAAGGTTACGGCCAGCAGCTTTGCGCCCGACAGCCCGAATCAGGAGACGTTCCTGAACGACCTCAAGCTCAACATGACGCTGACGGAAGCCGCAAAGGGCAATGTCTACTTTACCGGCTATATCTTCAGCAACGAGAACAATTACAATACAATTGCCGGTTTGGCCAGGACTTGGCAGGAAAAGTCCACCGGACAAGCCAAGTATGAGGCCCAGCAGGCGCTGACCAACGCCCTGAACACGATGCTGGCCAACGGCGACGCCGAGCTGGTCATCCCGAAAGACAACCGCACGGTGGGCGGGAGCGCCAGCGTCAACGACAAAACCGCCAGCTATACCTTTGTGCCCGACGGCAACGGCTTTACGCTGACGCCCGACCATGCAAAACAATACCTGCTGCCCGCGGTGCGCGTTATGCCCACCGACGGCAGGACAGCGTCGAACTGGTTCTACTACATCCTGCAGGATGCCGCAGCGGCACAGCTGCCGGCCATCACGCTGGACGCCCCCGTGGACGAACCGGAACGCGCACTTGGCAATGCCGTTTACAAGCAGGAAGTCAACCTGTACAGCGACCCCAAGTTTACCGTCGAGCGCGATAAGACCCCGCTGGAGCTGCGCCGCTTTACGGTGGAGTGGACCGCGGTGAACAAGTACACCCAGGCCGACGGCGCGGTGCGCAACCTGACAGACAGCTATACCTTTACCGTCACGCCGCTGGATAGTAAGACGAAACAGCCCTACATCATTACGGTGACGACCTACGACAGGGACGAGACGGACACAGACGGCACCACGCATAAGCGCGGGGAAATCAAAACCGTTACCAAGACCTATGACGGCAAAACGACGCCGCTTGACAAGCAGACCGACGAGACCCGCATCTGGTACGACCTGAGCGTTGAGCCTGTCTACGACAAAGATAACAACCTGACCGGCTGGGAATCGCAACCCTATGACGTCACCGGCACGGTGGAAAAGGACGGCGGTACGCTGTACTACAAGGCACAGACGGTTCCCATGCTGGAACTGGTGCAGGAGGACGGCGCCGAGCCTGTTTACCGCATCACCCTGCCCGAGCTGCAGGAAAAGGTGCAGGACGACTCGCTCGCTCTGCAAAAGTTCACCGCAAGTGTGACGCTGCAGACGCTGGCGCACTCGGATGACAAGGGTAAGACCGTCGAGTCCGGCACGGTCAAGGTCCCCGTCAACGAGACGAACACCGCCGATGCGGCGGAGGATGCCCAGAGTATGGATTCCGCGGAGAGCGTCGCGCCCGCCGAGACTGCAGAAAGCACGGCGGCGGAAAGCGCCCCCGCAAGCGTGCCCCCGGTCCTGATGCGGGCCCGTGCGGCACTGCCCATGGCGACCCCGGAGACCGCCGCTGCCCCGGATGAGACGGACGCGGCGGAAACCGCGCCCCCGAAACAGACGGAAACAAGCGACGCATCGTAATTTTATTTCAGGAAAGAAGGTGGCATTATGCACCGCAGGGCACGCAGCATTCTGCGCGGGGAGCAGGGACTTTCGATGATACTGGTCCTCTGCATCGGCGCGCTGTTTGTGGCGCTGTCGGCAGCGCTGGTCTATGCGGCCTCCGTGCTGACGGCCAATGCCAACCGCCAGCTGCTGGAACAGGAAGCCTACCAGCTGGCAACCAGCTTTTCCGACGTGCTGGAAGGGGAGCTGAACAAGAGGGACAGCAGCTTTGCCAAGTTCGTCAATGAGCAGTTCATGTTCTCCCAAAGCTACGGCAAGGACATCTATGATTTGGAATCCCAGCCCAAGGAGTTCGCCTGGAAACCGAAAGGCAGCCAGCCTGATGGCGGCGCCGAGGCCATCACGGTAACACTGCGCCGCCGCCCGGGCGACGGTGCCGACAAGCTGAACCAGACGGCGAACAGTACCAGTGTCACAGACCTGCTCAATCTGCTCAACACACTGGAGGGCGAAGACCGCAAGGGCATGGAGATCGTCGATTTACAGCTGGACATTACGGTGACAGTCACGAAAAACGGCGAGAGCCTTGCCTTTACGCGGACCTATGACCGCACGGTAAAGTACGACAGCGACGGCAGCCAGGCAAAAAGCAATAAAAAATTCCCAAAGGTATACTACACAATAAACGACGGTCCAACAAAGTATTACCGCATTGACGCACTGACGTTCTACGCCCCCGGCGTCGATGACAAGGCTATTGACGATAGCAACATCAGCAGCAACCGCCTGACGTTCCACTGCGACACCAGCCAGCAGCCCGATTCCATCACCTACACCCGCGGTGCCAAACAGAGCACCGGCACAACACAGGAGTGACCCGCTATGAAACATACTTTACAAAGTCAGCGCGGCGAGACCATTGTGGAGGTGCTGGTGTCGTTCCTGCTGCTGATGATTTTTACGTCGATGTTCGTCGTTTCGCTGCGGTACGCCCGCGCCATGTCCCAAAAGGCCGAAACGCTGCGGGAGACAGCCTATGCCTTCTGCGCTGGGCTGTACCCGGCCAATAACGCGGCCCCCAAATGGGAGAAGGAACAGGATGGGCTGGAGTTCTCCTTTGGCGATTACGGTGAATTTACGGTGAAAGGCGTCGAGCTGGACAGCGTGGAGACCAGAGCAGAAGTTACGGAAAACGGCCAAAAAACGACGGAACAGCACAAGTTTTACCGCTACAGCAGGAAGTCTAAGGCAGAAGGGACGACCAACCCATGAAGCAGCGTTTGAAAAACCAGAACGGCACAACGCTGGTGGAGCTGATCGTCTGCATGGTGCTGCTGTCGCTCTTTACGCTGGCGGCGGTCACGCTGATACAGCCCAGCGCACAGGCGTACATGGACATCCAGCAGCAGACCCGTGCGCAAAATCTGGCCGATGCGCTCATTGAGACGATCCGCGGCGAGGTGCTCGAGGCGAACGGCTATATCCGCTTCACCGACGGCGCGACGGACCCTGAAAATTTGGACAGCGTTTTTGCGTCCAAGGGTAACGACTACAGCAAGGGCACGGCACTGGAATTCAGCGTCTACCCCAACCACATTGAGCTGATCGACAAGGACTGTGTGCCGCCGCTGACAAAGACAGACGGCACAGCACTGCTGACACCGGAACAGGCCAATGCGCTGAACGGCTACCTGCACATGCGGTTTTACCGCGATGAACTGAATGACGCCGGGCACTACGGCAACCCGCAGCACACAAAAGAGAACAAGGACGCGGATGACAACGTGACGGGCACGCTGCCCTACGTTGCCTACGGCTACACAACGGCCTATCCCCGGGATGCCTATATGGGGCTGTTCATCAGCGATCTGCATTTCTACGCCCGCAGCTGGACGCAGGACGGCGACGAAACCAAGACCCCGCGCATTACGGCTATGACGGTGGTGCTGACTGTGGCCAAGCGGGACGCCGACAACCGGATCGTGCCGCTGTGCACCCAAAAAGCCATTGTGCAGTTGCCCGGTGAGCCGGTCATCCTGTATGAACCCGGCACCTGGGACGGCAAGGCATCGTCGGAGTCGTGAGCGGTGCCCTCCGGGACGATTTTTGAAAAGTATATTACAATCCCGGCGGATGTACTGGACAAATTCAAATGGACTTGTTATACTTTAAAACATGAATACCTGTGTGCCGGACAAAATGCAGGAACGTCATGGGCATCAGAGCAGAGAGGATGACTAGGATGGCAACAATTGAAATCAAAATGCTGGGCGGCTTTGAGATCCGTATGAACGGCAAGCCCGTGCTGGCACAGCTGGCGCAGTCCCGCAAGGCAACGGCGCTGGTGCAGTATCTCGTTTTGCGGCGCGGGGAGCGCGTCTCCCACAAGGTATTGACCGATACCCTGTGGGCAGGGGAGCGGTCCACCAACCCGGACATGGCCCTGCGCGCCATCTTGCATCGCTTCCGCCTTATGATCGACGCAGAGGGTCTGGATGAGATGAAGGACTGCATCGTGACCAGCCGCGGCTACTACCAGTGGAACCCCCATCTGGACTGCAGCGTGGATGTGTTTGAGGTCAACGACCTCTCGGAGCTGGCCCGCAAGGAGAGCGACGCCGAGAAGCGCAGCCGCATTTATGAACAGATCGTCAACCTGTATGACGGGCGCCTGCTGCCGCAGTCTGCGTCCGAGCCGTGGGTCGAAAGCGTCAGCGTGCGTCTGCACGGGCAGTACCGCACAGCCATTTTAAACCTGCTGGAGCTCTGCAAAAAATGGGGCGAGAGCACCCGCATCGTTACGCTGTGTACCCGCGCACTGGAGCTGGACCCCTACGAGGAGCGCCTTTATCTGGAAAAGATCGTCGCGCTGGAGACGCTGGGCCGCCACGAGGAGGCGGAGGATCTGGCACGCCGCGGCAGCGCCATGGGCTGCCTGCATCATGCCATTGAGCCGGGCCGCGCAGGCTCTGCCTACCGCCAGATGCGCCAGGCAGACCGCAATATGGAGAGCGAGGTCTCCAAGCTGATCTCTGCTCTGCCGGATACCGAGGACACGGGGGCCTGTATCTGCGACTTTGAGACGTTCAAGGAAATTTACCGCGTACAGCGCGGCGTGCAGGTCCGCTACGGTCTGCAGGTATTCCTGGCGATCCTGACCGTGGCTCCCAGCCAGAACACCGATGCTGCCGAGACCGCTCTGATGGTGGAGCAGCTGGGCGATCTGATCCACACGAATCTGCGCCAGTGCGATGTGGCCGCCCGCTACACCGATATGCAGTATGTTGTTATGCTGAGCGGCAGCACCGCCGAGAGCGGCACCGGCCCGCTGGAGCGCATCAAGGCCGCGTTCTACCGCATACCTGCCCATGGCCGCTACCTGTTGAGCTATAGCCTCTATGTTCCCGAGGCCAAGGCCGACAGCGGGCGCGTCCGCCGCCGCAAAAAGACGGCGAAGAAAGAAAAATAAGTGAGCCGTTAAGCCGTACAGTGAAAGCTGTGCGGCTTTTTCATTACCCTGGCCCCCTCTGCGAGGGGGCTCCGCCCGCAGGCGGTGGGGGAGAGAACCTTGCGATAATCCGACATATTTTGGGCTATGGAAAGGTTCTCTCCCTCCGGCCCTGCGGGGCCACCTCCCTCGCAGAGGGAGGCAAGG
>ENA-UOOD01002602-UOOD01002602.1-human-gut-metagenome-genome-assembly--contig:-CS67-NODE-2602-length-15983-cov-6.579608_pt1 | contig 15983 bp, 11 predicted proteins | sample MGYA00242464_ERZ724011 | MGnify/ENA metagenome assembly ERZ724011 | reverse complement strand
TCTGAAATGGAAATTTTCTTAATATTCTTTTTCTCACATAGGCCGATAAAAGCAACCATGATATAGTTTCTGATATCAATAGCCATAAACATCCTCCTATTTCAGTAGATTTACCAATATCAACACATATGATGTCTACTATAGAAAAGCAGTAAAATACTATCTTATTGGAGGAAAAAAGTCAAGCTGCAGAGTTTTTGTAAAGTATCAAAAAATCTCATGCAAATACAACAAATTGTGGGTAAGGAGCTTGAACAGTATTATATGTAATTGCAGTAAGTGTGGGTTCCATATTATGGACGTTTAATGTTGCAGTAAGGTTTATCCAATGAACGGTTTCATCTATTTCAACATTTTCAAAATCAGATTTTAGACACATGAATTCCATGTTCTTAACAGAGTATGTAAGAACCCAACAGCCAAATAAATATCCGGTATATAGATTAGGAATGTTGATAAGTTCACCAATTCCTTCAATGACCATACCTTCATATTTTTTAGGATTCTTTTGTACTGTTTCTAAAAAAATGGGGAAATCTGTCATTGCAACATGTACAACACCATTAGAATCGGCCATGAATTGAAAATTCTCTGTTTGAAAACAGGTTTTTTTACCATTATCAAATTCAAATTGAATAGTAGCCGTTTGCGTATAATTACGTAGTATATGATACATATCGTTTATGTTGTGATGCTTGTTACATCTGTTAATAAAAATACTTTTGCATGAACGAGCATGCTCTGCAAGCAGTGAGTCCATACTTTCGGCATAGTATTCTAACATCGGGCCTTCTTCACAACAGTATTTACCCTCTATAGACCAATCTTCAGGTAAAGCGCGGTATAAATCAACGATAGACCACATTCCATTGCATTCAATGATAACAGCGTCTGCTGAGGCATACGCTCGGCTGCTCTCCAGTTCCTGAGGTGTTAGATCTGCCCGATTTATTATTTCACATACTAAGATTGTCCTATCAAATGTGATTTCGGTGGATACAGATTCTTCACCGCTCTCGCAATTAATCACCAAAACACGTTTATTTGTAAAAATATCTGTTGCAATGAACTTATTTATAAATGTTGTTTTACCACCGCAAAGGAAACCAGTAACAATATATACAGGTATCTCCATAAAAACACCCTACCTTTGATTAAGAATGCTCATTATTTCATTGCTGGAAAAATTGTTCCAAGCTGTACATATTATTGCCGCAGAACTGTTAATAGAATGAATTTTTTCAACGCATGCGTGTATTTTTTCTTTTTTAGCATTATCTGTCCTGCTAAGGAAAATATATTGCGCGTTCATAATTTGATCAGAATAGAATCCACCAAGATTTCTCATGTATAAATCAAATCGACGCACATCAGCGACCGTAACTATTGTATTAAGCACAGTGCCAAGGCTTTCAAAATAGCTGATTTTATTAATCAGCTCAGATAACATGACTACCCCTGAGGGTTCAATAATAATTCTGTCTGGATTTTGCCATTCAATTATATTTCTCAAAGTATCGGTAAAGCTTTCTGAAAGACCACAGCAGATACATCCAGATGATAAATTAGTTTTCTGAAGTGAAGACATTTGTAATAATTTTTCATTCAGTCTAATCTCTCCGTATTCGTTTTCAACGTATACGATGTTTTCGCTGCCATATACCCCTTCAACAATTTTCCCAATTAGTGTTGTTTTACCTGCTCCTAAGTAACCAGAAATGATATCAATTTTTGTCATATTATAGAATCTTCTATCAAACACACAAAAAGCTGCATACTTAGATACCAGCTATTAAAAAAGAGTTTTCATAGCTGGTATCTCTATTTTTGGCAATACAATTGTATAGAGTAACTCAATTATCACTCAAAAAGGACGACCGGCTTAATAACTCGACCTGCTTCGCTATCGTCCATAGCTTGCTGCAATTCATCAAACGGATAGAACTTTATTAGCTTATCAAACGGGAACATGCCTCGCTTGAACAGATCAACCATTACAGGAATAATAACTTCATTTGCTACATTACCCATTCTTCCAAAGGTAATAGAATGCGTATCATTGCAATCAAATGAGTAACTGTCAAATGATATTGCCCCAAATACAGACAATACAGCGCATTCACCACCACCACGCATTTGTTTCATGCATGCTTTCATGGCAGTAACATTTCCTGCAGTTTCTACAAAGAAATGAGTTCCTTTTCCGTCGGCAGCAGCCCGTACTGCATTCGCCAAGTCGTCTTCACTCATACCTGTATTATTGATTATCACCGTTGCACCGGTTTCTTTCGCCAGATCCAGGCGAGACTGGTTGACATCAACAATTACAGTCTTTGCCCCCATTGCCTTCGCCATCCACATCGCGCTAAGACCAACAGGACCAGCGCCGGTAATGCATACCCAATCACTGGGATGCGGTCTAAGCTGGTTGTACATGGCACCTGCACCAGTGCGAAGGCCACAACTAAGAGGACCGGCAATTTTCAGATCAAAGTCTTTGTCAATGGCAGTTACAGTGTTTTCATGGGTTACAATGTATTCAGCAAAAGCGGACTGTTGGAACAAGGTGTGTACCGGTTCATTGTCACGGCTGAAGGGGGTTGTTCCATAATAATCAAGACCACTGAGAATTATTGAGAAATCAGCACTCCTGTCACAATACCACTGCTTTCCTTTGAGGCAGTTTTCACAAACACCACAGTAAGGATTTGAAATGATGACATGATCTCCTACCTTAACTTTTGTAACACTACTTCCAACGCTCTCTACAATTCCGGATCCTTCATGACCCAAAACTATCGGGGTATTTAAATCTTTTCCAAATTCCCTCTTCGCATGAGCCATATCTGTGTGACAAATTCCGGAGCCCACCATTTTGATGCGCACTTCATTTGCCCGTGGTTCAATTAAATCGAGCGTTTGGAAATGTACCGGGGTATTCTGCTTTTCAAGAACGGATGCCTTGACTTTCATAACGACTCTCCTTTTAATTCTTTTAATGTTTTATTGTAATGAAAACATGGCTTGAGAACGGAATATACGTACTCTACCAGCACAAATTGTCAATGTTTTGTCATCGTGCAAATTATAAATCTTTTTTTTAAAACTAACAATTTGCATTAATTTTAGATTATCCAAATTTAGATATCATAAAGCAAATATCCAAATTTAGATAGCCAAAAAGAAATGTCCATAATTGGATAAAGCTTAAAAACTATGAATTGTCATTCTACTTAAGTTGAGGTTAAACTAACATCATATTAGTGAAATGAAAGTCAAAGTTTTCAGGATAAGCAAATAATGTATTTTATAATGAGTAATTATGAAAGCTACGTATATCTCGGATTATGTGACTAGACGGCTTCCACGTTATCTGCGCAAGTTGGATGAGCTTGTAGCCAACGAAGAGACACGCGTCTCCTCAAAAAGTCTGGGGTAAGCAATAGGGCTGGCCTCCTCACAAATTCGGTAAGATCTGCACTGCTTTGGCGGCTTTGGGCAACAGGGATACGGTTATAATGTGGCAATTTTGCGCAAAGAGAAAGAGATTGAAAATATCCTTGCAGTCAACAAAAAATTCACGGCAATTCTAGTTGGTGTCGGTAGGATCGAGCAAACTTTGTTAGAACACTTTAGCTTCACCTTTTAGCGGCGTTCAGTTGAGTGCAGCTTTCAATATCCGGCCTGAGCTAATCGGTACAAATATAGGTAACATGACGGTTAAAGCTGCAAAAGATATGGCACAATTTCAGGATGAATTCCATCCAGGCATTGCCATTCTCTGCGTGCTGCGGGATATTGCGAACGAAACGACGAATGAACTAGCGGATAACGTCATCCGTGGAATTTGGAATTTCACAAATAAGGAGCTTACGAGGAAAGCGAAAAATATCTTTGTGGAGAATGTACACTTTACCGACAGCCTTTTGGTCTTAAACTATTATTTCGATGACAGTCTAAAGCCTCAGAAAAAGGACAAAAAGACGCAAAGACCCCTTAATTAAGTTCTTCATGAATGATAGGAAAAGTCATTCAAAAAAATAAAAAATAAAAAGGAGAAGAAAAAATGATTCTTAATGTTGAATGCTTGGATGTAACAAAACGCATAGTCGGGTCAGATGCTGTTGACAAAGTCGGTCCTTTTCTGAAGGCTGACGGAGCACATGTTGTATTAATTCACTATGGCAAGGGTGAGTATCTTAATGCAGTTCTTCCCCGTATAAAGGCCAGTCTTTCTGCATCCGGCCTTGAATTTATTGAGCTTGGCGGTGTTCTTCCCAATCCTCGCCTTGGTCTTATTAAAGAGGGTATCAAGCTCGCAAAGGAAAACAATGTAGACTATATTCTTTCTGTTGGCGGTGGTTCAGCTGTTGACTCAGCAAAGGGTATTGCCCAGGGCATGGCATACGAAGGCGAACTGTGGAAGCTGTGGGAAAAAACAGACGCAATTCCCGCAGATGTTAAGGTTACTCCTGTCTCTACAGTTGTAACTTATCCCGCAACCGGCGCTGACTGCGGTGCAGCTTCCGTTGTGTGCAATGAGGAAACAAGAGAGAAGTATTGGTCTTGGGATATGAGAGCACAGCCGCACTTTGGTTTCATGGATCCTGAGTATTCGATGACGCTTCCTCGCTATCTGCTGTGCAACGGTATTGGGGATATGATGACTCACTACACAGATAGCTATCTGGCTCCAAATGCTCACTTTGGCCTTTACTCCAATCTCCTTGAGTCTATTATGCACTATATCCATGCAGATCTTGCACCCATTATCCTTGACCCCGAGCGTGATAATTTGGTAGACCGCACCGAGTTGATGGTTGCAACCAGCCTGGCATGTGATGCCTCTTTGAACCTGGGACACGATGGAGAGAATGCTTCTCATCAGCTGGCTCATGCGGTGGGCGCAATTTATGACACGACTCATGGTTCGGCACTTAGTATTATTTATAGAGCTTGGTTGGAGTACATATGTGAGAACAACATTCCTCGTTTTGCCCGTATGGCTGAGAAAGTTTGGGGTGTTGAGCCCGATCCCACCAATGAGCGTGCAGTTGCATATGAGGGAATTAACAGACTTATTAACTGGTTTGTATCTCTGGGTCTCCCTGTCAAGTTCTCTGATGCTGGTCTTAGCCCCACTGATGAAGAAATAGAGTTTATGGCAGAACAGGCTGCACGTGTATTCGGTACAGGCTATATCGGAAAGATCCGCAAGCTGTATAAGGATGATATCGTTCAAATCTACAAAAATTCTCTTTAATCTTGCAAGTGATCTATAGGTAAATATTTTATTAAATTAGGAGATAGTAATGGAAAAAAAGTTTAAACATCTGTTTACTCCATATAAGATTGGTACTATGACCGTAAAGAATAGATTTGCAGTTTCTGCTATGTATCTTTACGAAGCTGGGGCTCGTGGTGAGTTTCCCCAGGCTGCAATAGACTATTATGTTGAGCGCGCAAAGGGTGGATTTGGCCTTATCAGTACGGGCTCCTTGTTCTGTGATAACGAAATTGATCCGTACGACATCAAGTCTGAGCCCAGCCCAAATGCAAATCCGTATGCTTGGATCTGCTCTGCACACGCCATGACAGACCGAATCCATGCCTATGGTACGAAAATTTTGGCACAGATAGCACTGGGCAGCGGCAGAAATGCTGTCGGCCTGAAATCTGCATCCGAAGTGCCGTCTTTTTGGGATCCCAACGTAATCACCGGTGCCTATACCAAGGATGAGATCAAGCGTAAGATTGAACTGTTTATTAAGGCCTGTGTAAATGCAAAGAAAGCAGATTTCGATGGAATTGAAGTTCATGCAATGCATTGGGGCTATCTGCTCGACCAGTTTGCAATGAGCATTACCAATCACCGCACAGACGAGTATGGTGGAAGCCTTGAGAATAGACTTAGGGCCAGCAGAGAAATCCTGGAAGGCATTAAGGCTGAATGTGGCTCCGACTATCCCGTTATTATGAAGATGGGTCTTAAGAGCTATATGACTGGACTCGGCTATGGTCAGGGGAGCATTGACGGTGAAGACGAGAAGGGCAGAACTCTTGAAGAATCGATTGAAATAGCCAAAATGCTTGAGGCTATGGGTTATGACGGAATTACTTGCAATGCCGGAAACTACGAGTCAATGTGGTACGCAGCAGCGCCCATGTATATTGACAAGGGCTTTGTTCTGCCGTTCTCTACAGAAGTAAAGAAGCATGTCAATATTCCTGTTATAGTTGCAGGAAGAATGAACGATCCCTACCTTTCTGAAAAGGCAATAGCTGAAGGCATGGCAGATGGTATTGTTATGGCAAGACAGTCTTTGGCAGATCCTTATTATCCCAAAAAACTTGAAATGGGCCACCCTGAGGAGATTCGCCCCTGCATTTCCTGTAATGAAGCGTGTGTTGGTAGGCTTTACAGTGTTGGTTGTGCAGCAGGTTGTGCAGTTAATCCGTCTGCAATGCACGAGCTTAACTACGGCATGAAAAAGACACTGAACCCCAAAAAGGTTATGGTCGTTGGCGGCGGCGTCGGCGGTATGGAAGCCGCCCGCGTTGCAAAGGAAAGTGGACATAATGTTGAGCTTTATGAACGTACAGATAGACTGAGCGGCAACCAGATTGCTGCGGGCACCCACGATTTCAAGCAGGATATTCGTAGACTTAATGAATGGTATCACCATCAGATTGATAAACTTGGAATTCCCGTTCACTTCAACTGCGATGTAACTCCTGAGTTTATTAAAGAGAAGAAGCCTGACGTTGTTATTCTTGCAGTTGGCGGCACTCCTCTTATGCCTGCATCTATCCCCGGTATTGATCATCCCAAGACCATCTCTGCAAATGATGCAATCCTCGGCAAGCGTGATATTGGTGACAATATTGTTGTTGTCGGCGGCGGCATGGTTGGATGTGAAATTGCACTTGACAGTGTAAAAAAAGGAAAGAAAGTATCCATTGTTGAAGCAATGCCCGATATTATTTGCGCGAGTGGCGGAGCCCCCTGGATGAATGAGCTCTATATGAAGAAAGCTCTTGCAAAGTACGGTGTAGAAATTCTTACAAATTTCAAGCTCGAATCTGTGGCTGACGATGGTGCGCATATTGCTTCCACTAAGGATGAATCGGAAAAGCGTATTCTTCCCGCTGACTCTGTGGTTTTGGCTATCGGATTTAAGGCAAATCCTTCTATGGCACAGGAGCTTTACGAAGAAGATATGGAAGTATACGAAATTAAGCATAAAGCTGGAGGAATTGGCAATGTTATGAGTGCTGTGTGGAGTGCTTATGAAATCGCACGTTCTTTGTAATTTAAAGAACGTGTAGATAGGAGAGCGTTTGTAATGAAATATGATGCCCTATTTACCCCAATGCGATTTGGCATGAAAACAGCAAAAAACAGATTCGTAATGACCTCCATGAGTACAGCCATGTGTAGCGATAATGAAGGGTTTGCCAATCAGAGGCATATCAACTATTATGAAAAGCGCGCTGCGGGTGGATTTGGCGTAATTAATGTGGAACTGGCAGCGGTATGTCGTGAAGGTCAGGTGGATCCCAAGCTACTGTTTATTGACGATGACAAGTATATTCCCGGACTTGCAAAGGTGTCCCAGTGCATCAAAAAGCATGGTGCTCTGGCAATCTGCCAGTTGTTCCATGCTGGCAGACAGACAAGGGCAGAGCTTGTGAATACCAAGCCCGTCAGCGCATCTCCTATTCCTTGCCCTGCTGACCGTGAAATTCCCCGTATGCTGACGACAGAGGAAGTATATGCACTGGTGCCCAAGTATGTAAGCGCTGCCCGCCGTGCAAAGGAAGCAGGCTTTGACGGCGTTCAGGTTCACTGCGGACACGGCTACCTGCTGGACCAGTTCCTTAGTCCCCGTGCGAATAAGAGAACCGATGAATTCGGTGGAACTCTGATTGGTCGTTCTCTGATTGTGAAGATGATCATTGAAGCAATCAAGGCTGAGTGCGGCAATGATTATCCTGTTTCTGTCAGGATCACTTCAGTTGAGGGGCACGAAGGAGGCATTACACGCAATCTGGCCTTGGCCTATGCAAAGCTGATGGAGGAATACGGTGCGGATGTGATCGAACTCACTGCCGGCAGTTATGGTGCGCAGGGATGGATCATGCCGCCCCCGGACGTTGAAATGTCCTATAACATGGACTTTGCAAAGAAGGTCAAGGAAAATGTCTCCGTCCCTGTAGGTGTTGTTGGACGGAATGTTGAGCCTATTCTGATGAATATGGCAATTGAGCAGGGGTATACTGACTTCATTGAACTTGGAAGACAGTCCATTGCTGATCCGGATATACCAAACAAACTCAAGGAAGGCAGAGATAACGAAGTGCTCCAGTGCTTGTCATGCGGCGTTCGTTGTCTTGCACAGGGACAGGTAAGAGAGGAACGATTTGAGAGCATCGGTGACTATGGTATATCCTGCGTTATCAATCCTCTTAGCGCAAATCGACCGGACATGCCGATTGAAAAGGCCGAAAAAACAAAAAAAGTAATGGTGGTCGGTGCTGGACCCGGCGGACTGGAAGCAGCGTGGATTTCCGCCATGCGCGGTCATGATGTGACCCTTTATGAGAAGAATTCGCGCAGCCAAGTCGGTGGACAGTTCTATTATGCTTCATTCCCTCCATACAAAAATGCAATTTCACAGGCTATTCGTCACTACTATAATAAGTGCGAGAAGTATGGTGTGAAGATGGTTTTTGATACTAAAGTTACTGAGGAAATGATCCGCAGGGAAGCACCAGACGTGCTGTTCTTGGCAACCGGAGCGAAGCCTCTGGTTCCGAATATCCCGGGACTGAATGAAATCCCTGCTTATACATCGATTGATGTACTTGGTGGGAAAATCGGAGAAAACGCCATCGCCGGCAACGTTCTTATTGTGGGCGGCGGACAGGTCGCACTGGAAACAGCTGAATTTTGTGTGCCTTACGTGAACAAGATTTCCATCGTGGAGATGCAGGATCACCTGGCTGATGGTATGTACTATCCTGCATTGCTGTCAATTGTCAAGCGTTTCCGTGAGTCCGGTATGGTGGACATCAACCTGAACACAAAAGTTATTCGCTTCAAGGCAGATGGCGCGATCTGTGAGTGCGACGGAAAGCAGCTCGACTTCTCTGGCTATGATTTCGTTATTGTTTCTGTTGGAAGTAAGCCGTATCGTCCCTTTGAGAATATTCAGGATCTTGCTCCCGAAGTTTATCAGGTGGGTGATGCCAATAAGGTTCGTTCTTCCTGTGAGGCTTTCTTTGAGGCTGCAAAATATGCATCTCAAATTTAAACACAAAGCACTTTGTGTTTCAAACAAGCAAATTTAACAACCTAAGCAACCTAGATCTGTAGACAAAGTACCCATGGATAGTCCTTTCACACTACCCATGGGTACTTTGTCTACAGTCTAAGACAACTCCTTTTTAGGAGCTGTCTTGTCAGTCTGCCGCGAAACCCGGCTGCGTATTAAGCGGCAGCCGGGTTTCTGGCGCATAAATAACCAGGACCGCCAGCAAAGATAATGCTCCTTCCACTTCCAAATGCGACAATCATCATCGCAGATAATCCTTTTCACCTATCGACGGGACTATAAGCTTTTTGAAAGCACAGTATCCCCTTGCCCACCTATTATGGTATGAGCAAGGGGATCATTTTACATAGAAGTATTATTAGACAGCGTCAGCCGAAATTGTTTCGTCAGCTTTGTACTTTGCCTTGGGATGGAAGTTCCCTTCGGAAATATCATTAACCAGCTTATCCACAGTTTTCTTGTTAAGCTTGTAGAAAGCAAGGATGATAAGGAATACCACAGAGAACGCCAGCGGCAGATAGAGGTAGATACCGCGGATGGCTGCCATTGCGCTTGCAGACTGCACCGCCAGCGCTCCATCATAGCCGGACATACCAAGGATCAGCGTAGTCACGCCGCCGCCAACAAGAATACCCAACTTGTTGCCAATACCCTGCGCAGAGTAAGTAGTTCCCGGAGCCCTGTGGCCGGTGCGCCAGTGTCCATACTCTATAGCATCTCCGATAAGAGCGTGCAGAAGTGCCGCGTAGAAGCCCCAGCCTATACTGCGTATAATGCAGGAAACAATAAGCATAGTCAGGCTCTCGGGAGCAAGAATACTGAATAGCTGACCAACAATAGCAATGACCATTCCGATTCGGATCATAACCAGATTATCCATCTTCTTGATCAGGTAAATGCTAGCCAGAGCAACGACGGCCATAGTAATAAACTGAACATAGTTCAGCGTGGTGACGATCAGGGTGTCATTGAGGACATAGGTGCAGTAGTAAGGCAGGAAGGTAGAAAAGAGGGTGTTAAAGCCGTTGTAAAGGCCAACGAACAAAATATTCATCCACCAGTACTTGTTCTGCAGAGTTGCAGGGACATCAAGCTTGTTTTTCTCGGGAGGATTATTGTCTTTTACACGCTCTTTAATAGTGAAGATGCAGACAAAGTTTACAATTATACCAACAATGCCAAAAATCCCCATTACAGTCTGCCAGTCTCTTTGGGTGCCACCAAGAGCAGTGATTGCAGGAAGCGCAATGCCGATGCCAAGGGCACATGCGAGGGGGCTGCCTGCCATACGCAGTGCGGAGAGCTGACCACGCTGAACCTTGTCGCGAGAGATCAGAGTAGAAAGAGTGCCCCAAGGAATGTTTTCAAAGGTATAGCAAATAGTGACTGCCAAGTTATAAGTGATAATGACATATGCAATCTGGTGAGATGTTGTCCAAGACGCGGGTACACAGTACAGCAGGAACATAGAGACCGCATAGGGTATTGTCATAAACAGGCACCAAAAGCGGGCTTTACCAAACTTAGATTTTGTGCGGTCAATCAGCGTACCGATTATCAAATCGGTGCAAAGGTCAAAAACACGAGAAACAATGACAACAATGCCAATAACCGAAGCACTTATATGCATAACATCAGTATAGAAGAATACTGAAAGGGTAAGAACGAGGTAGTAAAACAACGACTGGCTACCCATTTCACCGAAAAAGTAGGCAAATTTTTCTTTGAAAGGAACGGCCGCAAACTCATCAAGCGTATTTATCCTTTTTGCTTTTTCCATATCAAAAAACACCTCTTTCTTCATTAATGTCAATTAGTATATTTACAAATATTGCTTAAAGTAAAAAACTGTTGAAAATTAGTCAATTACGATTGAAAAATAATTCTCAAGCCTCACCAGTTGCGGCATCTGCCGGTTAATGGCAGATACCGCAACCAAGGAAGGGGAGAGATGGATTGCGTGTTCGTTATAATTATGCTTTGTACTTGACGCACATAATAGTGGCTCCTGCGAAGCACAAAGCCGCACATACAGCAAGGGAAAGCATACCTACATTACCACCAAACGCCTGAATGATAGCGCCGTAAATGGAGGTCACGATGAAAGCACCAACTGCGTTGAAGGCAAGACTTACGGTATTTACAGACTGTGCTACCTGAGGAGCTACCATCTCGGTAGCTATCGCGAACGCGGGACCACCCGCAAAGTTCGAGAAACCGATCATAAGGAAGAACAACGCGGTCATAGCGCCGACAGAAAGAGCGCCTTTGGTAAAGAAGAGAATGAGTGCGCATACTGCCGCACCACCGAAGGCAATCATAAACACCTGTCCGCGCTGTGCTTTGAAAACTCGGTCTGAAATCAGACCGCCAAGCAGGCAGAATACAAGCGTTGCTAAGCTGCCGTATGCCATTATTGCGGTCTGATCTGCTGCGGCATAGCCACACCAGTTCAGGTAAAGGGGCATTACAAAGTAACCGCCGATGCAAGTGCCTGCATAGAAAATCATAGAAATACCAAGGATCCAGAATGCAGGGAAACCAAGAACCTCTTTCCAGGTTTCAGGCTTTTTGATGTTTTCACGGCCTTTAATTGCGCTCTGCTTTGCTTTTGCTTCGGCTTCTGCTCTCGCAAGCGCTTCAGGATCGTATCCTTCAATTGCTTCGTCAATAATGCTTACACCGTAAACCTTATTGATGTCTCTATAACCAAAGAGAATCATCAGCGCAAAGACCGCACCACAGATGAGAAGCAAATAACCAGCGGTCTGGTTCCAAGGTCTATTGGTCATAAGAGCGCAATAAACAGTAACGATGGATGTGCTTGCACCATAGAAGCAGGCGAGAACGCCCTGTGCTGTACCTCTCTCCTTAGCCGGGAACCATACGCAAACGAGCGTCATAAGTACACCGTTCATCATACCAACGCCGAAGCCCTGAATGATACGCACAAGGAAAAGAATTGCAACACTGGAGGGATGAAGCAGATATCCCAGACCGGAAATAGCAATTAGCACCAGACCGCCAATCATAAGCTTCTTTCCACCGAATTTCACCATCAGAACGCCGCCGGCAATGGTCATGACGATCTGAGCCAACGACATAACCGAAGAAAATACACCCAGCGTGCCCTCTGCGAACTTCATATCTGCCATAATTTCCTGGCCAAGGGTATTCACGATCTGCATACCCGCGTAGACCAGAATATAGCATAGCAACATCTCTATAAATACTACGAACCTATATTTAGGCGCTTTTTTTAACATAACTTTTGTTTCCATATTATCCTCCAATCTAATGAAAAGTTATTATTATATTAACATAGATCTTTTAATATATAGGCAGCCTCAATTTTGACGCTGCCTATAAAATTACACAAGTTAGCTTGCTTTAAATCAAATCATTATTACAAGGTCGAGCTTAAACTTAGTCCCAGAGCTTGGGCTTGTCAACGTGCTCGGGCTTCTTGAAACCGAGAGTGGTGTAAACAAACTCGGGGATGTCATTGGGGTCCTTATAAACCGCAAAGCCGCAGCTCTGGCGTGCGAATTCATAGCCGGGAACGTTGCGCTCTTCCGGCAGCGGGTTGTTGACCATGATCGGCCAGCCGACCTGCTTGATGGACAGGATCTCCTGCTGCGGCGCGTGCACGCAGTAGACCGGGAAGTTGTCGAGGTTCCAGGTCTGTGGGCAGGCCTTGCAGCGGGCGCAGCTCTGCGGCGCTTCGTACACGCCCTGCTCGACCAGGAACTGGCCGGAGCCGCACGGACGCATCCAGACGACGACTTTCTCGTCATCTTCCATGATCTCCAGCGGTTCGCCATGGGTCTCCAGACCGCCGATCTGCTCGAGGACGGCGTCCTTGAATGTGCCGTTGAGCGTCACGTCGATCATGTGCTGCCAGTAATGCGGGGTCACGCTGGCCATGGTGGTCCAGAGCGCGTCCGGGCCGGCGTGCTGATAGACATAGCCCATGATGCGGGTCTCCCACTCGATGCGCTTGTCGTGGGAGTGGCGGAACTTGAAATACTCGCGGTTCAGGAACTTGTCGAACGCATCATAGTCGTCGCCGGCTTCGATCATTTTCTTGCCTTCGGCGCGGACTTCCTCGGTGATCTTCATCGGGCGGATCTCGTCCTCGGTCCAGCCGCGGTACTTCCACACTTCGTACAGGGCGTCGCCTCCGAGATTGTTGTAGATGTAGTCGGTGAAGGCCTTGTCCCAGTCAACACGCAGGTCGAAAGCGTACATATAGTCGTCGACGAGCTTGTTCCAGAGCTTTGTGGCGGTCTCCTTATCCCCGGCCTTGTAGGCATCGCGGATACGGGTCGTGGTGGGGACGATCATTTCCTGCAGTTCCGCATCAGTAAAAAGACGTGACATAGTTCTTTCCTCCTAATAGTGTTTTGTAATATTTGTTTTCCGCATAGTCGAGCCTGTCATCTCTCGACAATGCCGTATTCACATGGGAAGCGTTCTAAATCATTCAAATCAGAGTGCGCGTGCGATGGAGTTTGCGTCGCGAATGCCAAACATGATATTGGAGGGCATCTTCGCATCGCCAAGCAGCCATACCTTCTTTGGGATGTTCGCATAGATATCCTTGTAGAGCTGATCATTTGCATTGAAGCCCAGTGCCAGAATTACGGAGTCAGCATCCAGAGCTTTTTCACCTTCTGCCATCTTGACATTAACGGTCTTGCCTTCTACACTTCCCAGCATAGTATTGAGCATCACGTTGACACCATGGAACTTCAGCAGGTCAATAAGCATCAGCTTGTTGGGGAGAGGCATAGGTTCATAGCCGCCTCCCATAAGCTCTCCAGAGCCTTCAACCAGAGCAACATCCTTAAAGCCTTTTTCTTCCTTGAGCCAGACAGCTACTTCACAGCCTACCAGACCGCCGCCTACGATAACGACTCTGTCACCCTCGGGAATTACTTCTTCCCCAAGCAGAACTTTTGTGGGACTGTATACGTTCTTCTGATCCAGACCCTTCACCGGAGGAATCTTCGGCAGATTACCGGTGGAGACCACGATCTCATCGCAGTCAAGCTTTTCCACGTCCTCAAGACTCAGTTCTGTATTGAGAACCACCTTTACACCAGAGAGCTTCAGTTCCCGTTCAAACCAAGCCAGAAGTCTGCGCTCTGCATCCTTGCATTTAGCAACGGAGGCTGCCAGAAAAGTGCCGCCCAGCTTGCAACCTTTGTCGTACAGCGTAACATCGTGACCACGTTTTGCTGCGATTCTTGCACATTCCATACCCGCTACGCCGCCGCCGATAATAGCAATTTTCTTTGCCACCTTGGCAGGAACAAGCTCGTCCATATCTTTCTCACGGAAAAGATTTGCATTAACTGCACAAAGCTGGGGCAGACCTGCAAATATATGGCCAATGCAGCCGAAGTTGCAGCCAATACATGGGCGAATATCTTCATCTTCGCCAAGCTTCGCCTTGTTGGGCCACTCGGGATCAGCCAGAAGCTGGCGACCCAGAACGACTGCCGTGACCTTGCCGTCCTTGATTGCGTCATTGGCCATCTGGGGCTGCAAAATCTTGCCTCCGCAGAGAACAGGCACGTCAATCTCTTTGGTAAGGGCCTCTACATCATCAAGCCATAGACCTTCCTTCTGATACATGGGAGGATAGAGCCAGTAGAAAGAGTCGTATGTACCATTTCCCAGATATATTGCGTCGTATCCGGCCTTTACCAGACTCTTTGCAACATAAATGCTCTGTTCGGGGGTGCGGCCATATTCAACATAGTCTTCGCCTTCCAAACCGGCCTGACGCACATCCTTCATATGCTGTCTCATGCCTAGGCGGCAGGTAACGGCAAAGTTATTACCGCACTGAGCCTTGATGCCCTGAACAATCTCACTCATGATTTTGATACCGCCTTCAAGGCCACCATATTCGTCGGTACGGTGGTTGAAGCAGGGCTGAAGGAATTGGTCGATGGTGTAGCCACCGTAGCAGTTGATATCAACGCCATCACAGCCGGTAGATTTGCTTAGGACAGCTGCGGAGATAGAGGCATCAATAATGCTCTGAATTTCTTTTTTGGTAAGGGCGCGGTGCATGATAGTGGGATCCCAACGATTCTCAACATCACTGACGGATATACCCTCGCCAGGGATCCATTCGGGGAAATCGACACGGCCTCCGCCGTATCCGAACTGGATAAACACCTTTGTGCCATAGGTATGGCATCTGTCCACCAGCTTCTTATGGCGGCTGACAAAAGTTGTGGGGTTACGGAAGGGGTTGTTCATGATAACGCCGTTGTCATATTGGAAGTCCGGCTGGTTTGCACCGGTGAAGATCAAACCAACGCCGCCTTTGGCTCTGGCTTCAAAATAGTCGATAACGCAGTCGTCGATCAGATCATTTTCATCGGTCCAGCCAATGTTGTGCATGCCGCTCATGACAATTTTGTTTTTGATCTCTACATTGCCAATTTTGAACGGCTTAAATAGTTCCGGGTACTTGAGCGCCATATGTCGTCATCCTTTCTGATAGTTAAAAATCAAACGATTTATTTAATGTTAATTTAACTTGAATTGGTTAACTTGTCTATTTATAATTCCTTTATTAAATCCAAATTTATATTTTTTTATAAAACTGTATATTTACATTTT
>ENA-UOOD01002599-UOOD01002599.1-human-gut-metagenome-genome-assembly--contig:-CS67-NODE-2599-length-16016-cov-14.165278_pt1 | contig 16016 bp, 14 predicted proteins | sample MGYA00242464_ERZ724011 | MGnify/ENA metagenome assembly ERZ724011 | reverse complement strand
CGCCGAGCAGCGCCGCCCCCTGCCACAGCAGCGCCGCGCTGCGCGCGCCGGGCAGCAGCTTCTCTGTGTTGATAGGTAGATGCTCTCTGCTTGATACAGTCATACAGTCACCCTCCGCAATGTACCGGCAGCCCGTGCGGGCCGCCTACAGTGTATGTCCGGACAGCCATGACTATACCACGCCCGCCCGCCGCTTTTTGCCGCAGAGCGTGGAAACCCGAAAACAACATATAAACAAACAAAAAAGAGCACCGCCGCCCAAAAAAGGGCGCGATGCTCTTACAAAACTGCCTTACTGTCTCCAGGTCCACCACAAATATTTGGTGTTCGTCACAAAATACCGCTTGAACAGCCGCTTCGGGTCCTGCATAAGGCGGTAGAGCCATTCCAGATTGTGCCGCTGCATCCACATCGGCGCACGGCGGATGTTGCCCGCCTCGTAGTCGAACGCCGCACCGACGCCGACCATCAGCGCCTGCACGCGGTCCTCATGCACAGCCATCCAGCGCTCCTGCTTGGGCGCGCCAAGGCCCACCCAGACAAAATCCGGCTTTGCCTCATTGATCCTGCGCACGACCTCCTCGTCCTCCTCAGGGCTCAGCGGGCGGAACGGCGGCGAGTACATCCCGGCGATCACGGCGCCGGGGTAGTTTTCCTCAACCTTTTTGCGCAGAATGTCCAGCGTTTCCTGCGTAGAACCGTAAAAATAGTGGCGGTAGTGCTTTGTGGCGCTCTGCCGGAGCAGCTCCTTCATCAGATCAGGGCCGGTCACGCGGGCGGCATTGGTGTAGCCCTGCTGGCGGCTGTACTTCGACAGCGGGCCGCCATCGGGCAGCGCCATGACCGCGCCGTTCTGCACAGCCTGATAGTCCGGGTCCTCATGGGCCGTCACCGTTGTGTGGACATTTGCCACGCAGATGTATTTCCCGCGCCAATCCTCAAGCTTTTCCTCGATCAGGCGCAGCGTCTTGTCCATGTCGGTGACCACAATGTTCACGCCCATAATGTCGCAGGTGTCCATCAGATGCAGGTTGGTGTAGCGCATGCTGCCCACGCTGTCCAGCTCGCTGCGCGCGGTCATAAAATCGTTGTAGACCGGCACCGCCGCGACCCGCAGGTGGTAGCTGTCCGCCAGCAGCATGATGCGGCGGATCTCGGCGGCGTCCTGCACATCCTGCACCAGTACCAGCGTTTCGATGCGGTTGTCCCGCACGACCCGGTACAGGTCCTGCACGGTGCCGCGGTAGTCAGGCAGGGCCTTGCAGGGGGCGGGGGCCAGATAGCCGCTGTACCGCAGCGACACCGGGCTTTTCCCGCGGAAAGTCTCGGCGTAGAACCGCTGCGCCAGTTCCCCGCTGCCGATCAGCAGCGTGCGGGAGGCAATGTCGTTCCGGCGCACATAGGCATCGGCGGCCTTGTCAAAGGCAAACCGCTTGCCCACAATGACCACGATGGACAAAAGATAATAGTACACCAGCAGCAGGCGGGAGAGCTGATTGACCCGGAAGGTGTAGAACACGGTGGCCATCAGCGCCAGGCCGGCGAGGTTTGTAAGCCCGACAAGAAAAAGCTGCTTGCCCCAGTTCTTGACATGCAGCGTGCGGTAAGTCCCCTCGACCGCATAGCAGGCCACATTGGCAAGGGCGTACAGCCCCGCCACCGGCAGGAAGGTCCAGACATCCCACATGCCGAACTGGCTGCCGATGGGGCTGAACGCGCGCAGCACACCAGCCAGAATGAACACAGTGACGAGCAGTATAAATTCAGTTGCCGCGTTCAAGAAGCACAGCAGCGGTACTTTATGATAATGCATGACGGACCTCCGTATGGCCGAATAGTTACGGTTATTGTACCATATACAAGCATGATTTTCAATACGCAGCATAAAGCAGCCTCCTTTCTGGCTGTTTCAGCATAACACTTCTGCCTTTTTTCTAAAATCAGTCAATGAAATCTCGTGTGGTGGGCCGCTTTTCGTTAGTTTATCCAAAATTCGTATTTTTTCGTATCTGCTCTGGAAATTTGCAATCCTTTGTGCTATACTTTTAGTACCGTTACAGTCGGGATGGTCTATCTCCGTTCCGCCGCGCGGTATATGCGGTTTATGCCGTATATATTTTTCGAGGAAAGGAGGAAACTACCAATGAACAACTTCAAGAAGTTCGTCGCCGTTCTGCTGGGCGTTGTGATGGCTTGCGTTTTCGCGACCTCCGCTTTTGCTGCTGATGTTCAGAACACCGCCAAGGCTAAGGCCACGATCCAGGGTTTCCTGGCTCAGAAGGGTGTCACCACCCTGAGCCGCACGGTTGACAGCCTGACTCCCAGCCAGCTGGCCACCATCCGCGACAACCAGTCCGCTCTGGTCAATGCTGTCAACAACACTGCTTCTTCCGTTGCTGGCACCGCTGATGCCAACTCTGCTATCACTTATGTGAACGAGGGCATCAAGACCGTCAATGGTCTGCTGCCTGCCGGCGTCAGTGTTGAGCCTGTCTTTGACATCTCTGATGCTTCCAAGCTGAAGGTCAATGTCAAGGTTACTGCTAACGGCATCACCGAGACCGCTTCTGCTGAGAAGGGCCTGTCTGCCAGTGCCAACCCCCTGACTGCTACTTCTGCAGTCATCAAGGCTACCGGTGACAACTCTGCCGTTGTGTTCGCCGTTGCAGCTCTGGCTGTTGCCGGCGTCCTCGGCATGGCCGTCCGCAAGGAGCGTGCGCTGTAAGACAGTTGCACACACTGATGACTTATCATCAGTGACGGGCAGAACTTCGGCTCTGCCCGTTTTCGTTGTTTACACGGCACTGTCAACTTTGTGTTGACTGGCCGTTTTTATACATAGAGAGTCGAGCTTATCGAAGCCGTTTGGGATTTCATTGCATCAGAAGGGAAATTATTTTATATGCAGTCGAACAAAAAGCATTCTTTTGTGCGGCGCAGTCCGCTGGCCTATGTGGTTGTGCCGTTGGTTTTCACGGCAATTAGTGCCGTAATTTTTTTCACCACAACTAAAATCCTGCTTGCCCCCTATCAAGCCCTGATCAGTTGGGTCCTCACGACCACGGAGGTTGCGCAGCCGCAGGATCTTCTGGCAAATGCAGCCACCGTCATCAATGGCGGCGCTGCGGAGGAGGCATCCTCCCAGCCCGATTCCATCCCCCTGAGTTCTGTCACCTACCCGACTGTGGGTGACCGCTATGCCACGATCACCGTCTCCGGCACCAATGTGGATGCCCCGGTCTTTTACGGTGACACAAACAAGATCCTAAATCAGGGCGTGGGCACCTACGCAGACAACGGCGGCGCCGGCATCCCCGGCGAGGGCAAGACCATCCTGCTGGCGGGCCACAACAACACCTTCTTCAATGACCTGCAGCACGCCGAGGTCGGCGCGACCGTCACGATCACGACCCACTACGGCGTCTACACCTACGAGGTCACCGAGATGAAGGTCATGGATTATCAGGACGAGACCTCCTATGACTTCTCCCGCACCGATGAAAACCTGATCCTGTACACCTGCTATCCCTTTGATGCGCTCGGCTTTACCCCGAACCGCTATTTCGTCTATGCCAAATATGTATCCGGCCCCGTGCTGGACAAGAACAGCTAAGGGGGTGTTGAATATGCATAAGAATGTCTCCGCACGCCCCCGTTCCAAGGGCAATACCGTTTGGGCCTTGATCATGTCCTGGCTGTCCAGCCTTCTGCTGACGCTGCTTGCTTTTTTTCTGGTGCTGCTGACCACCATTTGCAGCCCCGCTTTTATGAAGCAGCAGGTCGCACGCAGTGGATTCAGCGAGACTGCGTACACCTACCTGTATGACAACTTCGTCAGCTACGGTGCCTCCTCCGGCTTTTCTGCCGATGTAATGACCTCTGCCATCTCGCGCGACCAGATTACTGCCGACATGGACAGCGCCGTCACACGGCTGTATGACGGCGACACAGCCCTTGACAGCCGCGACAGCATCCAGACCGCCACCTATGACGCTCTGCTTGCCAACCTGAATGCCCGCGGCGTTGATGTCACTTCCGATGTGGAGTCTGCCGTTGCGATCGTTGCCGATGCCTGCCGCCTTGACTATGCCAACTATGTTGCCATTCCGCTGGCCAGCCAGCTGTACACCATCATTGAGAAGTTTGACCGCATCGTGCCCATCAGCGTTGCCGCCATGGCCCTTGTCTGCGCCGCCAGCATTTTCTTAATGCTGCGTCTGGCGGCTTCTCCCCGCTTTGCCGTGCGCTGCCTGACCTTTGCCTTCACCGCATCGGCCGTTCTGTGCAGCATCGGGGCCACCGCGCTTGTGCCTGCCATGCACCTGAACAATCTGAACCTCAACCCCGCCTCGGTCAAGCAGCTGATCATCACCTATGTCCAGAATCTTTTCGGCCGTTTCGGCCTGTTCGCCCTGGTTTACGGTACCCTTGCCGTGATCCTGCTGGCGCTGACCTTCACCGCCGGAAGCCGCACCAAACGCCGCCAAAACACTTAATCGGAGGATACGCATGGAAAACGAAGAGTATGAAACCATTGACCTTTTAGAGGTCCTGAATGCCGTCCGCCAGCACCTGCTGGCCGTCATTCTCACAACCCTGATCTTAGCCTGCGCCGGCTTTGGTGTCTCCAAGTTCCTGATGACCCCCAAATATCAGGCGTCCGCGCTTATGATCGTCAACACCCGGCAGGACACCACCAGCAATGTCACCAGCGACCAGATCAACTCCGCCACCAAGCTGGTCTCCACCTACAGCATCATCATCAAGAGCGATACCGTGCTGCAGCAGGTCATCAACAATCTGGGCCTGAGCCTGACCTACCCCGAGCTGGCTGGGCGCGTGACCGTCAGCGCCGTGGATGACACTCAGGTCATGAAGGTCACCGTCCTGAGTGACAACCCCGAGTGGGCGCGTCAGGTCTGTGAGCAGATCACCGTGGTTTCCCCCGATGTCATTCTGGAGTCTGTCGAGGCCGGCTCGGTCAAGGTCATTTCCAGCGCCTCGATCAACCCCGATCCCGTCTCCCCCAACACGATGCGCAATACCGCCATGGGCGGCGTGGCCGGTCTGGTCATCAGCCTCGGCATCATCTTCCTCACCGTCCTGCTGGACAACAAGATCAACACCGAGGAGGATGTCACAAAGTATCTGGATCTCACCGTTGTCGGTGTCATCCCTGAATATGAGGGAGGCAAAAAGAAATGAGCAAGCCTGCAAAAAAGAACCATCGCAAACTGTTCACGGTCGGTTCCGATGCCCCGTTCCAGTTTACTGAGGCCTATAAGTCCCTGCGCACCAATCTGGAGTTCCTTTCTGCCTCCGGCAACTGCAAGACCATCCTGATCACCTCCTCTGTCCCCGAGGAGGGCAAGACCAATGTTGCCGTCAACCTCGCCATCACGCTGGCCTCCTCCGGCAAGCGGGTCGTGCTGGTGGACTGCGACATGCGCAAATCCGCCGTCTCCCGCTATCTGCGCATCCCGCGCAGCCGCACGGGCCTGACGAATGTCATCACCTCCCATGAGGAAAATGCACTGGCCTCCGCACTCATCCGGATGAAGGACACCGGCATCACGGTCCTGCCGGTCGGCACCATCCCGCCGAACCCCGCAGAGCTGCTGGCCTCCTCCACGACCGAGAAGATCTTTAAGGCGCTGCAGAACGCCTTCGATTATGTGATCGTTGACACGCCCCCCGTCTCTGTCGTCACCGATGCCGCCGTCCTCTGCCGCGTGGCGGACGGTGTACTGCTCGTTGTGCGCCCCGGCGTCACCACGATCCAGGGCGCCCAGCTGAGCAAAAAGAACCTCGAGGCCGTAAACGCCCACATTCTGGGCGTCATCATGAACGGCTACAACGCCAAAAAGACCGGCCGCCGCGACGGCTACTCCTACGCCTATTCGTACGGCTACTACGACTCCAAACAGGAAACCGATGAATGAAAAACTCTCTTGTAGAGCTGCACTGCCATATCCTGCCGGGCATTGACGATGGCGCCAGAGATCTGGATATGTCGATGTCGCTTATGCGCCGGGAGGTATCCGACGGCGTTGTCGGCGTTGTCTTTACGCCGCACTTTCATTATGAGCGCATCACAGTAGAAAAGTTTGTCGAACTGCGCAAGGCCGCCTTCCGGCAGGTCGCGGCTGCGGTCCGCACCGAGGGGCTGCGCGTAGCCGGCAAGCTTGGGGCGGAGGTGTACTATTCCACAGCTCTGCCCAGCCTTGATCTGAGCAAGCTGGCCTTTGCCGACACAAGCTACATTCTGATTGAATTTCCCACCACCATCCAGCCGCCGGGCATTGATGAAACGCTGTTTGCCATCCGTGCTCAGGGCTACACGCCGATCCTCGCCCATGTTGAGCGCTACCCCTTTGTGACCGAGGATCCCACCCTGTTGTACAACTGGGTCAATGCCGGGTGCCTGGCGCAGATCAACGCAACCGGCCTGATCCGCGAGGGGCATACCAGCCGCTGGCTGCACAAGCTGCTGGACTGGAACCTTGTGCATCTGCTCTCCAGCGACTGCCACCACCCCGAAAAACGCCCGCCCAACCTGCGGGAGGGCTTTGACCATCTGCCCCCAGCCGTTGCCCGCCGCCTGCAGAAAAACGCGATCGAGGTCTACCTCGGCAATGAGTTCCGTGTACCGGACCCGACAGAGCCCAAATACCGCTTCGGGCATTGGGTATAAACAAAAAACCGTCGATGATGCATCGACGGTTTTTTCTATTACCCCGTAGGGGCCGGGCATGCCCTGCCTTGCGGCGAACATCACGCCTCGGCGACTGCAACCAGATATTTATAGATCTGCGGCTTGTACTCCTCATACAGGCCCAGATGCTCATACAGCTCCTTGTAATAGGCAAACAGCGTGGCACGGGTGGCCACCACATTCACCGGGTTCAGCGCCGTATGCACCGCGCTGCCCGGCGTGTTGAAGTAGTTGTAGATCGGCGTTGACAGCGCGTAGAACTTCTCCGCATAGCGGATATAGCTCAGGTTAAAGTAGAGATCCTCCGACCAGTCCATATCCTCGGCGCAGATGACATCATCGTGGGCGCGCACAATGTCGGCGCGGTAGAGCTTGTTCCACATCACACCGTAGTAGAAGCTGGCCGGCTCCTGCATCAGTCCGGCGGCAAACTCCTCCTTCGTCATCGGCCCCTCCATCAGGAAACCGAAAGTCTGCACCCGGGTCGGGCGCTCGGGCCTCTGGCTGCCCTCGGCGCGGGGCTTGGGCGGCGAGATGCGGTTGTAATGGGCAATGACCAGATCTGCCCCGCTCTCCTCGGCATGGCGGACGAGCAGCTCGGTGGCGTAGGGCTGGATCGTATCGTCCGCATCGACAAACTGCAGGTATTTTCCCTTTGCCTCACGCAGACCCATATTGCGGGTGGCTGCCACACCGCTGTTGGCCTTGTCGATCAGCACGATGCGGGGGTCCACCTTGGCGTACATCCTGCAGACCTCAAGGCTGACATCCTTGCTGCCGTCGTTCAGCAGCAGGATCTCAAGGTTCTGGTAGGTCTGGCGGCGGATGCTCTCCACACAGCGCGCGATATGATCCTGTGCGTTATAAATGGGCACAATAATACTTACAAGCGGCTTTTCCGTCATGGCGGCGGGCCTCCTTTTTCCCGATAGTATAACCACAATACCACAAAATTCCCCGCTTGGCAATGGAAAAAGTGCGCGAGATGTGGTATGATGCTTATAAAGGCTTCCCCATCGGGGGAAGCTGTCCGCGAAGCGGACTGATGAGGGCCAACCTTCCGCCGCAGCCTGCCCACGGGCTGCCCCCGCAGACCTGCCCCTCATCCGGCCTTCGGCCACCTTCCCCCAAGGGGGAAGGCATCACTATGAAACGAGGTCACCAACATGAAGCCTTCCATCATCCGCCTGCGTGCGCTGGAAAAGCAGCTTTTTGCCTACCGCTACGCGCTCAACACCGTTGATTTCGATGCCGAGACCGTTGCCCCCGAGGGCAGCGCCGACGGCCGCGCCGAGGCCTGCGAGGTGCTGAGCCGCGCCAGCTTTGAGCTGCTTGTCAACGCAGACACCGCTGCCCTGCTGCAGCAGGCTGCCGCCGAGGCCGAGACCGAGCAGGAGCAGGCCGAGGTCCGCCAGCTGCAGCGCCAGTACGATGAAATTGCAAAGATCCCGGCTGAGGAGTACGCCGCCTTCACCAAGCTTTGCAACCAGAGCATCCCGGTCTGGGTCAAGGCCAAGCGCACGAACGATTTCAGCCTGTTTGCGCCGTATCTGGAAAAGATCGTAGCCGCCCGCCGGGCGCAGGCGCATTATTTTGCCCCCGACCGCGACCCGTATGAGGTCTGGCTTGACCGGTACGAGAAGGGCCTGACCATCGCCCAGTGCGATGCGTTTTTTGCCACGCTGCGCGAGACCATCGTACCGCTGCTCGCCGACATTCAGACCCGGGGCAAGGCCGTGCGCACCGATTTTCTCGATCAGGTGTGGCCGCTGGACGGTCAGCGCGCCGTCAGCCAAAAGATCATGGAGCTGTGGGGTCTGGATCCGGCCCACTGCTATCTGGCCGAGAGCGAGCATCCCTTCACCACCGAATTCTGGCGCGGCGATGTGCGCATCACGACCCACTATATGGAGCGCGACATGTTCTCCAACCTCTACAGCGTTGCCCATGAGGGCGGCCATGCGCTGTATGAGCTGAACATCGACCCCGCCTACGACTACACGGCCGTGACCGGCGGCGCCACAATGGGCCTCCACGAGAGCCAGTCCCGCCTGTTTGAAAACCTTGTCGGCCGCAGCCGCGCCTTTGTCAGCTTCCTCTACCCGACCCTGCGGGAAATCTTCCCCGATCAGCTGGCCGATGTCACTGCCGAGGAGGTCTGGCGCGCCGTCAACCGCGCCGAGCCCGGCCTGATCCGCACCGAGGCTGACGAGCTGACCTACGCGCTGCACATTATGGTCCGCTATGAGCTGGAGAAGGCGCTGATACAGGGCACGCTGGCCGTGGCCGACCTGCCCGCCGCATGGAACGCCAAGTACAAGGAGTACCTCGGCGTGGATGTGCCCGATGACGCCCACGGCTGCCTGCAGGACATCCACTGGGCGATGGGCGACCTCGGCTATTTCCCGAGTTATGCCCTCGGCAGCGCCTACGGCGCACAGGCGGTCGATGATCTGCGCAAAACGATGGACCTCGATGCCCAGTGGGCCGCCGGTGATCTGGAGCCGCTGAAGGCTGCCCTCAAGGCGCGCGTCTGGCAGTGGGGCTGCATGAAGGAGCCGCAGTGGCTTGTGGAAAGCCTTTGCGGCGGCAAGTTCGACCCGCACCACTTCACCGAGTATTTAAAGAAGAAGTATACCGAGCTGTACGAACTGTAAGCAGACAGCTGCGTATCAAAAAATCACATTCTTGACCTATTGCATATCCCCCATAAAATAACGTCCCCGGCGCCGCAAAACCGTTCCGGTCTTACGGTGCCGGGGCTTTTCAGCACAGGACGCTGTCAGGGCAGTGCAGGCAGGTGTACAGGTAGCCCAGTGCCTCCTCCACCGTGTCAAACTCGCCGTTGTCACTGTCGGCGGGGTGGGCGGGCAGAGTGGACTTGTCAAACGGGATGCCCTGCTCCTGCCGCCATTCGTCAAGCTGCGCGGCGATGCTGCGGGCGTAGGCCGGGCGGTCGGCACGGCTGGCCTGCGCATCTATGTAGGCGCAGGCGCTGTATCTGCCCGGCGCGGGCAGATAGGCCAGCTCGACCAGTGTGCCGCGGTCACAATCAAGGTAAAACAGCAGCTTGCCGCCGTATACGGCAAGCTCAGCCGCCTCCGCCTCCCGGTTTGTGATCTGGGGTACAACGGCCGTCAGCCGCTGCAGCTCGGCCCGCAGGGCATCACCGTCCTGCGGGTAGGCACCGGTATCCTTTGCCGCGGCGAGTTCCTCCAGGCAGTAATCCTGCCAGCAGGGTGCGCAGTTTCCCTGCTTTGCGCGCTCGACAGCGTACACGAGATCCGCGCGATAAGCGGCTGCCAGTCTGTTCATCTGCTGATTTTCCATAGCGTATAACCATCCTTTGCATTCAGGCATCCCCGCCTAAGACAGCGCCGCTGCCTTGCGTGGGGATGCTATTCTTATTCAGTCTGCTTTTCTTCGGCTTGCAGGTATATCGTAACACAGCGCGCTGTCGAATCCTGCTGGTTTATAAGACCGAACGCCGGTTTATTTTGGGGATGGTTGTTTTCCGCTGTCGAAAAAGGCTGGTCACACGCCCAGCCCTGCAAAGCGTTTTTTCACTATGCGGAAGGCCGCAGCACCTCGTCCAGCGCGTCCAGCCTTTGGGGCACTGCGCTCAGGTCGATGGTACAAAAGTCCGTTGTCACGCCGGCAGCCTCCAACAGGCCGCTCCCGTCAGCCGGGTCCTCGCAGATCTGACGGGCGTTGTACAGGATGCCGTCCCAGTTCAAGACAAGCAGCTCCTGCTGCTGCGCGTCCAGCCCGCCCTGCCAGTCGGTCACGGTCTCGGCGCTGATGTCGGCGCGGCTCAGGTATTCTACCAGCACGGCCGCCGCCTGTGCGCTTTTCAGGCTGCAGCCGGCCGTATCCGCTCCATAGCAGACAAAGCCGTCCAGCACCGCCGCTGCGGTGTCTGCGGCAGACGGTGCCCCGGCAGCTGCGCTTTGGGCTGGTGAAGGCCCGGTCGGCGGGGCCGCCCCCGCGCCGCACCCCGCCAAAAGAACTGCCGCCGCCAAAAGAACTGCAAGCCTGCGCATCATGATCCCCCCTGTGTGGTACTTTTCCTCTGCCGTATACTATTCGCAGCAGCCCCGCCTTGTATCCGGGGCGCAGCAGCTCTTGCAGGTATTTTTGCGGATATACTCCTGAATATCATCAAAAATCGGCATCAGCGCCTCGCCGTTCGGGGTCAGCCGGTATTCGACCCGGGGCGGGACCTCGTTGTAGTCGATCCGCTCGACCAGACCGTCTGCGGCCAGCTCCTTGAGCTGGTTGGACAGCATCTTGTGGGTCACACCGTCCAGCAGCCTGCGCAGCTCACCATAGCGCAGGGTGCCGTGCGCGCCCACCATAAATAATATGCGCATCTTCCATTTGCCGCTGATCTGGTCCATGACCTGTTCCATCTTGTCACAGCCCACATCGGCATAGCGGCAGTTGCAGTGTTCGTTCGGGTGCATTGTCACACTCTCCTTTTGGGTAGCGGTTTCCAAAAAGTGCGTACTTGTCAAAAGCGACCATTGGAATATACTGAGTATAGAGCATTTTTCCCGCGTTTGCAACTTGTTTCTGCACCGCTTTTGCGTTAGAATAGTAGCATACATCGAACAATCGCCCCGCCCTTCGCGCAGGGAAATGTGTAAGAGGAGAAAACAACCTATGTACGATGAACTCGTAGAATTTTTGCAGGAATCCGTCACCCCGTTCCACGCCGCCGCCACCGCTGAAAGCTGGCTTGCGGCTGCCGGCTTCACCCGTCTGGAGGAGGCCGACTACTGGAACCTGGAGCCCGGCAAGGGCTATTACATCACCCGCAACGGCTCGGCTGTCATTGCATGGCGGGTGCCGCAGCACGCCATCGGCGGCTGGCGCATCGCTGCCAGCCACAGCGACTCCCCCTGCTGGAAGATCAAGGCCGACATGCCCGAGAATGAGGGCTGCCGCCGACTGAGCGTGGAGGGCTACGGCGGCATGATCATGGCCAGCTGGCTGGACCGCCCGCTGACCGTGGGCGGCCGCGTGCTGGTCAAAACGCAGGACGGCGTGCAGAGCCGCCTTGTCTACATCGACCGCGACCTGCTCGTCATTCCGTCACTGGCCATCCACTTCCAGCGGGATGTGAACAAGGGCAAGGTGTTCAATTCCCAGATCGACATGCAGCCGCTGTGGGGTCCCGCAGGCAGCCGCACGCTGACCGACCTTATCTGCGAGGAACTTGGCATCACGGCGGAGGATATCCTCGACTGGGATCTGCAGCTTGTCACCCGGCAGGCCCCCGTGCAGATCGGCCCCGACAACGAATATTTCATGGCCCCGCGCATCGACGATCTGGAGTGCGCCGCCACAACGCTGCTCGCGTTTTTGGATGCCTCCGGCGAGGCCGACAGCGCCTGCGCCCCCGTCTGGGCCATGTTTGACAACGAGGAGGTCGGCTCCTCCAGCCGGATGGGTGCCGAGAGCAGCTTCCTGCGGGATGTGCTGGACCGCATCCTCGATGCTGTGCCCCACAGCGGGCAGGCTGCCGCGCGCGCGATGGCGAACAGCTTTATGCTCAGCGCCGACAACGCCCACGCCACCCACCCGAACTTCCCGCAGAAGGCCGACCCCTGCGCCCCCGTGCGGATGGGCGGCGGTGTTGTGCTGAAGTACAACGCCAGCCAGAAGTACACGACCAACGCCGTGAGCGGTGCGGTTTTCCGCGCCGTGTGTGAAAAGGCCGGCGTGCCGGTGCAGGTCTTTACCAACCGCGCCGATGAGCCGGGCGGCTCAACGCTCGGCAACCTGCAGAGCCACACCCTGCCCATCCCGATGGCGGACATCGGCTGTGCGCAGCTGGCCATGCACAGCGCCGTTGAGACGGCCTCCGTGGCGGATGCCGAGGCGATGATCAAGGCCGTGGCCGCCTTCTACCGCGTCCACCTGCGTGCCCTCGGCGACGGCACCTACACGCTGGAATGACGACCGGACGCTACGCACCCAGCCCCAGCGGGCGGATGCACCTGGGCAACCTGATGTGCTGCCTGCTCGCCTGGCTGAGCGCCAAAAGCAAGGGCGGGCAGGTTTTGCTGCGCATAGAGGATCTGGACGCCCAGCGCTGCCCACGCCGCTATGCGGACGCCATCATAGATGATCTGGCGTGGCTGGGCCTTGCCGCCGACGGCCCCGAGCCGCCGGTCTACCAGAGCGAGCGCAGTGCCGTCTATGCGCAGTATTTTGAGGAGCTTGCCCGCCGCGGGCTGGTCTACCCCTGCTTTTGCAGCCGCAGCCAGCTTCACGCCGCCAGTGCGCCCCACCGCAGCGATGGTCAGGTCGTCTACGCCGGGACCTGCCGCAGCCTGACGCCTGCTGAGATTGCCGAGCGCGCCAAGACCCGCGCCCCCGCCTGGCGGGTGCGGGTGCCCGATGAAGTCATCGCCTTTGAGGACGGCCATATGGGCCCCTGCGCCGAGAATCTGGCCCGGGACTGCGGGGATTTTTACCTGCGCCGGGCGGACGGCGTGTTTGCCTACCAGCTGGCGGTCGTTGTGGACGATGCCCTGATGGGGGTCAACGAGGTCGTGCGCGGCAGCGATCTTTTGTCCAGCACGGCGCGCCAGCTCTGGCTTTACCGCGAGCTGGGCCTGCGCGCCCCGCAGTTTTACCATCTGCCGCTGCTGCTGGCCAGTGACGGTCGCCGCCTCTCCAAGCGGGACGGCGACCAGAGCCTTGAACACCTGCGCACCCGCTATTCGCCCGAGGAGATCATCGGCAGGCTGGCCTTCGCCTGCGGCCTGCAGGACACCCCCGCCCCCGCGGCCCCGCAGGATCTGGCCCGCACCTTCGACTGGGCCAAGGTGCCAAAAAACGACATTGTTTTGCCGGAAGGGCTGTTTTAATTAAGATAAAAGATAATAGATAAAAGATAATAAAACAGGTGGATCGCGTCGCTGACGCTCCGCTCAAAATTCTGTTTTTGCCCTTGGGCAAAAACTCCACCATTTCTATTATCTTTTATCTATTCTCTAAAAAAGGAGTACCCCCCATGCAACGCTACGATATCACCGGCATGAGCTGTGCGGCCTGCGCCGGCCATGTAGAAAAAGCCGTTGCGGCGGTGCCGGGTGTGGCATCGGTCACGGTAAGCCTGCTGACCAACTCGATGCAGGTCGATTACACCCCCGATGCCGACCCTGACGCCACCGCCAAACGCATCCTCCGCGCCGTGGATGCCGCCGGGTACGGCGCATCCCCCGCCACCGCCGAGAGCGAAAGCGCTGAGCTGGAGGACACCGAGACCCCCCGGCTGAAAAAGCGCCTGATTGCGAGCCTCTGTTTCCTTGTGCCGCTCATGTATGTATCGATGGGCCACATGATCGGCCTGCCGCTCGGCAGCGTATTCCACGGCGGCGGCTGGCATGCCATCCTGTACGCCGGCACACAGCTTGCGCTGACACTGCCGGTCTGCTGGATCAACCGCGCCTTCTTCATTTCTGGCTGGAAGGGCGTCAAAACCCGCGCCCCCGGCATGGATACGCTGGTGGCCCTCGGCGCAGGCGCCTCGCTCGCCTACGGCCTGTTTGCCATCGTCATGATCTGCCTCGGCCTTTCCTCCGGCAATGACGACCTCGTCATGCAGTACCGCCACGACCTCTACTTTGAGTCGGCGGCGATGATCTTAACGCTGATCACAGTCGGCAAAACGCTGGAGGCCTACAGCAAGGGCAAAACGACCGATGCGCTGAAAAGCCTGATGAAGCTGGCCCCCCAGACCGCCTGCGTGCTGCGCGATGGGGAGCAGGTCACCGTTCCTGTCAGCGAGGTCGCTGTCGGCGATTTGTTCTTAGTCCGCCCCGGCGAGAGCATCCCTGTGGACGGCACCGTCACCGAGGGGCTTTCCTCGGTCAACGAGGCAGCCCTCACCGGCGAGAGTATGCCGGTGGACAAGTTTCCCGGCTCCCCGGTCAGCGCCGCCACCATCAACCAGAACGGCGCACTGACCTGCCGGGCCGAGCGTGTCGGGCAGGACACCACCCTGTCGCAGGTCATCCGCCTTGTGCGGGATGCCGCCGCCACCAAGGCCCCGCTGGCCAAGACTGCCGACAAGGTTTCCGGCATCTTTGTGCCGACCGTCATCTTCATTGCAGCGGCCACCTTTTTGATCTGGCTGCTGCTCGGCCAGACCTTCACCTTTGCGCTGGCGCGCGGCATCAGCGTGCTGGTCATCAGCTGCCCCTGCGCACTGGGGCTGGCCACGCCGGTAGCCATCATGGTCGGCAGCGGTGTGGGTGCCAAAAACGGCATCCTGTTTAAAACAGCCGCCAGCCTTGAGACCACCGGCTACACTGACACCGTCCTGCTGGACAAGACCGGCACCGTCACCACCGGCGAGCCGAGCGTTGTCCGGATCATCGGCACCCGCAATGTGCCGGAAAAATTCCTGCTCAGCATGGCCGCCGGGCTGGAGCTGCGCAGCGAGCACCCGCTGGCACGCGCGATCCTGCAGCGCGCCGACACCGACAAGCTCTCCTACGCCACGGTGTCGGACTTTACTGCCATCCCCGGCAAGGGGCTGCAGGGCAAGGTTGCAGGCAAGGTCATCGCGGGCGGCAACGCCGATTTCATCGGCACGCATTGCACCCTGCCCGATGACCTTATGCAGGCCGGTGCCGAGATGAGCCGCGACGGCATTACCCCGCTGTACTTCTCGCTGGCGGGGCGGCCGGCCGGTGTCATCGGCGTGGCCGATGTCGTCAAGCCCACCTCCAAGCCCGCCATCGACCAGATGCGGGCGCTCGGCCTGCAGGTCGTGCTGCTGACCGGTGACAACACGGCCACCGCGCGCCACATCGGCGCGATGGTCGGTCTGGACGCCGACCATGTCATTGCCGGGGTCCTGCCCGCCGGTAAGGAGGCCGAGGTCCGCCGCCTGCAGAAGCAGGGCCGCGTGGCCATGGTCGGTGACGGCATCAACGATGCCCCCGCCCTGACCCGCGCCGAGACCGGTATTGCGATCGGTGCCGGTGCCGATGTGGCGCTTGATGCCGCCGATGTCGTGCTGGTGCGCAGCGATCTGGCCGATGTCCCCGCCGCCGTGCGGCTGTCCCGTGCGGTCGTGCGCAACATCCACCAGAACCTGTTCTGGGCGTTCTTCTACAACGCCGTCTGCATTCCGCTGGCGGCGGGTGTTTTCACCGGCCTCGGCATCACCCTCAACCCGATGATCGCCTCGGCCGCGATGAGCCTGTCGAGCGTCTGCGTAGTCACGAATGCGCTGCGCCTCAACACCTTTGACCCGCGCAGCGCCGCCCACGATGCC
>ENA-UOOD01002584-UOOD01002584.1-human-gut-metagenome-genome-assembly--contig:-CS67-NODE-2584-length-16088-cov-66.943616_pt1 | contig 16088 bp, 10 predicted proteins | sample MGYA00242464_ERZ724011 | MGnify/ENA metagenome assembly ERZ724011 | reverse complement strand
AATACTATACATAGTTGAAGCTATGGGTGGAGGAGTGTTTACATACATCGTTGATATAAATCAAAACGTGTAAACAGCAGCTATGGCAGCATGGATATCGATGTTCCGCAGGATCGTAAATCAACATTTGAGCCACAGATTGTAAAGAAACGTCAGAAGGATATTTCTGATATCGATCAGAAGATTATTTCCATGTATGCAAAAGGGATGACGACCCGTCAAATATCCGAAACCATCGAAGATATCTACGGTTTTGAAACATCAGAAGGCTTTATTTCAGACGTTACAGATAAAATCATGCCTCAGATCGAAGACCGGCAAAATCGACCGCTGGATGAGGTATATCCGATCCTCTATATGATGAGAAGGACGTTTTGACGTCTGCTCTTGACATGCCCGAAATCATGTTGTATATATATATAGCAAGAGCTGGAAGCTCCAATTTAGCGCTTCCAGCTCGATCATTATCATAGAAGATTATTATTTACAGACTTTTCTTCATAGTCTCTCCGGTTTTCCTTCATGCTGGTCTCCTTCTGTTTATTCCCGGTAAATCTGTGCAAACCGGAAATTTCTGATGAATAACATGGTGCAGGATCGTTTTCGATTATTATATTTTACTGTGAGATTGTGATATTAGCAATAGTGAAATGGGGCAGAGAAGAGTTGAAAAGGCAGACGGATAAGAAACAAAGATAAAATAGTAAAAATAGAATAGAACAAAGAAAGAATATGGAGATAAAACAGAAAGGAATAAACAATGAATGTAAATCCTATAACAAGATTGGATTATCCAGATCCGGACGTGATCCGCGTAGAAGACACCTATTATATGGTATCCACAACCATGCACTTTATGCCGGGCTGTGAGATTCTGCAGTCTTTTGATCTGGTGCACTGGGAGCATGCGACTTATGTCTATGAGACGTTGGATCATACGGATGCGCAGCAACTGAAAAGCGGTCAGAATATTTACGGACAGGGCATGTGGGCAGCTTCCCTGCGCTATCATGAAGGCCGATTTTATATCTGCTTTGTGGCAAATGATACCCGTAAGACTTATTTGTATACTTCGGAAAAAATAGATGGTCCATGGAAAAAGCAGCTGATAGAAGGCTTTTATCATGACGGCTCTTTATTATTTGATGAGGATGGCAGAAACTATATTGTATATGGAAATGATGAAATCTGGATTACAGAATTGAATGAAGATTTGACTGCACCAAAGAAGGACGGATTACATCGTCTTTTAGTCAGTGATCATAAGAACCCGGAGCTAGGCTATGAGGGTTCTCATATTCAAAAAATAAACGGCTATTATTATATTTTTCTGATTCATTCCCTGAGAGACCGCTGGATGCGGACGGAAGCATGCTTTTACAGTGATTCTCTGGAAGGAGAATTCACGGGTGGAGATGTACTTTGTGATGATCGTGGATATTGTGGACAGGGCGTGGCACAGGGAGGAATAGTGGATACGCCGGATGGAAAGTGGTATGCAATGCTGTTTCAGGATTCCGGAGCAGTTGGACGGATTCCTATTCTGGTTCCGGTTACCTGGAAGGATCATTTTCCGGTTTTTGGACAGAACGGACATGTGCCGGAAGAAATAGAGGTTCACAGTACCAGACCAGGATATATTTATCAGCCATTAGTGGGAAGTGATGATTTCTGTAATGGGCTGCTTCCGCGCTGGCAGTTTAATCATGATCCAGATCCACGGTACTATCATCTGGATGCATTGCAGGGAACCTATACAATTACAACACGGGAAGTTTGTACAGAGCTTACACAGGCAGTAAATACGCTTACGCAAAGGATGAGTTATCCGTCCTGCGCAGCTGAGGTTACTGTTGATGCTTCTGCATTGAAAGAGGGCGATGTCGCAGGTTTGTGTGCGTTGCAGGGCTGTTATGCTGCAGTTGGCATTACAAAACATCATGGAAAATATGAAGTCCTTATGCTGGATAAAAAAGAAGATGGTATATTGGATATGACGGAAGGAACTGTTGTTGAATCACACCAGATGGATTTTCGTCTTGAAGCAGATTTCTGTAACATGAAGGATGAAGCACGCTGCTATTACCGGGTAAATAAGGGAGACTGGCTACCCATCGGAACCGTGCATAAGCTGTACTTCAAACTGGATCATTTTACTGGTTGCCGGTTTGGTCTGTTCTGCTATGCGGCAGAGGAAACAGGAGGAAGTGCCTGCTTCCGGGATTTTAAGTATTATGATGTTGATGAAATCTCATAAAGATAGAACTGCATAAAATAAGTGTCGGAATTTACTCAAATTTTTCCTACTTTGGACATTGGTTTTTACAACGGTATTGTATAGTGAAGCAGAGGAAAAACAAAACATGTTTCAGAGAGGAGAAACGATTATGAGAATTAAGAGTATGATGAAGGGTATGCTTGCTGTTGTAATGGCAATGTCTATGGCAGCATGCTCCGGAGCACCTGCAGCAGACCAGACTTCTTCTGAGTCACCGTCACCGGCACAGACAGAAAGTACAGCAGCAACAGAGCAGGAAACAATCGTAACAGAAGTATAGACAATATTTTTACTTTTTGTGCTAAAGCTCTGTTTTTGGAGCTTTGCGTTTATTATAAAACTCTAGTGGGGAAACTCCATCCCCGTACCTGTTGACTAGGGCGGAAAACCGCGATACAATAAAAGAAACGACCTTTTTACGGCAGCAGGCCACGAGGAAAACAAACTATGGAAGTAGAACTGCTCAAAAAATACGGCAGTGTGAGCCCCGGCAAAATAGAGAATCTGGACGGCACGACTGAAACTGTCGATTTCCGCTTTTCAACGGCGATCCGCTTTTACCGCAACATGGAGGACGCCGATTTCCCACTGCACTGGCATGCCCCTGGCGAGATCATCTCCCCCATCGAGGGTACCTACACGGTTACGATTGCGGGCAAGACCGTGACGCTGCAGCCCCATGATGTGCTGATTATCGCATCGGGCGAGCTGCACAGCATTCGCGCACCCAAAACGGGGAAGCGATACATCATGAACTACAGCGTATCGTACTTTCATCAGATACAGGACATGGCCGAGTTGTTCAACACGTTCTACCCCTTCCGCCTTGTCACCCGGCAGGAGGACCCCGAACTGGCCGACCAGCTGTTTGCGGTGCTGGCGCAGATAGAGGGCGAGTATTTCAGCACGAACGTCTGCCGTGAGAGCGAGATCATGGCCTTGATGCTGCACTTTTTCTCGATCTTCGGGCGGTATGAGCACCGCCAGAACAGCGAGCAGGTGCTGGATTACCCCAAGCAGCAGGACCACATGCGCCGCTTTGCAGAGTTGTGCGCCTACATCAACAACCACTGCACCGAGCGTCTCTCGGTCGAGGATCTGGCCTCCCGCGCGGGGTTTAGTGTCTACCATTTTTCGCGCCTGTTCAAGGAAAACACGGGCATGACCTGCCACAATTACCTGGTGGCGCGCCGCATCATCTATGCCAAAGCACTGCTGGTGGACGATACGATCCCCATCACCGAGATCGCTATGCGGTCGGGCTTCAACTCGATCGCAACCTTCAACCGCCTGTTCAAGGCACAGATAGGCTATACCCCTACCGAGTACCGCCAGATGGCCTCCCACGGATAAAAAAGCGCCGCCGCGTGAAAGTTCCACGCGGCGGCGCTTTTTAATCATTCGTAAATTTTGCGGCCGTGGGCATCGCCAATGCCCGTTTTGCGGTAGAAGTAGGTGTTGATGACATCGCGCCACTCACAGGCGTGCTCCTTCTGGTGGGCAAAGCGTGCCTCCAGGCGGGCGTACACGGCAGGATCCAGGTAAGGCTTCAGCGTCACAACCTCGTCGTAGAACCGCGCGGCGTCCTCGGCACCCTCGAAGTGGGTGTCGTAGATGTGCTGCAGGATCGTTTTGCCGCTCTTGAGCACATAGTTGTACGGCATGTGGTGGAAGAAGAGCAGCAGCTCTTCGGGGCAGGTCTCCACATTGGCGTACATTTCGGCCAGTTCGGGGGCGTACTGGTGGCAGTAATCGCTGCCCGTGGGCGAGCGGTCAATGCCAATGCCGTCGAAGGAGGCGCGGTGGTAGCAGCCCCAGCGGCTGTACTCATAACCGTCAACGTTGGGGCCGTAGTGGTAGTTGGGGTTGACCATCCAGCCCACGCCCAGGGGGGCGTTGTATTTTTCATAGGTGGACCAGGACTGCATCAAAATGCGGTGCAGCGTCTTTTCCACAGGCTCATTGTTGCCGAAGGTCAGCCGCAGCCACTCGCCGGCAATCACGGCGGGGTCCAGCGTGGTGTCATAGCTCAAGCGGCCGAATCCGTAGAGGTTCGCAGCGGCCAGGTCGTGGCCGGTCCAGTTTTCATCGTTGCCGGTGTTGGTCACGGCCACCATTCCGTTGCCCGCGCCTTGGATCAGCGCACGCACATGGGCGTCGCCGTTCGGGCGGGTGTGCATGTCGAAGTCCAAAATCTGGCGGAACCAGGGCATCAAGTAGCAGACGTGGCGCTGCTGGCCCGTGTACTCCTGCGCAATTTGGAACTCCACGGCAATGTGGGTGTGCTGCAGGCCGCCAATCAGCGGGGAGACCGGTTCGCGCACCTGGAAGTCCATGGGGCCGTTCTTGATTTGCAGCGTGACGTTGTCGCGGAAGGTGCCGTCCAGCGGCATAAAATAGTCGTAGCCTGCGCGGGCGCGGTCAATCTTGGTATTGCGCCAATCCTGCTGGCAGTTGTAGACGAAACAACGCCAGACAATGTGACCGCCGCAGGGGGCCACGGCATCGGCCAGCATGTTTGCGCCGTCGGCCTGGTTGCGACCGTAGGTGAAGGGGCCGGGGCGGCCCTCGGAGTCGGCCTTTACCAGGAAACCACCCAGGCCGGGCAGGTTTGCCCAGACCTCCTGGGCCTTATCCGCCCACCACTTGGCCACGGCGGGGTCGCAGGGGTCGGCGGAGTCCATGCCGCCCAGCTCCATCGGGGCGGCAAAGTTGATGCTCAAATACAGCTTGACGCCGTAGGGGGTGAAGATTTTCAGATACTCCTGCAGGGCGCCGAAGTAGCGGTCGGTGATGAGCCAGCTGGCGGCGTCCTTGACGTTGACGTTATTGATTGTGATGCCGTTGATGCCCACGGACGCGAGCATACGGGCGTAAGCCGTCAAACGCGGTACATCAATTAGAATTTCGGAATCTTTGAAAAAGAAGGAATCGCCGGAGTAGCCGCGCTCAATGCTGCCGTCCATGTTGTCCCAGTGGTTCAGCATGCGCAGGCGGTTGGATGGTGCCTTCTCCTCATCGGCGGTGAACTGCGCCCACGCCTTGCCTGCAGTCTGCAGATTGCGCAGCAGTGCAAAAACGCCGTACAAAACGCCTACTTCGCTGCCGCCCTCGATGGTGCAATGGCCGTCGGCGGCCTTCAAGCGGTAACCCTCAGGGTCCAGGGTCGTGTCCAGCGCCAGGGTGATGTCGTCGCCCTCGGTCAGCGCTGCGCCGTACAGGCCCTTGAAGCCCTCGGCCAGTTCTGCCTTGGCGCGGTCGATGGTTTCGCCCGTCAGCTCGGTATGCAGAGAAATCGCGTCGCAACGGCAGCCCCTAATCTCCGGATATGCCAGCCAGCACTTGGTAAATGCCATGGTAAAGCCTTCTATATATGTGAATAAAATTATTGTTGTTCCAGAATTTTTATCAGCCGTTCCGCAGCTTCTTTGCCGTCGCCGGGGCGGTTCGCACTGCCGAAGCTGAAACGTAAGGTCGACAGCGCATCCTCGGCCGCAGTGCCGCCCAGAGCCATCAAAACGTGGGAGGGTTCCTGCACGCCACGGTTGTCGCACGCTGCGCCGGGGGAGACACTGACCCCTGCTACATCCAGCTGGTAGGTCAGCCGCTGGCCGCTGCGGCCGGGTAGGCCAACGCTCAGCAGGCCCGGCAGGCCGTCCGCAGGGGTGTGCAGCCGTGCTTCGGGCCGGGCAGCATGCAGCGTCTGCCAAAACTCCTCGGCCAGGGCACGCTTTTTGGCAGTGCGCTGGCGGCGCTCGGCGCAGGTGACCTTGAACGCTGCGGCCAAGCCCGCAATCAGCGCTGCGGGCTCAGTGCCGGGGCGCAGGCCGTACTGTTGACTGCCGCCGTAAATCAGCGGGCGCAGTTTGCGAGGCTCGCGCACATACAAGAAGCCGATGCCCTTCGGCCCGCCGAACTTGTGGGCCGACGCCGACAGAAAATCGATGCCGTCCAGCGGGATGGCCAGGTGTCCCGCAGCCTGCACAGCGTCAACGTGCAGCAGCACATCCGCCTCACGGCAGAGCGCTGCCAGCGCGGGGATGTTCTGTACAACGCCTACCTCGTTGTTGGCGTACTGCAAGCTGACCAGGTTGGGGTGGGCCGCCAGGGCGCGGGTCAAGCTCTCAGGTACAACGCGGCCGAACCCGTCGACCTCCAGCGTTGTCATGCGGCCGCCGTCGTCCCGGATTGACGCGCAGGCGTTCAGAACCGAGTGGTGCTCGATGGGCGTTGTGACCACATGGCCGCCCTGCGGCACCGTGCCACGGATGGCCCAGGTGTTGCTTTCGCTGCCGCCGGAGGTGAAAAATATATGGTCGGGGGTGCAGCCCAGATTTTCCGCCACGGTCAGCCGTGCTTTTTCCACGGTCTGCTTGGTGTGCAGAGCGCTGCGGTAGAGTGCGGCGGGGTTCGCGTACTCTTGGTATGCGGTATACATGGCCTCCAGCGCCAGCGGCTCAATGGGCGCGGTGGCGGCATGGTCTGCATAAATTTCGTGGTTCATAGGTAGTTGCCTCAAATAAATGTAAAGGAATCAAAGTCAAACTGCGTGCCGGGCAGGAAGAGGAACGTGACCTGCCGCGCCCCCGTGACGGGCTCAAACGTGAAGGTTTGCTCGCCCCAATCGGCCTGTGGGCCAAACTCGACCACACGGCGCTCGGTCTCACCGCCGTCTGCAGCGGCAAACATCAGATGCACCGTGTTGGCGGGCAACGGGCTGCGGCCCGTAATGCGGATGCCGCAGCAGCCGGTCTTGCCAAAGTCCATGCGGTCAAACAGCAGCGAGACATTGTTGCCGATGCCCAGCACACGCGACCCGTCGCGGGTAAAGGAATCGCCATAGACGGCATCGCACGCGCCCGCAGCCAGGGTATCCCATGCGCGAGAATGACGGGTGAAGATAAAGCCCTTGATGTGAACCTTCACGTTCAGCTCCACGGCAAACCTGCCGATGCCGCGCAGGAGCTTGTCCAGCTTGAAGGTGTCGGGCTGGTAGACGTTCCACTGCTTGGGCTTGTGGTAGACGCGCTCGCCGATCATTGTACTGCCCTCGGCGTAGGGCTCGCCGTCCCAGAAGCGGAAGGTCGTCGGTTCTCCGTCCAGCACAAAGATTGGCAGCTCCACCGTATCTGCACCATCGGGGCCAAAGTCGATATCATCGAACAGCACCCAGCTGCGGCCCGTGCGGGAGGTGGAAACGCCGCGCTCGTTGCCGTTGCCGATGTCGCCGAAGGACGCATCAAAACGGCTGGCCGAGATAAATTCATAAGGGTTCTTGTGCAGCTGACCGACGCCAGAGATGGACAACTCCAATTGGGAGATCAGCTGCGGCGCATCGTGGCCGTTGCGCGCCAGGGCGCGAACCCGCAGTGTGCCATCGCCCAGGGCGGTCACCGTCAGCACGTCACCGTCTGGCTGCATGGCCGCGTTCACGGCGGGCACACCCTTGTCGTCGGTCAACTGCCACTCGATGTCGGTGAAGGTTGCTGCCGCTGGCCGGCGTGCGGCGGTGATGTGCGTTACGGGGTGCTCCTTGTCCAGCGCTGTGCGCTCGGCGGTCAGGGTCAGCTTGCGCACAGGGATTTCCTGCGTGCTGCCGCCAAAGGTCAGCGGCGGCAGACGGCGGCGGACGGGGCCCTCAAACGGGGCGGCGTTCAGCGTCAGCACTGCAGGGCGCAGGCCGGGGGCCGTGACATCCACGGTAATCGTGCCGGTGCGGCCATTGCCCGCCACAACGGCCAGCAGCATGCCGCTGAAAAGGCGGCGGCTGTCGGTCTGGTACTCGTCGGGGTCGGCGCTGTCGCCGTTGTCAAGGCCCACCAACACACCCGCGCCATTTACGCGGACCGTCACGCAGTCGTTCGCGTTGCGCACAGGGTTGCCGTTCTTGTCGCGGGTTGTGATTGTGATAAACGCAAGCTCACGGCCATCGCCGGAAATCGTCTTGCGGTCAGCCTGCAGGCAGACCATAGCGCTGTCATCGAAGAAATCCTGCTCGTCGGTTGCCACAACCTTGCCGTTTTCATCGTAGGCTACGACCTTGACGCTGCCGGGGTGGTAGGCTGCCTGCCAGCTGGCGGTACGGCCCTTGGCGGAGTCCAGCACCTTGCGGCCAAGGCTCTCGCCGTTCACAAACAGTTCTACGCTGTGGGCGTTGGTGCAAGCGCAGAGGTCAATCAGCTGCCCTTCGTTGAAGTCCCAGTAGGGGAACAGGTGTACCATTGGGTGTGTTTTGGGGTCGAGCCACGCGGCCTGCACAACGTAGTAGGCGTCCTTCGGGAAGCCTGCCGTGTCAATCGTGCCGAAATAGCTGCTGCGCGTGTGGTAAGGTGTCGGCTCGCCGATGTAATCCCACCCGGCCCAAAGGTACTGCCCCAGCGTGAACGGCCAGCGCTGCTCGCTCTGCAGGCAGACATCCCAGCTCTCCGCGCCCCAACTTGTGCGGCTGTTGCCCAGGCTTGAGCACTGCAGGTCATCATCAGACAGCAGGCTTTGCGAAAGCGGGAAGTGGTAGATGCCGCGGCTCTGCACGATGGACGACGTCTCACTGCCGTAGATGACCCAGTCGGGGTGCTTCTCGTGGTGGCTGGCGTAGAGGCGCTCGCCGTAATTATAGCCCGCGACCTTGATGATATCGGCACAGTGCTGTGTATTTTCCCACGGCATGTAGTTGGAACCGAGCGTTGGGATGCCGTTGCGCGCAGGGTCGTGCGCGGCGACCTCGGCCAGCAGCATCCGCATTGTGTCCGCGCCCTCGGGACCCGCGTGGGTGTCGTAGATCTCGTTGCCGATGCACCAGAACAGCAGGCTTGGGTGGTTGCGGTCGCGGCGGATCCAGGCAGCAACATCCTTTTCCTGCCACTCGTCAAAGAAGCGGCCGTAGTCGTAAGGGTTCTTGCCTCTGCGCCAGCAGTCGAAGCTCTCGACATCCATCAAAATGCCCATCTCGTCGGCCAGATCCATGAACTGCGGCGCGGGCGGTGTGTGACCTGTGCGGATGCTGTTAACCCCCATGGACTTGAGGATTTCAAGCTGACGCTTGGCGGCGCTATACTCAAACGCCGAACCGAGACAGCCGAAATCGTGGTGGATGCAGACGCCCTTGATCAAAACGCGCTTATGATTCACCAGCAGCCCGCAGTCGGGTGTGGCTTCGATGGTGCGGCAGCCAAAGCGGGTGGTTAGTGTGTCGGTAACGCCATCGGCGCCGGTTAGCTCTGCCGTGATGTGGTAGAAGTTCGGCGCGTCCAAGTCCCACAATGCGGGGTCTTGCAGCGTGAAGGTGTGCGCGGCTTTGTAAATCGCGGTTTCCTTGCCCGTGCGCCAGCCATCGGGGGAGGGGAGAGCAGCCCATGCATCGGCAGGGATGGCGGCAGTGCCAAGAAGGCTGCCGTTGTCATCGGTCAGATGCAGCGTCAGCGTGCGGCCCGCGCTGGCGGCGGTGACGGAACCCGCCTCGGCAGTGACGGCCACGGTCCAAGCGCCGTTGTCGCCCTCTTTGGCAGCTACATACAGTCCATCGGGCATCAAGTGGAGGTCGGGTGCCTCCCACAGTTCCACATTGCGGTACAGGCCCGCACCGGAGTACCAGCGGGAGTTGGGGTGGCGCAGATTGCAGCGGACAAGAACCTCGTTCTGGCCCTCATGCAGCGCGTCGGTGATGTCGAACCAGAACGACGTGTAACCGTACTTCCATTGGCCGACTTCGGTGCCGTTGACGAAAACGGTCGTATCCATGTAGGCCCCGCCGAACCAAAGCATGCGGCGGGTGCCGGGCACATCGGTGACAAAGAAATATTTGCGGTAGAACAGCGTGCCATCGCGGTACAGATCGTCCGCGTGGCGAATCTGCCAATCGTGGGGCAGGTCGACGGGGGTGAACTGCGCGTTCCAAGGCAGCAGCTCGGTATCCGGCGCGCAGGCGGCAAACAGCCAGTCGACGCTGAAATCGGTGCGTTTCATAAGGAACAGCTCCTTTTAATAAGGGTAAGGGGATGTGACGGGAAGTGCCGTGCAGGTCCGACATGGCCGTGTCGGGCACACACGGTGCGCCCCGTCACCGGGGCGCGGTACTTGCATACCATAAACAGCAAACCGGGGGCAGCCCCATGTTGTTACGTGAGGCTGCCCCCGGCAGTTGCATCACTGTCGCAGGGACAGTCAGTTTCCAAACAAATTACTTGTTTGCGTTGTAGGTGTCGTTGTACATATCAACGATGTTCTGCATGTTCTGGGCTTCGACCTCAGCAACGTAGGTATCCCAATCGTTGTTGAGGTCGGCCTGATTCATGGCAAACTTGCAGGTCCAAGCGTTGACGGTATCGGTCATGGGGGTGCCCCACAGGTTCAGCATCTCCATCTGATCCTCGTCGAAGGTAACGGTGGGATCCAGCGGGCGCAGCTTGCGGTACTGGCCCTGACGGTCGTAGAAGTCACGCAGATCCTCGGTGAAGTTGCTGGTCAGCAGCTCGGTGTTGCCGCCATACATGAAGTTGCCGCAGGCGTAGCCCAGCTCTTCACGCAGGTCGACCTGATCGTCGGAGGTCTGTCCGATGGACAGGCCTTTGCAGTAGTAACCGGGGGTCAGGCTGTAAGCGCCGTCGGTGACGGTGTAGGTCTCGCCCTCTTTGCCCCACTTGGTCAGGGTCAGGCCCTCGTCAGAGTACCACAGCCAGTCAACAAAGCGCATCATCTTGATGAACTCGTCCTCGCCCAGCTCTTTCAGAGCGGATGAGGAAGGTGTAATCCTGCAGAGCAGTCTCCTTCAGGCCGGGCAGGCGGTAGTACTTGCCATCGGCCTGCGTGATGGTGGCCAAGTCGTCCTGCATGTTGTACTCCTCGACGAAGTTGGAGTAGTTGGGCATATACTGGACATAGTCGGAGACGGGGACAACGCCGCCGGTGACATACGCAGTTTCAGTGTAGATCTTGGGGATGATGTAGGGGGCAGTGCCGGAAGAAACGGCCAAGGAAACCTTATCGGTGTAGTTGGAGTTGTCAACGACGGTCAGTTCCAGATGGACGTTGGTGGCCTCCTCGATGGCCTTAAAGACGCCCTCGCTGATCCACTTGTCGTTCATGGGATAGGCGGGGTTGTCGTTGAAGAACATCGTGTAGGTGACAGGCTCGTCAGAGTGGAAGTGCTCGCCGTACTCATAGCCGAGGTTCGACTCGTCCGCAGCAGCGGTGTCGGTGGTAGCAGTGCTGTCATCCCTAATATCAATCACAGGTCAAGGGCCTGCGTTGCGGACTGGGTGACAGTCAGCTTTGCGGGGGCCTGACCCATCAGCGCTACGCTGCGGGCATCAGGCTGGGAAGCACCGACGTAAACGCTGTAGCTGCCTGCCTCAACGATCGGCGTGCCTTCCTCATTGCAGAGGGCGAAGGCGGCCAGCGGCAGGTGAATTTTGACCTGCTTCGTCTCACCGGGCTGCAACTCGACCTTGGCAAGGCCCTTCAGCTGGGCGTTCGGGGTGTTCTCGCGCTCGGCCTTGACGTAAACCTCCACGCTCTCACGGCCCGCAACGGAACCCTCGTTCGTGACGTCCACCGTCACATCAAGGCCGTCGGAGCCCGCCTCATTCGCGCTGACAGCAGCGTTCTTGAAGCCGAACTTCGTGTAGGACAGGCCGTAGCCGAAGGGGTAAAGGGCTTCCTTCTCCATGTAGCGGTAGGTGCGGCCCTTCATGGCGTAGTCGGTAAACTCCGGCAGGTCACGGTCGCTGTGGTAGAAGGTGACAGGCAGTTTGCCCTGCGGGTTCGTCTCACCGAACAGAGCGCGGGCCACAGCCTCGCCGCCACGGGCACCGGGATACCAGGCTTCGAGAATGGCGTTTGCGTGCTCATCTGCATAGTTGACAGCCAATGCACTGCCGCCCAGCAGAACCAGAACAACAGGCTTGCCGCTCTCAACACAGGCTTTCAGGACTTCCTCCTGATGGCCGGGGAGCTTCAGGTTCGGCTTGTCGCCGCTGGCGAACTGGTTGCCCTGGTCGCCCTCCTCACCCTCAAGGCCGGCATCCAGACCGAGGACTGCGATAACGACATCGCTCTCCTCGCAGACGCCCTTGACCTCGCTCATCAGCTCGTTGGACTCGGCCAAGCCTTGGATGTTGTCGGCGTAGAGGTGGCAGCCCTGCGAGTAGCGGACTTTCACATCGTCGCCGAGGTAATCTTCAATGCCCTCCAGAACAGTGGTGTAGCGGGAGGCAGTGCCCTCATAGTTGCCCAGCAGCGCCTTGCGACTGTCGGCATTGGGGCCGATGACGCCGACGGTGTGCAGCTTGGACTTGTCCAGCGGCAGCGTGCCGTCATTCTTCAGCAGCGTCATGATGCTGTCGGCGACTTTCAGGTTCAGGGCCTTCATCTCGGCGCTGTCGACAACGTCGTAGCCAACCTTATTATAAGGAACCTGATCCTCGGCGTCAAACATACCCAGACGCATGCGGGTCACATACAGGCGGGTCAGGCTCTCGTCGATCTTCTCTTCGGAAAGCTTGCCCTCGGCGACGGCCTGCTCAAGGTAAACGTAAAGGTCGCCGCAGTTCAGGTCGCAGCCGTTGTTGACGGCCAGTGCGACGGACTCTACAGGGCCGTCCGTGACCATGTGGCCGGTATGGAAGTCCTTGATGGCCCAGCAGTCGGAGGTAACGTGGCCGTCAAAATGCCACTTGTCACGCAGGATATCCTTTAGCAGGGTCTTGCTGCCGCAGCAGGGCTCGCCATTCGTGCGGTTGTACGCACCCATGACGGCCTCGACACCGGCTTCCTTGACCAGTGCGCGGAAGGCGGGCAGGTAGGTCTCCCACAGGTCCTGCTTGGAGACGATGGCGTTAAAGTGGTGGCGGTCGCTTTCGGGGCCAGAGTGTACGGCGAAATGCTTGGCGCAGGCGGCGGCCTGCAGGTAATCGGGATCGTTGCCCTGCATACCCTCAACAAAGCGGACGCCGAGGCGGCTCGTCAGGAACGGATCCTCGCCGTAAGTTTCGTGGCCACGGCCCCAGCGGGGATCGCGGAAGATGTTGATGTTGGGGGCCCAGACGGTCAGGCCCTTGAAAATGTCGCGGTCGCCGTGGGCGCGGAACATATTGTACTTGCCGCGAGCCTCAACGCCGACGGCGTTGCCGACCTGCTCCATCATGTCCTCGTCAAAGGCGGCGGCCATGCCGATGGCCTGGGGGAAGACGGTGGCAGTGCCCGCGCGGCCGACACCGTGGATGCCCTCGCTCCACCAGTTGTAAGCGGGGATGCCCAGACGCTCGATCGCGGGAGCCCAGCTCAGCATCTGGCTGACCTTCTCGTGCAGGGTCATCTGCGCAACCAGGTCGGCCGCACGCTTGCGGTACTCAGCTTCTTTAGCGGGATTCTTGGTTCTCTTCATAATGCTTTCTCCTGTTCTTCCGTGTCCTTTACAGAACGCCGAAACCTAAAATGGTGAATACTTTGTCCGTGCCCGGCTCCTGCATCTTGATTTCGATGTGGTGCCGCTGCGCGGTTTCTTCCTTTAAGATAATGGCCGCATGGCAGTGGGTCCAACCGGCCTGCCGCGGGTCGTAGGCCGCGACCTCTTTGCCGTCTACCGTGACGACTGCCGCGCCGAACTCCTTGCTGCCCGAATCCTTAAAAACGAGCTGGATGCTGCGGCAGGTGATGTCCATCGTGAACGGCTTGTCGCCCGCGCCCTTCTTCCAGTTGTGGGGGAACTCGGGGGTGTTGACATCCTCGAAGTCGAAGGGCACGCTCTGTAAATCGGTGTCCGTCTCAGTGAAGCAGCCGGGGTCGATGACCGCGTCAAAGGGGTTCACACTGCGGTCCAGCAGCTTCGTCTCGGCAAAGTCGAAACCGTAGTAGGGGGCGAGCTCTTTCGGGGCAGGCCCTTCCTGCTGCTTGTCCAGCCGGTCCAGCATATACATGAGGCAGTCCCGCATGATGCGGTGCCCGCTGTTGGAGGGATGGAACACATCGTAGAAGTACTGGCGGCGGGTGATGACGCTGCGCTCACCGACACCAACGCGGAACTGCGGGCTGACGGCGTCCAGCACATTGACCATCGGCAGCTCATGCCGCCAACCGATGGGAGCCAAGCGATCCTTCAGGTTCCAGTCGTTGGCAAAAACGCTGAACAGCATCACAACGGCGGGCTCATTGGGGGCTGACCAGATCTTTTGGATCAGGCTCTCGTGCATCAGGCCCTTCGTCTCGTCAGCCTCGTCGTTGACGGCGAACTCGACGATGATCAGATCGGGCTGCACCGCACCGTCGCGGGTGATGTCGCGGTCATAGCGGATGATGCCGAGCTGGCAGGGCGTGCCGCCAACGCCCGCTTTGATGTAGCGGACATGTGCGCCGTGGTCGGGTGTGTACCTTTCGCAGATGGCCTCATAGGTCTTGCGCGCGTAGCACATTTCCTGCGAGGGAACCGCACCCGCGCCCTGTGTGATGGAGCCGCCCAGGAAGGCGATCGTCGTGGGCTTGCCATCGCGGAGCTGCTGCAACACACGCTTGATACGGGTGTTGTTGCCGGTGCTCAGGCAGCTGCGGGCGATCATCTCGCTGTAGGCGGGCGTATCGAAAGCCACGGGCGGGTCGGGGTCAACCTCGGGGACTGTGTAGCCGTTGTTCAAGTAGAGCTTGACGGTGGCCGTGGCGATGTCCTTCGGTTTGACGAGCTCGAACAGAAACTCCTGCGGCGTCTCGTCGCTGTCGGACCACTGCTGTTCATCCATGACCATGATGTGCTCGGTGCCATCGGTGGTAATCTTCATGCTGTTGCGGCTGCCGCCGCTGCCCAGTTCCCCGGAGAAGCCGAGGGTGAAGGTCACGACCTTGTCGGGCAGGTCGCCGACGATGCTGACGCCGACGCTGTGCACGAGCTTGCGGAAGCCCTTGGCCGTGCGGAGCATTTCCAGAATGTTCTCATCGTCAATGCCGCCGACCATCTTGGCGAAAGTTACAAGGCGGTCATCATTGATATAAACGGGGTAGTGGCCTACGCCGTCATTGCTCGGCAGGCCGCCGACCGGCTTGTCCAGCAGCACATAAAATCCCGGGCGTTTGGCCGTTGGGTCCTTGGGTGCGATCTTGTCCAACACCGTTTGCTTCACTCTTTTCTGAATTGTCTGTGTCTTATGTTTGGTGAGCTCATCACAGGCCAAATATATCATCTGCCGTTATTATACCGCATTCCGAAAATGCACGCTTCTCATTTTTTGCTATGTATCTTATCAATATCTGCTGTTTTTACAGGCTTGTTGATTGTTTTTTGTGCAATGTGCTAGAAAGAAAAACACAGTTTTTGTGCGATTTGAGAAACGAATTGTAACTTTCGTGTCATCATTATGGATAAATGGTGCATAATATGCCGCGAATTTTTCCTACCTGCTGCGCTTGTTCGGCATCGCCAAAATTTGCACAGCCTGAAAAATAGCACAAAATAAGCATTGCAAAAGCCGAAAGTCCCGAAAACGACGGGGCTTTTCTTGCAAAATGCGTCATTTTTGCGCTAAATTCCACGGTTACACTGCGTTATAAGTGGAATGCAGGGGTGCTGTATTTATGTTGCCCTGTTGAAAATCGAGCCCGGTACCCCCTTGGTTTTGCCGCTGCAACCTGCTATATTGAGCCAAAACTGAACAACGAAAGGGGCCGATTTATGGCAGCAGTTACCCTGCCCACACACTATCGCAACGTTTTTGCGGAGCTGGGCTATGCGCAGGCGGAGATCGACGCACGCATTGAAAATGTACAAATGATGGAGAACGGCAACCGAACAACAGACAGCACAAAAGCACCCCCTGCACCAAAAGCACAA
>ENA-UOOD01002576-UOOD01002576.1-human-gut-metagenome-genome-assembly--contig:-CS67-NODE-2576-length-16106-cov-5.312379_pt1 | contig 16106 bp, 10 predicted proteins | sample MGYA00242464_ERZ724011 | MGnify/ENA metagenome assembly ERZ724011 | reverse complement strand
CTGCCCGGACCGCCATTCCAGCAACAAGTGGCGCTTCGCAAATAACCTTCTTCGCAACCTTTGGGGCCTCTTCGGCTGCTTTGTGAGCTGTTTTCTCGGCAGAAGCTTTAACCGCGACGGCCGCCCTTTCAGCAACGTCATCGAGTTTTTCCTCGAAAGGCGTTGCCGAACGACCCGAGCAATTACGCTGACCCTTGCTTATTAAAGCTGCGCCGCCCGCAATTGCCACAGCGCCAGGGCCAGGCAGAACAAGCATGGGAACACCTGCGGCGGTCAAGGCAGTACCCGCCGCTATTTGGGCTGCACCCTTGATCTTATGTGTTGGGTTTCCTTCGTCGTCCATAGGCAGTACTTCGGAAACCACATATTCAGGTTCGACCGAAGCTCCACTGGCGGAAGAATCGCCATTGCTCATTGCAGTTGCTTTATCACTGTCATTCATTGCGGCTCCTTTTCCTATCTGCGCACAAGCACAGCAAAGCAAACAAGATGCCTGTTGCCAGCAAAAGACGACAACACGCCCGTCACAGGTCAAGCGTAGCCACAGCCCGTCATAAGCTAGGCGCAGCCGTACCCCATCGCGGCGCAAGAGCAGCAGCGCCCATCAGGAAGAAGAGCAAGCAGCACTCCCCATGCGCGCCTCTTACGCTTTCCACGAAGATGAAACCTGAGCACACAACCGGGCACCCATGCGTGCCATGCTTTCCTGCATCGAACTCAGCTTACGGCATAAACAAACGCAACCGTCGAGAAAGCAAAGATGATGCCAAGCCGTTGCGCAATAGCGAAAAACAGCCCCTGCGGGAGGGCAAAAACAAAAATCCTCGGATCTTTGCAACTTTTTTTCGATTAGCAACCCCTTTCCTCACCCGCAAAGCGAAAATACGCCATCGTACGCCCGATTACCTGCTGTTTTGCGCTTTTATCCTCACTCAGGGAACTCGCGACGGTTGCTAATCGCAAAAAAGTTGCACGGTGGAACGTTTTTCTGTTTTCGGAGTCCCAAACGACCTGAGGCGCCGCCATGGACATAGCGGCGCAAGAGCTGAACCGCGTGAGAGGCCCATTCGCGTGCGGTGTCGCGGACAAGGCAGACCAGAGCAGTGCTCTATGGACAGAACGATCGAACGCAGTGCCGCGGACGAGGCGCCGTGGGGGAGCGATCTGGTCACGGTTTCACAGGAGGACAGATGCGATGGCACCTTCGGCAAGCAATGCAATCGCCACAACCACGGTGCCACAGGCAGTCGAGTGCGGTGCCGCAAGAACAGATCCGACCGCTGCGCCATGATGCGAGCTGGGTACGGTGCCGTGGGGAGCGATCCGGGCACAACGCCGCAAAGCGGCAGCCGGACGGTATGAGGAACGGTGCGGAAAGGCGGCACCTGGAACGCACCCTAGCCTCTGGGATTGCGGCCCAAAACAAAAAAGGCGCCCGCGTAATGCGGACGCCTTCGCCTGAACACAAGCTAATGCTATTCAGCAGCGTTCTCTGCAACCTCAGCTGCAACAGCTTCTTCAGCAGCCTCTTCTGCTTCGCCTTCTGCAACAACAGCAGCAGCCTCAGCCTCTGCAGCAGCCTTGGCAGCTTCTGCCTCAGCCTTCTTGGCGAACTCAGCAGCACGAGCAGCCTTGGCGGCAGCCTTAGCCTCACGCTCTGCCTTCTTAGCGGCTTCAGCAGCCTCGATAGCAGCAGCGCGCTCTGCCTTCTTAGCAGCCTCGCGAGCAGCAACAGCCTCGGTAGCAGCACCGAACTTGTTAGCAAAGCGCTGTACACGTCCGCCAGAGTCGATCAGCTTCTGCTGGCCCGTGAAGAACGGATGGCAAGCGTTGCAGATGTCAACGCGGATCTCCGACTTCGTGGAACGAGTCTGGAAGGTGTTGCCGCAGGTGCAGGTTACCGTGCAGTCAACGTACTCGGGATGGATATCTTTTTTCATTGGTTCTCCTTACTATGCCTTGGTTTCCGACCAAGGCGAGATAAGCCTATTTAGTATAGCGCAGAAGCGCACTTTCGCAAGGACGTCGAGCCTTCTTCCCTGTTCCTTCACAACGCCATCCCGAACAGAGACTATAGTTGCAAACGATGAGAGTTCTCCGCACTCAAAAATAACGCCCCACCGAACAGGGGGCTATAGGATAAAAGAGGGCTGCGCACAGCAAAAAGAGCCCCGCAAGCGAAGCCGAGCCCACCGTGGTACTCCTGAGGTAAATCTTTATCCAGGAGCGCCAGGGAGGTCCGGCACGTGTAGCGAGGCTCTTCGATAGCCTATTTCTTCTTGATCTGGCTGGGGTGGAACTTGAAGAAGTCGGTGCGCGGAGGGAGATCGCGAACGCGATGACGGCGCTCGTCAAGCTCCATGGCGTTGCACAGCTCTTCCATGCTGTCGAAATCGTAATTCCAGCTGAAGAAGTCTTCGAACTCAAAATTCATATAGTCGCAGATGCGCTCGGTGCCACGCGGAACAACCGGATGCATCAGCAACGTTGCGATACGCAGCAGATAGAACGAATCAACCAATACCTTGCGGCGAGCATCGGCATCCTCATTGGCCTCCGCTTCGCGAATGCCGCTTGACCAATACTTGTTGGCGTAGCGGATGAACTCGTCCATCAAGGCCATGACGGAATGGAGGTCGACGTGATACATCAGCTCTTCGTACTTGTGCATGGTTTTATTCACCTTGGCAAGTACCTCGATGCTCACCGCACCGAGGGGCATATATCCCTCAAAATTCTTTGCTGCTTCGTAGAAGCAGCTACGTGCCAAACGGTTGAACACCTTGGTAAGAAGCGCGCCTTCTTTCAAGGCGGGATCAGCAACGCGGGGATCTTCACGCTTTTCGGGGTCGGGATCGAAGATTTTCGGCTTGAACCCTACCGATTTCTGGTCGAGCGCCAAAGCGAGGAAGTGGGCACGCAGCTGCTCGGAGGTATAGTGCTCCAAAAGCTCGTCTGCCGTAGGCGGCTTCACCGAACCAGAGGAAGAGGCCTTCTTGTCGCCAAACAAGATATGGTGATTGGCGATGAGTTTTGTCTGCTGCAATTCGCCTTCAGGAGCATCGGCAACCACGGGCTGCTTTTCCTGAAGAGCGGCGAACAAGGCAGGCTGGGCAACGCCATAGAAATACAGGTTGTCCTGACCGATGAACTGATACACCGTTGCGTCTTTTTTGCACCAGAAAGAGCGCCATGCCGAGCGGGAAAGACCGCGATCGTCGTTACGCGCCATGGTGAAGGAAAGCGGAGCCCAAAGGCTTTCGGGCCAGCACCATACCGTAAGACCGTCCACCCCTTCGATTTCGGGAACAGGCACGCCCCATTCGACGTTGCCGGAAATACGGAACGGCACCAATGCCTTACCGGTGCGGAAGCGAATATTCGCATCTGCCAACACGGTACGCGCTTTATCGCGATCGTAGACGTTCTCGAATTCGATCTCGAAGCTCTGCTTGCCCTTGGCGGCATCGCGATACACATGCTTGGGCAATTTGTCTGCAATTTCCAGGTATTTGTCGTGCAGTTCCACCTTGATGTAAATGATGGGCGGAACAAGGAATTCCTTAATGGTTTTGGTAACAACGGGACGAATGCACGGATCACTTTCCAAAGCATCGACATAATCACGAACCACGTTGGACAAGCCAGGCAGGTCGAAGTACCAATTACGCACCTCACGCATTTCCGGCACCGTGCCCGAAACCGAGGAAATCGGGTTGATGAGATCAACCGGGTCGTACTGGTGGCCCAGGTCGCATTCATCGGCATAGGCTTTTTCACTTTTGCAGCCCTGCACAGGGCAATGCCCCACTACCTGACGGCCATTCAGGAACATGCCTTCCTGAGCGTCATAGAACTGAAGCGTGCTCTCCAAATGCAAGAATCCCTTTTCATGAAGACGCTGCACAAAGGCGGCAGAAATAGAGCGATGAACCTCGCCACAATGGCCGAGGCCACTGCCCTCGTACACATCAAGGCTAATGTCGTACGCATCAAGCGTTGCCTTCTGGCGATCGTGGTTGCGACGAACATAGTCTTCCAGGGTTCCCTCGAAGGAACCGGATTCAACTTCCTTGCGATACCCCTCTTCGATAGGAGAACCGAAGCAATCGGTGCCAGAGACGAATACCACGTTTTCAGGGCCGATGCGATCACGGAGGAAGCGGGCATAGCAGTCGGCGGGTACAAAAACGCCGCCCACATGACCAAAGTGCAGAGACTTGTTGCCATAAGGCATGCCTGCCGTCACAACGGCACGCTTCGGCCACTCGATACGTTCTTTCTTATTTTGCGATGGAGCCATTGCTCTCCAACTCCTTCAACGCCGAAGCCAATTGATCAGCGGAAATAGACTTATTTTCAGATATCAGGTCGATCAGGGTAGAAATATCGTCCGAGCTATGTTGCCTGAGATTCACCGTTTCATAGTCGGATGAGCGCCCCGCAAGCATAGCTGCGTATTCGATAGCATCTTCCTTTGTGCCGATTTCGTCGGCAAGACCGTTTTTCACGGCATCGTCGCCGGTAAACGTGAGACCCGTAGCTAAAGCGCGCACCTCATCGACAGACATATTACGACCATCGGCGACAGTTTGGATGAACGTTTCGTTGATCTGGTCCACCTGAGCCTGATAGTATGCCCGCTCTTCATCGGTAAGCTTGCGCGTACCGTAGGTGGAATCCTTGCTTTCAGCAGAAGTAATATCTTCCGTAGAGATACCGAGCATGGTCATTAAACCAGAATAATCGACCACCTGCATCGCTGTACCGATTGCGCCGATGGCAGTGGTATGCGCCGTAAAAATGTAGTCCGCTTGGCTGGATATCTCGTAAGCAGCGCTCGCATTGGTAGAAGCGCTCGAAACCACTACTGGTTTGCCTGTGTCCTCTCGGAATTCCTTCACGTAGGTGGACATTTCCTCGCCAGCCGTGGCAACACCGCCCCCTGAATTCACACGCAGCACCACCGCAATGATCCTGCTATCGTCTGCCGCAACGTCAAGCTGCTGCTTCAGGCCATCGGGGCTGTTCGTGGTGCCATCGTATTGAATGGTGCTGTCGATGTCGATAACCGCAACCGTATTCGGGAGCAACGGCTCGCTGTCGTAGGCGTTCGACCCGCCCAGGCCAGCAATAGCTGAGGTGCAAGACACAATACCGAAAACCGACACCAGGCACACCGCGATAATTGCGACAAGTGCCACAATCCATCCGCGCGATTTGCGAGGCTCTTTCCAATAGACGGTTGCCGCCGCAGCAGACTGCGGTGCTTGTTCGAACGGGGGTTGAGGCGCAGGCTGCTCATACCCTACTGGCGGTTGAGGTCCGCCCGGATGTTGAGATAATGGCTCTTGAGGCACATGACCTCCCTATAAATACAGACAGGTAAACACTGCGGAACCCCGCCGAACGGCAGGGTTCCATTTTTTCGTAATTATAAGCGATGACGATATGCTCTACACAGCCAGATCACGTCGCGAACCGAAATCTCATTTATTAGATTTCAATCGCTCCGCTCTCGTCGAAATGACGTCCCTGCTGCGCCTTTTTTGCAGCGCGCATCAGGAACTCCTGGTTATCGTTTGTCTGCTTAAGCGACTTGATAAGCGAATCCATGGCTCGCTCAACGTTGTTGCGGTTGGCGAGCACACGACGCACTGCCCAAATGAGCGGCGCCTCCTGAGGATCAAGCAGCAGATCTTCTCGACGGGTGCCCGATGCAACCGGATCGATTGCGGGGAAGATGCGATGCTCCGCCAACGAGCGATCAAGCTTCACTTCCATGTTGCCGGTACCCTTGAATTCCTCAAAGATAACCTCATCCATCTTCGAACCCGTCTCAATAAGAGCCGATGCCAAGATGGTAAGGCTTCCGCCGCCCTCGATATTGCGGGCAGCGCCCAAAAACTTCTTAGGCGGATACAACGCCGTCGAATCAACGCCACCAGAAAGGATGCGACCTGATGCGGGTTGCGCCAGGTTGTAGGCACGCGCCAAACGCGTAAGCGAGTCAAGCAGGATGACGACGTCCTGCCCATTTTCCACCAAGCGCTTTGCCCTTTCGATAACCATCTCGGAAACCGCAACGTGGTTTTCACAAGGCATATCGAAAGTCGAGGAAATTACCTCACCATGAATGGATCGCTCCATGTCGGTAACTTCTTCGGGGCGCTCGTCGACCAGAAGGCACATCAGATGCACTTCGGGATTGTTCGACGTAATGGACGCTGCGATATCCTTCAAGATCGTGGTTTTGCCCGCCTTGGGAGGCGAAACGATAAGACCACGTTGGCCTTTGCCGATAGGTGCGCACAGATCGATAACTCGAGAAGTGATAGAGGATCGTCCGTGTTCAAGCACCAGGCGTTCATCGGGGAACACCGGTGTCAAATCAGCAAAGCGAATACGCTTGCCAACCTCGTCAAGCGGAACCCCATTCACGGTGTCAATGCGCTGAAGAGCGGCAAACTTTTCCTTCGGACGCGCTGGGCGCGTTTGGCCGGTAAGGTAGTCACCCTTGCGAAGGTGATTGCGACGAATAGTAGAAGTACCAACATATACGTCTTTTTCACCGGGAAGATATCCGCTCGTACGCAAGAACCCATAGCCATCGGAAAGCACATCAAGGATGCCACTGACTTCTTCAAAGCCTTCGGCTTTCATGCTGGCAGCAAACACTGCCTCGATAAGCTCTGCCTTCTTAAGGCCCTTGAAGTCGATCTCCAGTTCCTGAGCCTTTTCGCGAAGCTCAACGACCTTTAGTTTCGCGAGATCCTCCTTGGAAACCTGAGGGGTCACCGGCTCACGACGGTTTTGCTGGTGCTGGCGACGACCGTTGTGATAACGATCGTTCTTCTGGCGGTCGCCTCGATCGCCTTTCTGACGATCGCCGCCCCTCTGCTGACGGGGTTTGCGCTGACGACGACCCTTGTAGTCGTCGCGCTCTTCACGCTCGCTGGAACTCTTTTCCTCGGCAGCATCAGAAGCATCCGAGAGTCCGGAAGGCTCTTGCTTTTCCGCCCCTTCAGAAGGAGCCGATTCCTGCTTCGAGGAATCCTTTTGCTTCAATGGAGTCTCTTGATCGGAAGAAGCAGCCTGTTCAAAAGTTTTTTCTTGCTTAGGCTCAGTTTCCTGCTTGGGAGCTGCCTGCGCATTTTCGCCCTGAGACGCTTCTTCTGCCTTGGCCTTCGACCTGGATCGGGTGCGGGTTCGCCTTGGTTTGGACTCGTCCTCGGAGAAAGCGTCACCCTTCTGCGTGTCGGAAGATTCAGTCTGGGGCTCTTCCTTCTTTTCGGCAGCCTTGGATTTTGCAGGCTTCGCCGCCTTGGGCTTCTGCTCAGCTTCGGTATCGGCAGGAGCTTCTTCGGCTTTCTTCCTGCTTGTCCTACGGCGCTTGGGCTTTTCATCCGGAGAAGAAGCCTCAGCAACCGCAGGCTTTACCTCAGCAGAATCGGAGGGCGCAGCCGCCGTGGCCGCCCCCTCCTGCTTGTCGGAGGCCTTCGCCGTACGACGACGCGTAGTACGTGCCGGCTTTTTTTCCTCGGGCGCAGACTCTTCGACTACCTCTGCATCACTCATGCGTTCTGGACTTTCTCCCAATCCTTGAGGAATGCCTCAAGGCCACGATCGGTCAACGGATGCTGAACCATCTTCTTCAGCACACCGAAGGGAACCGTTGCGATATCGGCACCCATCAACGCTGCCTGGGTAACATGGTTTGCACTGCGGATAGAAGCCGCAATAACCTCGACCTGCTCACCGTTTACGGTATTAGAGGTGAAGTCATAGTTGTTCAGCGCAGTAACAATATTGGCAACCTGATCAAGGCCGTCTTCCGAGATGTCGTCAAAACGACCAATGAAGGGGCTGATGTAGCGAGCGCCAGCGCGGGCAGCCAAAATGGCCTGAGGAACACTGAAGCACAGCGTCATGTTCACCGGAATGCCCTCGGCTGCAAGTGCATGCGTTGCGGCAAGGCCTTCCACCATGGTGGGGATCTTCACAACAACGTTAGGAGCAATTGCGGCAAGCTCGCGACCGTCGGTGATGAGCTCTTCGCGCGTCATAGCAACAGATTCTGCGGAAACGGGGCAATCAGGGCCAACGATGTCGCAGATACGCTTGATGTGGTTGTGGAAGTCATCAAGCTTGCCGCCGATGCGAGAATACAAAGACGGATTGGTGGTTACGCCAGCCAACGCACCCCAGCTTGCTGCCTCTTCGATCTCATCGAGATCGGCAGTGTCCAGAAAGAATTTCACTGGATCCTCCTTAAAAGAAATGAATAACCGTGCAGGCACACTTTGCCCGTAAAAGGCCACCTGCAAATATGCTGTTAAGGGGAATTAATAAGACCCGTTCATGGTAAACAATCGTTTTGCACAACGCAAGAACGGAAAAATGCGATCTCTTCCGCATAGCCCGGCAGCTCGTTCGGCGTTTCCAGAATGCAGGGCAATCCCAACAGTCGAGGATGCATCACTACGGCAACCAGCGCTTCTTTACCAATGCAGCCTTCGCCAATGCGCGCATGGCGATCTTTATGGGCACCGCATTCGTTGAGGGAATCGTTAATGTGCAAAGCACGCAGCCTATCCAGCCCGATAACACGGTCGAATTCCTCGAGCACACCATCCAGGTCATTCGCAATGTCGTATCCCGCATCCCATACATGGCAGGTATCAAGGCAAACCCCCAGATGGCTGTTGAGCTCAACACGATCGATGATGGCAGCAAGCTCCTCGAAGGTGCGGCCCACCTCGCTTCCCTTTCCCGCCATGGTTTCCAACAGGAGCGTGGTGGTCTGTTCGGGCGTCAATACGGTATTCAAGACCTCGGCAATAAGCTCAATGCCCGCATCCGCCCCTTGCCCTACGTGAGAGCCGGGGTGAATGTTGAATAACTGCCCCGGGGTGCGTTCCATTCGCGCCAAATCTTCGGCAAGCGCCTGAAATGCGAAACTGCGCACCTGTTCTTTCGCCGCACACGGGTTCACGGTATACGAACCATGCGCAACAATGCGCCCGATACCCGCTAGCGCCGCCTCTTCCGCGAATGCCCTCACATCAGCATCGTCGATTGCTTTCGCCTTCCCGCCACGCGGGTTTCGCGTGAAAAACGCAAACGTGTTAGCGTCGATGGAAGCTGCCGTTTTCGCCATTGCGGCATACCCTTTAGCCGACGAAAGATGACAACCGATAACAGGCATGCGCCCATCTGTCGGCTGTTGCAATACGGCTTGATATTCGGACATGCATTCTCCTTTTTCTTTGCCTTGCATATGACGGGCCGAATCAAGTGCCAGCTACTCCTGCTCGCTGAGCAGTTCGGCGGCGTGGGCAAGAGACGTTTCGCTTACCTCGCCGGCAAGCATACGGGCAATTTCCGCCGTTCGGCTTTCGCCCAAAACAGGAGTCAAGCAGGTTTGCGGCAACGCATCATCGGACTTCGTTACCAGATAATGAGTATCGCCGCACACGGCAACTTGAGGAAGGTGCGTTACCACAATGACCTGATGGGTTTTTGCCAAATCGCGAAGAACGGCACCAAGTGCACGAGCGGTACTGCCACCCACGCCAGCATCGATTTCGTCAAACACCAGGGTGTCTACCTGGTCGCATTCGCCCAATGCGACCTTCAGGGCAAGCATCACGCGGCTCATTTCGCCACCCGAAGCAATTTTGCCGAGCCGCTGAGCGCTAAGGCCCTCACCCGCAGCAAAAAGGACCTCGAAAGACTGAGAGCCCCATGTGTCCCACTGCCCGCGCGGTAGATCAGAAGTATTTGCCTCGAGACGTGCGCCCTTCATTTCCAAACGAGCCATCTGGGCTTGGACGGCATCGATAAAGCGAGGAATAACCCTGCCACGAGCTTCCGCCAAGGCATGCGCCGCGTCGGCAAGTGCCGATTCCGCTGCATCGCGCTTCTTTCGAGCCTGGGAGATAAGCTCGTCGCGCCCATCGTATTCGCGGATTTTCGCCTCAGCTTCGGCACGCTGCGCCAACACATCTTCCATGCGCGGACCGAAGCCACGCATAAGACCCTGCAACTCGGCAATGCGATCCTGCGCCGCCTCCAGCTCTTCCTGGGGGAAATCGACACCATCTTTGTACATCGCCAAATCGCGACCCACATCCTCCAGCGAAAAGAATGCTTCACGCACAAGCTCCAACACGGATTCAACGGAAGTGTCTACCGCCGCGATTCGCTCAAGAGACCCCAATGCCGACTCAAGCGATTCCACCGCACCGCCCGACCCTGTTAGATTGCGCTGAGCAGACATGGCTTCATGGACCAGCATTTCGGCGTTTTCCAGGCGAGGCATTCGCTCGATAAGCTCTTCGTACTCACCTTCCTGGGGATCTGCTTTGCCGATCTGCTCCAAAGCGAAGCGTGCCCTGTCGAGCTCGACAGCATCGGCTGATTCCAACTCTTGCAGGCGAACAAGCTCGGCAGACGCATCGTTTGCCGCAGAAAGGCATGCTCGATACGCCCCCAACGGCGCACTGATTTCTTCTTTGCCCCATTCGTCGAGCAAAGCACGCTGATAGGTAGGCGAAAGCAAGCGCTGATGCTCGTGCTGCCCGCAAAGATCAACCGTCTGCCCCAAGCCCCCGGCAAGTTCCTTCACTGAAGCAAGCGAACCGTCAATGGAAACGCGACTGCGTCCTTGCGCACCGATGCGGCGCGCAACCACCACACCATCCTCCCCGCATCCTTCGCCAAAGAAACGGCCCTCTACCTGGAGCTCTTCGCAGCCCTCGCGCACAAACGACGCACCAGCACGCTCGCCGACCAGAATCTTCAGCGCATTCAGCAAAGCGGTTTTACCCGTGCCCGTTTCGCCTGTTATCACAGTAAAGGCGGGGCTTGGAGCAAACGTTGCCTCGTGGATCAACGCCACATCGCGAATATGCACTTCATCAATCATGGCAACCCCTTTTAGGTGCTCGGTACACCGTGTTCGTATCTTTCACCGTTTGATTTTACGCTACCGAATTCGAAAGACATGCGAAAGCAATCGCAACAAACCACCACGCCGCACAGGCTATTGTCTCAAGACATATCTCCAGTATGGACGCACGAATCGCTACCGAAGCCGTATACTGAAACATACTCGTAACGAAAGCCTGAGGTCATGTCTCTTAATGATGCGCCACATATCGAAGCCCACGGAATGCTTGCCCAGCTTCCCGCATCGGTATGCGCTGTCATCGACGCTTTGGAAAAGCGCGGTTTTGAGGCATGGGTTGTTGGTGGCTTCGTGCGCGACGCCCTTCGCGGCGTCGCGCCCCACGATGCCGACATCGCCACCAACGCTCACTGGGAGCAAACGCGCGAAGCGTGTCTGGCAAGCGGCATGGCGGTGCACGAAACAGGAACGAAGCACGGTACGGTAACCGTGGTTTATCAAAACGAACCCATCGAAGTTACCACCTTCCGCACCGAAGGCGCCTATACCGATCACCGCCACCCCGATAGCGTGCTGTTCGTTGACACCATCGAGCAAGACTTGGCGCGACGCGATTTCACTATCAACGCAATGGCGTTCCACCCGGTTCGTGGCCTTGTAGATCCTTTTGACGGGCAGAACGACTTGGCCAACAAGATAATCCGCTGCGTCAACGACCCCAGTACCCGCCTGCAAGAAGATGCCCTACGCGTTCTTCGCGCTATGCGCTTCGCTTCACAGCTCGGGTTCTGGATTGACCCTGATACTGAAGCCGCCATACGCAGATATGCACCTACCCTCACCGACGTTGCGGGAGAGCGCCTAAGGCAAGAGCTCGAAAAGCTCCTCTGCGGAAACCATGTGCGCCAAACCCTGCTTCGGTTCCCCCGCGAACTTGCCTATATTGTTCCCTGCATTGAAGCCATGGACGGCTTCGACCAACACAACCCTTGGCACATCTACGATGTATGGGAACACACCGCTGCGGTAGTCGAAAACACCCCCGCCTACCCCTTGGTGCGTTGGGCGGCGCTGTTTCACGATGCAGGCAAGCCCGATACGTTCCTCATTGGAGCAGACAACTTGGGCCATATGCCCAATCACCCCATAGCAAGCGTTCACCACATGCGCGAAAGCGCAAAAACGCTGCATTTCAGCAAGAAGATGCAGCATGATCTCGACTTGGTTATCCGCTACCATGGCGACAGACCCGAGCCCACAACAAAAAGTGTGCGCAAGCTGTATGCCCTGGTAGAACACAACGAGGACCTGTTCCACGCAATTTGCGACTTGATGCGGGGCGATGCAAGGGGAAAATCGACCCGTGCAACAAAATGGATCCAGAAGATCAACGCGGCCGAAAGCCTATTCAATGAGATGCTCAAGCAAGGCGAAGTGCTTTCTCCTGCCGACCTACCAGTAAATGGCACCGACCTTATCTCTCTCGGCGTACCTCAAGGACCACATGTTGGGCTTGTGCTCAGCGAGTTGTTCAGCGCCGTAGCCAACGAAGAGGTGGCACCTGAGCGCGAAGCACTTCTGGCGTTGGCAAGGCGATTCATGCAATCCTAAACCGCCTTGTTAGCGCAGCGCGAATAGGTGGTTCACAGGACCGTTGCCTTTCCCTAACCCAGGATTTGATTGGATTGCTTCAGTGAGGTAGCGCTTCGCAAAAGCCACGGCATGCTTCAAAGTTTCGCCCTTCGCCAAATACGAAGCGATAGCAGAAGAAAGTGTGCAGCCAGTACCATGCGTGTTCTTCGTTTCCACACGCTGAGCGGAAAGCCACGTCACCGCACCGTTCGCTTCCAGCAGCACATCATCGGCTTCTTCGGCCAAATGTCCACCTTTCACCAGAACGGCCTGCGCTCCTTTCAGCTGAATAGCCTTCGCCGCAGCCAGCATATCCTCTTTAGTTTCGATGCACATGCCTGAAAGCACTTCGGCTTCGGGGATGTTTGGCGTTACCACGGAAGCCCGCACAAGCAAATCGAAAAGCGCTTGCACTGCAGGCGCCTCCGAAAGCGCAGCCCCGCTTGTGGCAACCATGACCGGATCGAGCACGACATTCTGAGCATCGAAACGCTGCAAGCCCTGCCCCACCGCATGCACCACTTCCGCCGTAGGGAGCATGCCGATCTTAACTGCATTGGGGCAAATATCAGAAAACACGCTTTCCATCTGCAGTAATACAAAATCGGGATCCGTCGCAACCACTCCTTGCACACCCATGGTGTTCTGCGCGGTTAGCGCTGTGACAACCGATTCCGCATAGACCCCCAAAGCGCTCATGGTTTTGATATCTGCCTGAATGCCAGCTCCGCCGCTTGAATCAGAACCAGCAATGGTTAGCGCTGTTTTCATATTCTCTCCTTGCTCAAGGCAAGCTAACGGCTCGGGTATCGAGGGGAGCCTGAGCCACCTCAACGCCCGAACACCCGCCGCTCGCATCACAGGTAAAAGCGGCTGCCCAAAGGGACAGCCGCTTCATACTTGCTATTTTTCGGACATTTCCTCGCCGAGGTCGATGGTAAGACCGTCCATGATGGTATTAACCGTACGAACCGCACACATCTTGCCGCACATGGTGCAGGTGCCCTCCGTCGAAGGAGGCGCGCTCTCAAAGTACTTGCGGGGCTTCACCGGATCGATGGCAAGACTGAACATTTCCTCCCAGTCCATACGGCGACGAGCGTCGCTCATGCGGTTGTCGACATCACGCGCATAGGGGATACCCTTAGCGATATCGGCAGCATGAGCTGCAATTTTAGTTGCAACAAGACCCTCACGCACATCATCGGCATCGGGCAAGCGCAGATGCTCGGCGGGCGTTACATAGCACAGGAAGTCGGCGCCACACGATGCGGCAACCGCGCCACCGATAGCAGACGTAATGTGGTCATAGCCAGGAGCGATATCGGTAACCAGCGGGCCAAGAACGTAGAACGGGGCGTTGTGGCACAAGCGCTTCTGAATCTTCATATTGGCGGGGATCTCGTCCAATGCCATATGGCCAGGACCCTCTACCATAACCTGAACGTCTGCATCCCATGCACGCTTGGCGAGCTTGCCGATCTCGATAAGCTCAGAAATCTGCCCAGCATCAGTAGCGTCGTAGTTGCAGCCGGGGCGCATAGCATCGCCGATGCTGATGGTCACATCGTGCTCATGCAAGATTTCCAGCACTTCGTCGTAATACTCGTAGAAAGGATTTTCGTTGCCCGTAGCCTCCATCCAGGCGAAAATCAGCGAACCGCCGCGGCTTACGATGTTCATCAAGCGACCGGTTTCTTTGAAGTTTTCGATGGTACGACGGTTCATGCCAGCATGGATGGTTACGAAGTCCACACCGTCTTCAGCGTGAGCGCGAACAACGTCCAAGAAGTCCTGAGCCGTAATACCAATAAGAGGTTTTTCCAAGTAGCCGATGGCATCGTACATGGGCACCGTACCGATCATGGCGGGGCTCATGTCGATAAGATGCTTGCGGAAATCGTGTGTTTTGCCGTGATTGGACAGGTCCATGATGCCTTCCGCGCCCAGCTCGATAGCAGTACGCACCTTTTCGAGTTCCATTTCGGCGTTCATCAGGTCGCCAGAAATACCCAGATTAACGTTTACCTTGGTACGCATGCCTTCGCCTACGCCCTCGGGGCTCAAAGCGGCATGGTGTATGTTGGCGGGAATGGCAATGCAGCCCTTCGCAACACCTGCACGAATCTCTTCGGGCGTTTTATGCTCCTTGGCGGCAACTGCTTCCATTTGAGGCGTGATTTTGCCCGCACGGGCATAATCGATTTGAGTGATGAGACGTTCTTGCGCCATCGCGGCTCCCTTCGTTGGCATTATCCATACAGGTTCTATGGGTCGGGGCCTTGCCCCCTCTCAGCCGAACAGCCGCGCATCGCGGGCGGTTAGCTCCCCTGTTATGTGGTTACGTTATTGTACTCGTATATAGGTATACGCCGCGCGCGGGAATTCCAAAAGAGGGAAGATAACCCACAGCGAGCCTTCTTCCAGGCTGATGCTGGCAGGCCTGCCAATAAGCTCGTTGGATATACCCCACAGCGCCCGGTTCGTGCAGGTTGCGCCGCCGAGCTCCCACTCCAAGCCCACTTCGGTAACGTCTTTGCACACATCGCCATGGGAAAGCACCGAACACGTGCCTTGCGCACCTTCCGCAAATGAAAGAGAGCAAAACGGCCCTGGTGCCACCAGCGGGGCTATTACTGTTTCCTCGCCAATGCCCCACACGCATGTTCCTCGAGCGGCCGCTTGGATAAGCAACTGCAAGTTGCCTAGGGAGTGGTCGAGCCTGCCCGTAAACGCATCGCAGATAACCAGCTCCTCAAGACCCTGCTGCTCGGCATGGCCAATTGCCAAATCCATATCGGTGAAATCCTTGTGCATGTCGTACTCGAACACGCATGGATGCTGAGGTACCGCTCCAAGCGAATCGAAATCGCCGAACACCGCATCAGGCACAATGCCGCGCTCCTGCAACGCCGCGAACCCGCCATCGACCGCATACACCGCATCGAATCCCTGCGTTTGCAGGATGTAGTCAAGCTCTTTATGGGCCGAAGGCGCAGCGCCAACAAGCAAGCAGCGTTTCATATGAAAATCCTTTCAGAGCGAAAGAGTACGAGAATCATCCCTAACCATGAAACCAGAAAAACGAATAGCAGAAGTCAGAGATCGAGGAAACATCATAGGGGAATTTTCCGAAGCCCTCAGGTCCATATCAGTCAGCGAGGGCCAGTCCGGTGCCTCAGGCTGCTTGCAGAAGCAATTTGAAGTGCCCGATTGACCCGCAGCGTCGGCCGTATACATCGTTCGAAGAACGATGTATACTACCACCTCGAGTGAGCCGGGCAATCGCGTGCGCAAGCATGAGGAAAGTCCGGGCTCCCAAGGGCAAGATGCCAGCTAACGGCTGGGCGGGGCGACCCGACGGACAGTGCCACAGAAAAGAAGACTCCCCTGCATGCAGGAGAAAAGCTGAAACGGTGCGGTAAAAGCGCACCAGTGCGTTGGCAACAACGTAGCTTGGTAAACCCCATCTGGAGCAAGCGCAAATAGGAATGCCATACGGCCGCCCTTCCGTGCATTCGGGTTGCGTGCTTGAGCTTTGCGGCGACGCAAAGTCGAGATA